>OFGH01001020.1_pt1 | contig 20711 bp, 20 predicted proteins | sample 1521721 | NCBI WGS metagenome assembly OFGH01 (sample SAMEA3504132, study PRJEB24116) | mouse gut metagenome | biome: mouse gut; feature: mouse-associated habitat; material: faeces | place: Denmark | collected 2011
GTATCCATTTTGTCATTCTTTTGAGATTTTTTTCGTTTCCCGGAGTGGTATTCTGTTCCTGTCAAATTCGGATAGAAAGGACTTTTCGCCATGAGCCGCTCTCACGCCGCGCTTCTCCTGCTGTGCCTCCTCCTGTCCCTGACCGCCTGCGGCAAACAGGAGGACCCGCCCGCCGCTCCGGACACCGCCGCCCCGCGGGAGGACGCGTTGCCGGCAAACACCGATGATCCAAAGCCTTCCGGCCTCACAGAGGACGAGGCCCGCCGGGCCGCCTTCGCCCAGGTCCTCCGCACCGCCCACGACCGCCGGGAACTGCCGGACGGCACCGTTTTGGACGGCGGTTCCGTTGGGGATATTGAGGGAAATCTCTTCGCCCTGCATGACGTGGACGGCGATGGCGCGGAGGAGCTGATCCTCCTCTGGCAGAATGCCGCCATGGCCGGCCAGACGGAGGTTGTCTACGGGTACGGCGGCGAGACCGGACAGGTAGTGGAGGAGCTGCGGGAGTTCCCCGGCGTCATCTTCTACGGCGGCGGCGCGGCGGAGGCCCCCTGGTCCCACAACCAGAACTGGGCCAACGAATTCTGGCCCTACACGCTGTACCGGCACAGCCCGGAGACGGACACGTATGAGAACATGGGCTCCGTGGACGCCTGGGACAAAGTTCTGGTTTCCAACGGCTTCCCCCTGGATGTGGATGCCGACGGAGACGGCATGGTCTACGTTCTGCTCACCGACAACTGGGACTTCACCCACCACCAGGACCCCGCCGGCGGCGAGGCATACTGGTACTACGAGGAGCCGCCGGTGGACGGGGCGGAGTACCTGGCCTGGAGGGACGGCGTCGTGGGAGAGGCGGAGGCCCTGGAGCTTTCCTTCATGCCCCTGACGGCGGAGAACATTGCCCAGGCGCTGGACGTACCCTATGAGGCGCTGGTCACGACGCTGACCCCCGATGCCGCAGGCTGAATCATGACCGCCGGCCGTGCCCGTGGTATGCACGGCCCTCCCTTAGGACCTGCCGCCGATAGGCGAAAGATTCTCTCCTGCATGAGGCGCCCTGCTGCGATTGAAACAGCGGCAGGGTGCTTCTTTTCCAGACCATCCATGTTTTCCTGACGTTTTTGCGGCGGTTCCGCGCTTCACTCGGATATTTGATTCTGGGCATGGCGAAGGATTTTGAACCCCCCGGCACAGCCGGTGGTCTTCCTTTTGTAAAACTCCCGGCCCCGCGCAGGCGGGGCCGGGAGTACCTGTATTCAGATCGGGAAATCACCGCTCCTCGGGGGTGAAGTACACAAAGAAGGTATCGCCCTCATCGCCCTCCTCAAAGGCCTCCAGATAGGAGATGGAGAAGTCCTTGCTGTCGGCGGGCACCTCGTACACCAGAAGGCCTGTGCGCTCCTCGTTCACGCCCAGCACGTATGTACCGGGCAGCTGGTCGTCGCTGATGGGGTCCAGCTCCTCAAAGGTCTCCGGGTCTGTGGTGATGGGCAGGCGGTAGTCATCGTCCCCGCTGGCGCCCCACTGGGCCTGGAAGTCCGTGTCATACATCTCCACGCTGCTGGTGACGGTGTTCTTCACCGTGATCTCCACCACCAGCATCTTGCAGCCCTCTGCCGCCGCGCGGCCGGCGAACTCGCCGCAGGTGTAGGCGCTGTTGACGGTGTAATTGAACCAGTAGGCGTGCATGGTGTCCCCCATGCGGCCCTCGGCCCAGCCGTCCTCCGCGTAGACGTCTCCGTTGCCGGAGCCAACGTTATCGCCGGAGCCGACGTTATCGCCGGAGCCGACGTTATCGCCGCTGCCGCCGGAAGTGCTTCCGGAACCTCCGGAATCCTTGCCTCCGCAGCCCGCCAGGGCCAGCACCATCAGCAGCGCCAGCAATACCGATAACAACCGCTTCATGTGAAATCCCTCCAAAAATTTCTGAAATTCAATGCTCCCGCGGACGCTTTTTCCGCAGGATAATAAATATTTTATCACTGCCGTATGGCAAAGTCAACCGGCTCTTTGCCGCCCTGCCCGCTTTTCTGCCCCCGCCGGGAACCGCCGCCGGCCGCGGGTCGGAGCTGTGATTCCCACCGGCTTTCCGGACTTTTCCCCGCTCAGCGGACCACCGCCGTTGAAAAGACCGGAGCTTCGATTCGGGCAGGCAGCCTGAGATGAAATTGGTTAAAACAGCTGTAGATTTCCAAAGATAGTGCAACAAATCAAGAAACGATTGTAAAGACAAGCCTTCGCTTTTCGGATATAGTTAAATGCAACAAAAGGAGGGGCTGCCAATAGGGAATATTCGTCTGAAATAGTCAAGTCAATCAGGTTGAAAAAGGGGAAGTGTCACATGGGAAATGTATTGGCGTCTAAGCAGGGCAAGATCGGCATCGTCACGTTTGACTGTCCTCCGGTCAATGCGCTGGATTCCAGGGCCTATTTCGCCCTGTATGAGATCATGCACGATTTTGCCATTGATGAAGAGGTCCGGGTGGTCATTTTGACGGGAGCGGGCGAAAAGGCTTTCGTAGCCGGCGCGGACGTCCGCGAGTTTGTGAAGTTCAACAGCCGCACCGGTCTGGTTTACACCAAGAAAAACGGCGGCGTCCGGGAGTATATCCGGCACTATCCAAAGCCGGTCATCTGCGCAATCAACGGGCTGGCTTACGGCGGCGGCTGCGCCCTGGCTCTGGTCTGCGATATACGGATTGCCGCGGAGCACGCGAAGCTGAGCCTCAGCGAGATCAACATGGGAATTATCGGGGCGATTCCCTACGGCGCCTCCATTGGTGCCTCAGGCACAATCAGAAAGCTGGTCTACTCCGGCGAGAGCATCACTGCCGAACAGGCGTATTACGCCGGCATCGTGGACGAAGTGGTTCCCGCGGCGGACCTGATGACGCGCTGCGTCGCGTTGGCGGAGAAAATTGCCGCGAAGGCTCCGGTGGCCCTGCGCAAGGCGAAAGAAGTTCTTGTGGCGGCCACGGAGCAGCTGATGCAGGATACCATTGCACTGGAAACTGCCGCCATCGGAGAGCTTTGGGATACGGAGGACAAGACAGAGGCTGTCACCGCCTTCCTGGAGAAGCGGCAGCCGCGGTTTCAGGGCAGGTAAATCATTTGAAAATCATATGCGGAAAGGACTGAAAGGCGTGGAGAAAACATTCAAACTTCATGTGCAGGAGGCGTGGTGCAAGGGCTGCGGGATCTGCGTGGGCTTTTGCAGAAAGCAGGTGCTCAGCATTGCGGTGAACGGAAAGCTCAGCGTAGATCATCCGGAGAACTGTGTTGGCTGCGGCCAGTGCCAGCTGCGCTGCCCCGATTTTGCGATCGAAGTGGAGGAAATTACAAAATGAGCAATACGACCGTACGTTTCATGCAGGGCAATGACGCGCTGGTGGAAGGCGCCATTGCCGCGGGGGCCCGGTTCTTCGCGGGCTACCCGATCACCCCCGCCAGTGAGATTACCGAGGGGATGTCCGTACGCCTGCCGCTGGTGGGCGGTGTGTTTCTCCAGATGGAGGATGAAATTGCCAGCATGGGCGCTGCCATCGGCGCGTCCATGGCGGGGGCAAAGTGCCTGACGGCCACCTCCGGCCCCGGATTTTCCCTCAAGCAGGAGGGAATCGGCATTGCTTCCATGATGGAGATCCCGGTTGTGATTGTCGATGTGATGCGGGGCGGCCCCGCCTCCGGCATGTCCACACTGCCCTCGCAGATGGACGTCATGCAGGCCCGCTGGGGCTGCCACGGAGATCATCCCATCATTGTGCTGAGCCCCGCTACCGTAACAGAATGTTATGAGCTGGCCATAAAGGCCTTTAATCTGGCCGAGCTGATCCGGCAGCCGGTGATCATCCTCTCCGACGCAATCGTAGGCCATCTGCGGGAGCGCATTGATCTTCCGGACCCCTCTGCGGTCAAGGTGATCGATCGGAAGATGACCACCAAGTCTCCGGAGGAATACGCGCCCTTTGAGGCGGAGGAGGACGGGGTTCCCTGCTTTGCCGAGCGCGGCACCGCTTACCGGTATCATATGTGCAGCAACGTACATACGGAAAAGGGATTTCCGGCGGACACCAACCATGCCGTGGCGTCAAAGCTGCTTGCCCGCCTGCACAAAAAACTGGAAAATTACGAGGATGAGATCACCGCGTACAAGTTCTTCGGCAGTGAGGACTGCGAGACCCTGATTGTGGCCTATGGCTGCGTGACCCGCGCCGCCAGGGACGCGGCTGACGCCCTCAACGCGGAGGGCGTGAAGACCGGCGTTTTGCAGCTTCAGTCTCTGTGGCCCTTCCCCAGGAAGGTGGTGGCCGGGTACGCGGAGAAGGCCGGCAGGATCCTGATGCCGGAAATGAACCTGGGGCAGTTGATTGACCAGGTGCGGCTGTCCACGGCAAAACCCGTGGAGGGACTGAACCGCTTTGACGGCGCGGAGATCACCCCGCAGCAAATTATTGACAAAGTGAGGGATATGTGATCATGGGAAACGTGAAAGAGTATATCCGGCAGGACAAGCTGCCTCACATCTGGTGCCCGGGCTGCGGCGACGGTACAATCGCCGGCGCGATGATTCGGGCAATTGACGCCTGCGGGTTGAAAAAGGACAATACGGCCCTGATTACCGGCATCGGCTGCTCCGCCCGCTTTAACAACATCATGGACTTCCACACGTTTCAGACCGCCCACGGGCGCGCGCTGGCCTACGCCACCGGCTTTAAGATGATGAAGCCGGAGATGGATGTTCTGGTGGCCACCGGAGACGGCGACTGCGCCGGAATCGGCGGCAACCATCTCATCCATACCGCCCGCCGCAATATTGACATCACGGTTGTGATGATTAACAACCAGATTTACGGCATGACCGGCGGCCAGTACTCGCCGATGACCCCTTACCCCAGCAAGGCCTCCACCGCGCAGTACACAACATTTGAATATCCCTTTGATGTGTGCGAGCTGGTCAAGGGGGCCGGAGCCACCTATGTGGCCCGCTCCACCACCTACCACATCAATCTGACGCAGAAGCTGATTGAGGAGGCCATTCTCCACAAGGGTTTCAGCTTTGTGGAGGTCATCGCGCAGTGCCCCACCAATTTCGGCAAGCGGAACAAGATGGGAAGCCCCTACGACATGCTGATGATGCAAAAGGAGATGGCGGTGACGGTCCAGCAGGCAGAGACGATGACCCGGGAGGAGCTGGCGGGCAAGGTCGTGATCGGTGAGCTGCTGCGCCGTACAGACCGCAGGCCCTTTGACGAGATTTACTACGATATGGTCAGGAAAGCGCAGGCGGCGAAGGGAGAGAAGCTGTAATGAGAAATGAAGTTATTCTCAGTGGATTTGGCGGCCAGGGCCTGATTCTGGCGGGGATTCTGCTGGCGGAGGCCGCCGTTGTGCAGGAGAGCATCAATGCCACCCAGGACCAGGTCTATGGCATCGCCGCGCGGGGCGGCGAGTGCTGTTCCGAGGTGATCGTCAGCGATGACAGCGCGATCAATTACGCCAAGGTCAGCACGCCGGATATTGTGCTGGCCATGTCTCAGGCCGCGTTCAACAAGTACGCGCCCCGGGTCAGGGATGGCGGAATTGTGTTTGTGGACACAGTATTTGTGGAGGATATGAGCGCGCTGGATGGCCGTGACTGCCGGATTGTGAAGGTGCCGATCACGGAGATCAGCAAAAAAGAGACCGGAAAGACCATGCTGGCCAACGTGACGGCCCTTGGCGTGATCTGCGAGTATACGAAACTGATTCACAACGAGCATATGATCCAGGAGATTTTGACCCGCGTTCCCAAGGGAACGGAGGAGATCAACCGCAAGGCGTTCCAGGGCGGTGTCGAAGCTGTCCGCGGGATGGAGGTGACGGCCGGATGAAGGTGCTGCTGCTGCAAAAAATGGACAGCGCAGGCATGAAAATCCTGGAGGACGCGGGCTTGCAGGTAGACATTCCCGGCGATCTTTCCGAGGAGGGGCTCTGTGCCTGCGCGGCAGACTACGACGCTATTATTGTGCGCGGTATGGTAAAGCTGCCCGCCTCTGTAATCCGGTGCGCCAAAAAATGCAAGATTATCAGCCGCCACGGCGTCGGCCTGGAGACCATCGACGTGGAAGCCGCCACGAGAGAAAAAATCCCCGTGGCGTTCACGCCGGGCGCGAATGCCAACGCGGTGGCGGAGCAAGCCGTCAGCCTGATGCTGGATATCATGAAGAAGAACTGCGTGCTGAGCCGTAAGCTGATGCGGGAGAAGGACTACCAGTGCCGCCTGAGCGTCATGAACAGCGAGCTGAGGGGAAAAACAGTGGGAGTGTTCGGCCTGGGCAATATTGGCCGCCGCGTGGCGGAGATTGTGGTCTGGGGATTTGGTGCCGCAATCATCGGCTATGATCCCTATGTTTCTCAGGAGAGGTTTGCCGCCATGAATTTGAACGGCAGGCTGACAGAGAATATGGATGAGCTGCTGTCCGGCAGCGACATCGTTACGCTGCACGCCCCCGGCTCTGAGGTGGGCATGATTGGGCCCCGGGCAATTTCTCTCATGAAGGAGGGGGCCATTCTCGTCAACACCGCCCGCGGGACCCTGGTGGATGAGCCGGCGCTGTATGAAGCGCTGAAAAGCGGCCATTTGGCCGGGGCCGGCCTGGACGTGACAGCCTGCGAGCCGCCGGACCCGGAAAACCCCCTGTTTACGCTGGAGAACGTGGTGGCGACACCCCACACGGCCGCCCTGACAAAAGAGGGGAATGTCAACATGGCCGTTGGCGCCGCCCAACAGGTTGTCGGCCTCCTCTTCGAGGGAAAGAAGCCCTGGGGTCTGGCAAACCAGGCGGTTTGGGAGAATCGGAGGATCTGATGCCTGCGTAGAGCCCCTGCATACTCAAAGACAGTGCCGGGTATTTTGAAGACTTAGGATACGGGACGATGTGAAAGGAGAAAAAAATGAAGAAGTTTCTTGCGGCGATCCTGACAATAGCGCTGGCGATTTCCCTGCTGGCGGCCTGCGGCGGCGGAAATGCCAAACCCTCTGACGGCGGAAACAGCGGTGCCTCTTCCGGAGAGAATCATCCCGCGCCCTCCGCGGAGCCGGCAGCGGATTCCAACTGGCCGGAGCGGGAGGTCCGCCTGATCGTACCCTACGGCGAGGGCGGCGGCTCTCACAAGGTCTCCCTGGCGATCAAGGAGGTCTCCGAGAAGCTGGGAGTGATGAAAAAGCCCTTTATTGCGGTTTGCATGCCCAACGCCGCCACACTGGAGGGCCAGGAGGAGGTCCTGTACGGCGATCCGGACGGATATACCATCCTGATGCACCACAACGCGATGATCAACGGATACGCCCTCGGAAAGCAGGACTTTACCTACGACTCCTTCCGAATGATCGGGCAGATTTACGAAACCCCGCTGGCCATTGCTGTGCGCGGAGACTTCCCCGCCGATGATCTGAACGGCCTTGTGGAGGAGATTCATAACAATCCCGGAAAATACAAGTGGACCTGGGCCGGTTCCGGCGGCAACACCCATTTTGCATCCTATGTGTTCTACAACGCGGCGGGGATCTCTGCTGACGAGATCGTTCCCTGCATCACCAAAGGAGACAGCGACTCCGTGGTACAGTGTGTCGGCGGTACCGCCGATATTGTGATCGCCCAGGGGAACGCGCTGGAGGAATATGTGAAATCCGGCGATTTGAAGTGTCTGGGCAGCAGCGCGGAGGACACCATCACCGTTGGCGGCACGGAGGTCCCCTCCTGGAAGTCCGCGGGGTATGACGGGACTTATAATCTCCGCTTCTTTGGCTTCCTGCCCAAGGATACCCCCGATGAGGTCGCCAACGCCGTGGCAGATGTCTTTGAGAAGGTTGTAAACAGCGATGAATTTGCCCAGAGCATGGCGGCCCAGGGCATTGAGCCCCACTGGCTCCCCGCTGGCGAGGCCGTGGCGGCCTTTGAGGCGGAAGCGGAAAAGATGAACGAGATCGCGAAGCAGATGGGATAACCGGCTCTCCGCAGTTGTCTTTGAGTAAGTTTCCTTAAGGGAGGGCGGGGGCGGCCGGCCGTTGTCCCCGCCCTTCAAAACATATGCGGCCTGAGCTGTGCACCTGCGGCTGAGCGTCAATGGAGACCGCTTTGCGGCTGCGGGCTCTGCCGCGGATGTCAGGAGAAGTAATATGAAAAAAACAAACTATATTGCGGAATTGACGTTTCTTGGTTTTCTGCTTTTGATTACGGCGGCGTTTATCACACAGCTGATCGAGCCGGAGAACGACCCGCTGCAAATTGTGGACTCCGTGGAATACGCGCGGGTAATTGTCGGCCTGCTTCTGGCGGCGATTCTGGTGGTCACATGGCAGACGGCCGCGAGATTTGCGGCATATCTGAAAGAACATCCGGCGGAGGAGAAGAGCGGGGAGAGCAAGAACGGCGGCCTTGTCCGGAAGCTGGTGATTGCAACGTGCCTCGTGTTCTTTTTCTACTGTTTCTTTATGCAGCGCCTGGGATATTACACCACCGGACTGATCGTCCTGGAGCTTTACCAGATGGTTCTCTACAGGGCGCAGAACGGCAGGCTGGATCGGAGCGGGATGCTGAAAATCACCGCGATTGCGGCAGGTGTGACAGCGGCGCTGTATCTGATTTTCAGCGTAGCGTTCCAATTGTACCTTCCCCGCGGTGTGCTGCTGTAAGGCGCCGCTGTACTTTTCATGAAAGCCCGGTTGCGGGCGGGAGGGATATCTATGTTCGACTTGATCCTGAATGAAATTTTTTTGAATCCCATCGCCTGGCTGCTTCTGTTCGGCAGCACCTTAATGGGGATGATTTTCGGCGCGATTCCAGGGCTGACTGCCACGCTTGGCGTCGCGCTGATTCTGCCGCTGACGTTCAGCCTGACTCCCCTGCAGGCGATGCTGGTGATGGGCGGCATCTACATCGGAGGAATCTCCGGCGGCCTGGTCTCGGCGACGCTGATCAATATGCCCGGCACGCCGTCCTCAATCTGTACAACCTTTGACGCCTATCCCATGGCAAAGCGCGGAAAGTCGGCCGAGGCGCTTTCCATTGGCGTGTTCTGTTCCTTTATCGGCGGCATTTTCAGCTGGATCGTTTTGATGACGCTGTCGCCCCAGCTGGCAAAGCTGGCGATGACCTTTGCCCCGTATGAGTATTTCTGGCTCTGCGTTTTCGGGCTGACCGTCATCATCGGCATGGAGACCAAGCAGCCGGCAAAGGCCCTGCTGGCGGTGCTGATTGGCCTGGTCATCGCCCTGATCGGCATTGACCCTGTGGGCGGATATGCCCGGTTTACCTTTGGGTCCCGGCTGCTGCGCAGCGGTTTCCGCCAGGTGCCTGTGCTGATGGGGTTCTTTGTGGTCTCGGAGATCCTCAACAGCCTGAGCGAGATCAAGGATAAATATGTCTTTGCGGCGGACGGCCTGAGCAAGGTCACGCTGAAGCCCCTGTGGGAGGAGAAGCGGGAGACTTTGAAGAACATGACGTCGGCGTCGTTCATCGGCACCTTCCTGGGGATCCTGCCCGGTGTCGGCGGCGCGACGGCGAACTTCATTACCTACGATGTGGCGAAGAAGACCTCCAGGCACCCGGAGCGGTTCGGCACAGGGGATCCCCAGGGAATTGTGGCGTCCGAGACGGGCAACAACGCGGTGACCGGCGGCGCGATCATCCCCATGCTGACGCTGGGGATTCCCGGCGACTCCGTTACGGCCGTGATGCTCAGCGGCCTGCTGATCCACGGCGTTCAGGTTGGCCCGTTGCTGTTTACAAACTCGGCGAATCTGGTGTGGCCCTTCTTTGTCGGGCTTCTGATCGCCAATATCCTCATGGTGATGATCCAGTTCTGCGGCGGCATCAAGCTCTTTACCAGGGCGCTGCGCATTCCGAAGTGGGTGCTGTTTCCGATGGTGACCATGATGATTTTTGCCGGCACCTGGACGCTGCAGTACAGCGGCTATGACTTATGGACCGTCTTTATCTTCGGCGTCTTCGGGTATTTTTTGAAGCGCAATCAATTTCCCATGACGCCGGTGGTCCTTGGCGTCATCCTCGGAAACACCATGGAGGATTACTTCCGCCGCGGCATGATCCTGTGTTCCGGCGATGTCTCTGTATTCTTTACCCGGCCTGTCTGCGTTGCGCTGATCGGCATGACCCTTTTCGCGCTGGCGGTCTCCCTCTGGTTTGTGCACAAGGAGCGCAGGCGCGAGGCGGATGCCGGGAAGCAATAAATATGGAGGAGTGACCTATGCGGGAAGTTGAAAAAGTTGTTGTTGCACCCGGCAGGCTTTTGGCATATATGCGAGAGCTTCTCAGGCGGTATGGCCTGCCGGAGGACGGCGCGGAGACCGTGGCGCAGAATCTGCTGTTTGCCAATTTGCGGGGACTGGACACCCATGGCGTGATGCGTCTGCCCACCTATTTGAAACGGCTGGAGCTGGGCCTCGCGGACCCGGCCGCCCGGCCGGAGGTGGTCCGGGAGGACAATGCCTTTGCGGTGATCGACGGGGGCAACGGCCTCGGTCCCATTGCCGGGAAGCTGGCGATGGAGCTGGCCATGGAAAAGGCGGAGAGCAATGCGGTTGGCCTGGCCTTTGTCCGCAGAAGCCAGCACTATGGCTCCTGCGCCTTTTACACCATGATGGCCATGGAGCGCGGTATGATCGGCTTTTCCACCTCTAATACCGCCCCCCTGATGGCGCCCACCGGCGGAAAAAAGCGGATGATTGGAAACGATCCGATTTCCTTCGCCGCTCCGACGCCGGAGGGGATGACGTTTGTGCTGGATATTGCCCTTTCCAATGTGGCCGGCGGAAAAATCATGCTGGCGGAAAAGAACGGGCAGTCGATCCCGCTGGGATGGGCATTGGACAAAGAGGGCCGTCCCACCACGGATCCCCATGCCGGCTTCACGGACGGAGGACTGCTGCTGCCGGTTGGCGGCCACAAGGGCTACGGCATGGCAGTCATGCTGGATATTCTCTGCGGCCTTCTGAGCGGAGGCGTCCCCTCCTCCAAGGTCCTGGGAACCACGGACTTTCAGTCCGGAGGCGATATGGGAACCTGCTTTATGATGGCTGCCATCAGCGTGGAGCGCCTGATGCCGCTGGAGGTATTCAAAGACCGGATGGGAGAGATGATCCGGGATCTCAAGGCGTGCCCCAGAGCGGAGGGCGTGCCGGAGATTTTGATGCCCGGTGAGATCGAAGCCCGTGCCGCCGCCGAGAGGGGTGAGAAGGGCATTCCGGTGACACTGCCTGTGCTGCGGGAACTGGAGGCAATCGGCGAAAGGGCCGGTGTGGGGAGACTTGTATAGAATTTGGAGCAGAGAAGAAAGGAGAGCCAGGTATGAACGAATACTCTATGCCCCGGTATTTTCAAAACATGAGGCGAATCGGAGAGGCGGACTTCGCCTATGACGAGGCGAATGAAAAGACGCTGAAAGACGCGGAGGCGGAGTTTGCGCAAAGAGCCCGGGAGGTTCTGGAAAACGGCAAACCCACTGAGGCGCTGAACTCCGCCGGACAGCTGAGTGCGATGCAGCGGATTGAGAAGCTGGTGGACGCCGGGAGCTGGCGGCCGCTGAACAGGCTGTTCAATCCCCAGGGGAATGCCAGCGGCTCCACCAATATCGTCAAAGGCCTGGGCCGCATAAACGGCAAGTGGGCCGTCATCATCGCCTCGGACAACAAGAAGATGGCGGGCGCCTGGGTGCCGGGCCAGGCGGAGAATCTGCTGCGGGCCTCTGATACCGCCAAACGGCTGCGGATTCCTCTGGTATATCTGCTGAATTGTTCCGGCGTTAAATTCGACGAACAGGAAAAGGTCTATCCGGACCGGCGCGGCGGCGGCACCCCCTTTTACCGGAACGCGGAGCTGAGCCGGCTGGGCGTGCCCGTCATCGTGGGTGTCTATGGGACAAATCCGGCGGGCGGCGCGTATCACTCCATCAGTCCCGCCATCGTCCTGGCCCATAAGGACGCGAACATGGCCGTGGGCGGCACCGGCATCGTGGGGGGGATATCCCGCAATGGAACGGTGGACCTGGAGGCCGCGGAGGAGCTGATTGAGGCGCAGAAATCCGTGCGGCAGAGCGTGCCCGGCACCGCCGCCATCCACCACGATGTGACCGGCTTTATGCGGGAGGTCTATGAGGACGAGGAGAAGATGCTGGAGGGGATCCGGAAGTATGTGGGCTATCTTCCGGCCTATAATCTGGAGTTCTTCCGTGTGGACGCGCCCGCGGAGCCGGCCTATCCCGCGGAGGACCTGTACTCTCTCTTTCCGGCAAATCACCGCTGGACCTACGATATGCGGGAGATCATCGCCCGTCTGGTGGACGGCTCCGAATTTATGGAGTACAAACGAGGATATGGTCCCGAGATGATCACCGGCCTTGCGAAGCTGGACGGACTTCTGGTGGGAATTGTGGCCAATGCCCAGGGGTTCTTTGAGGGGTATCCGGAGTACTGCGGCGAGGACGCCTTTGGCGTCGGCGGGAAGCTGTACCGTCAGGGCCTCATCAAGATGAACGAATTCGTAGCGCTCTGCGCCCGCGACCGCGTTCCCGTTGTCTGGCTGCAGGATACCTCTGGCATCGATGTGGGCAATGAGGCGGAGAAGGCGGAGCTGCTGGGGCTGGGACAGAGCCTGATCTACTCCATCCAGAGCTCCGATCTTCCCATGCTGGAGATCACCATGCGCAAGGGCAGCGCGGCGGCACACTACGTCCTGGGCGGCCCTCAGGGCAATGACACCAACGCCTTTTCCCTCGGCACGGCTGCCACGGAGATCTATGTGATGCACGGCGAGACCGCGGCGGCGGCCATGTATGCCCGTAAGCTGGTCAAGGAACAGGCCGCCGGCGGTGACCTGCAGCCCACCATCGACAAGATGAACGCGATGATCGCCGACTACGCGGCCAAGTCCCACGCGGATTACTGCGCAAAGGCGGGGCTGGTGGACGAGGTGGTTGCCATGGGGGATTTGCGATCCTACCTGGTGGCCTTTGCGGAGGCGGCCTACCAGAATCCGGCCAGTATCTGCCCGCACCACCAGATGATGCTGCCCCGTGTGATTGCGGACTATGACAGGCTGCACACGCAAAGGGAAGAGGGATAGGGCGATGAATATACTTGCTTATACGCTGCTGGCTTATGGAATGACAGCCGTCATCTCCTTTGGCGTGGTGGCCGTCATCGTGACGGTAAACAGGCTTTTTTCGGCTCCGGGGGAGGAGGCAGATGATGCTTGACCTGCTTGCGCAGCTGTTTCCGGGAATCAGCACCTTTTTTGCCGTGGAGCCTGTTGTGGCGGCAGCCCGTATCGCGCTGATTGTTCTGGGCTTTTTCCTGGCGTACTACGGTTTTCAGAGGACGCTGGAGCCGCTGATTATGGTCCCCATGGGGATTGCCATGATGGCGGTGAACGCGGGCATGCTGTTCTTGAATACCGGATTGGCGGGCAATATGTTTGTAGCCCCCCTGGTCTCCGACCCGGCGGAGCTGGTGGAGATCATGCAGGTGAACTTCCTGCAGCCCATCTATAATCTGACTTTTTCCAACGGCCTCATTGCCTGTCTGGTCTTTATGGGGATCGGCGCCCGGAGCGAGATCAGCTACCTGCTGGCAAAGCCGTGGAGCTCCATGGCCATTGCCGTCTGCGCGGAGCTGGGGACATTTGTGACGCTGGCGGTTGGAATCACGGTCTTCGGACTGACGCCCCAGGCCTCCGCCGCAATCGCAACAATTGGCGGGGCGGACGGACCGATGGTCCTCTTCACATCCCTGATGCTGGCGCCGGAGCTGTTTGTGCCGATCTCCATCATCGCATATCTGTACCTCAGCCTGACCTATGGCGGGTATCCGTTTATCATCAGGGCGGTCGTCCCGAAGAAGTACCGCGGAATCGACATGTATGTGGAGGTTCCCGAGGTGTCACAGAAGTCCAAGTTCATCTTCATCATCATTGTAAATTTTGTGCTCTGTCTGCTGCTGCCGGTGGCCTCTCCGCTGATCTTTTCATTTTTCATTGGCATGGCGGTCAAGGAGGCGGCGATCAACCGCTACACGGAGCTGCTGGAGGAGGGGCTCTCCTATTTTGCCACATTCTTCCTGGGCGTCATCCTGGGCGTGCTGTGCGAGGCCTCTACGATTTTAAATCCGACCGTACTGGTGATCCTGGCGCTGGGAATTCTGGCGCTGGCGGTCTCCGCAATCGGCGGATTGCTGGGTGGGTGGCTCATGTACCTCGTCCACAGGCGCAGAGGAGAGGAATTCAATCCGGTGACCGGCATCGCGGGAGTGTCCTGCGTTCCCTCCACGGCAAAGCTGGCCCAGCACGCCGCAATGGAGGAGAATCCCTTTGCCATGATTTTGCCTGTGGCCATGGGAGCCAACATCTCCGGTGTGATCACGTCTGCCGTTGCGGCCGGAATATTTGTCAGCACAATCCACATGATTGGGTAGGATACCCATAAACCAATAAAAAGGAGATTCAATTATGGAAATCAAAGCGAGGATTCCCGGCATGGTCACCGCGGTCAATGTCAAGGTGGGCGACGCCGTCAAGGTCAAGACCGTCGTCGGCGTCATGGAGGCCATGAAGATGGAGCAGCCGATCGCCAGCCCCGTGGAGGGCCGGGTAAAGGAGATCCGGGTTGGGGTCAAGGATAAAGTGAAGGCCGGTCAGGTCCTGATGGTGATCGAGTGAAGAGGGATTCGGCCGGCCAAGGCGCGCTGGGTCCCTGCGCCGGTCCCGCCGGCCGCAAAAGTGTACCGGTGCATAAGCGTCTTTCCCCAGCGGTATGATTGCGAAAAAGTCTGCCATCCGGCAGACTTTTTCGACAGGCTGACAGCACGGTGTGAGCCGTGCTGTCCTGCTGATTTGGAACCTGTATTCGCAGACGGCGCTCACCGTCTGTGAATACGGGTTCTTATACATCTTCACCGGACGTCTCCGGGACGCTTTCCTCTGGGGGCGTTTTCGGGGCCCCCATGTCTTTCGGGTCCACGTAATAGCGGTAATTGAAATTGCCGTGCAGGCGGATGTCCCGCTGGATGCTGTCCCGCTGAAGCTCGCGGACTTCCCGCGGCGTCATTTTGCAGACCTTTTTGAAGACACGGGTAAAGTAGTGGGGACTGGAAAAACCGACGATCTGGCTGATGCAGGACATGGAGTTTCTGGTATAGCAGAGCAGGTCATAGGCCCGGGATATGCGCACATATTTCAGATAATCAATAATCGTCATGCCGGTGGCGTCCTTAAAGAGCTTGCAGAGGTAGGTCTTATTGTAGCGCAGGGCCTCGGCGAGATTTTCCAAAGCAAATTCCTCGGCGTAGTGGTTGTCAATATAGTGCACAATGTCCGCCGCAATCCCGTGAATATCCTCCATGTTCTTTTTGAGAGGCATCTTAATCCGGGGCGATTTGACCGCATCCCACAGCTGCTGCTGTTTTTGCAAAAGCGCAAGCAGAGCCGCCTCAAAAATCAACCTGGCAATCTCCTGGCTGTACTGGCTGTCCTCGTACCAGTATTCTCTGCATTTGAGAAGGTCGTCGCTGATGAAGTCCTCGCTGATTTTTATTTGCGCCGGCAGCTGCGCGCAGACCTGGCGGAGTTCCGCATCGTGGATCAGAAATTTGATATCTACATATCGCAGCAATCCGTCTTCCATGACAGGCAGCTCATGCAGGGTTCCCGGCCGGAGAAAAATCAGGTCTCCGCTTTCGATCACCACTTTTTGATTGTCCAAATAGTAGGAGGCCATTCCGTCAATGATATACCAGATCTGATAAAAATCATGGCTGTGCTGGCGGACGCCCCAGCCCTTGAAAAAATCAATCATGAAAATGTGAAGAAGCTCAGTCTTCAAGAGCGCACCCCCAGAAAATAAAACTGCCGGCCGGCTGAGCATCCGCAAAAGCAAGGTTTACGCGGAGTTCTGTCCAAATCGTTGCCGGCAAGAGAGAAGAGCCCGGAAATCCGGACGGGTTTCAAGGCTTTCAGACGAAGGCCGGCGGACGTTTTTGGCGTGAGGATATGCCCGGGGATTGGTTCGGCGCCTCCCGAAAGATCGGAACGCATCCGCTCCGGTCCCCGCGGGCACAACCGGAAAGCGCCTGCCGGACGGGGACGGCCAAGCATCCCCTCCCGGCGGGCGCGGGAATCTTTGCGTTCTGCAAACCGGAGAATTCCGTCTTACTCCGCGTTTTCGGCAATGACAGCCTGGACGGAGGCGGAAATCTGTTCGGATTCCGGCGTCAGAGTTCCCTCCTCAGTCAGGATTGGCGTGTCAAGCACACTCTTGACGGCCTTGGCCAACGCGCAGCACGCCGCCACTGCCGCCTTTTCCTCCGGGGTATATCTGGAGTAGTCCGTGCCGCGGGAGGCGATGATCTGTTTCAAAGAGTAGACCATCGGCGAGAAGACCGCGTCCAGCCGAATCAGCAGCCGCTCAAACAGCACCGCCCGCATCCGGATGCCTTTGCAGAGGATTTGGACGGTATCCATCTCCTCCCGGAATTTCTGCGCCTCCGCCAGATTCTCATAGGCCCGGTCCTTGTTGACATGCGCCTTTGCGCCGATGACGAATCCGATTACCGCCAGAGCCGGTCCGGCCACAAGGCCGCCAAGCACGGCGGTGCCGCCCGCGATGCCCAATCCCCCGGCGGCCAGAGATCCGCCTCCCAGAAACGCCAGGGTTGCATTGGTGGCCGCGGCGCCGTTGAGGGCGGCAATGGCGGTTCCCGTCGACGCCGCGCCAAAGGTCATGGCGCCTCCATAGGCGCCGAAGGCCGTGATGGCTCCCAGTGCGGCGCCGCTGGCGACACCGCCCAGCAAAGACGCCGCTATGGACCCCATTGCATGCAGCTCATCCAGCGACTGCCGGTCGATTTGGAAGTTCTGCAGTTCCCGCAGCCCGGCGGAGTCCTCCAGCTCTATGTTGTGAAGCTGCTCAAAGGCCTGGACAAAGGGCGTCATGCTGTTATTCAGAATCCAGATCTTCTTCCTGCCCAAATCCGTGATGGCTTTGCCGCTGCGCTCCCGGCTCGCGTTGCCAAGGGCGGCGGCCTCTTCCGCGATGGCCCGCGCCTGCTTGTTGGTCTCAGACGCATTTTTCTGATCAAATCCCGCTTTCACGGATTTCCCCACCCCGACAGCGGCGGAACCCGCGCCAATACCGATTAACAAGAATGGAATCGGCATATTATCTCCCCTCCGTTTCCGCAATCTCCGCTTCAGAAATCAGTGCTTTGATGTTGTCAAACATCATTTGAATATTCCGGTCAAGCTCCTCAACGGTATCTTTGATGACGTCATAGGGCTTGGAAGTGGTTTTGACCCATTCTTTCTGCCTGCTCAGGGCTGCAAGGGCCTCCGCAGTATCGGTCAGATCGGCCGTGACAGACTGCGCAAGGCCCCAGCGGTCTGTCAGCATGGCCACAATGCGCCGCTCCGCCTTGGAGTATTCGCCATCCGCGTATCCCAGGTTGATCAGCGTCCATATGACAGATATGCGGACGTCGTTTCGCTTGAACAGATCGCCGCTGGAGAGAAAGCCTCCCTCTCCCTTGCGGACTGTCTGCAGAATTTTTTCCCGAATATGCTCCCAATGGGATGTTTTCTGCTTATCGTAAGGTTTCCAGCAGCGCCAGATGATCTGATCCCTGCTGTAATCGTCGATCCCCATCTCCTCACAGATCTGGTCAAACCGCTCCCGTTTCGCAGAGGAGACGTCGCCGTCAGCCATCATGAAAAAATAATAGAGCCGGGCCTGAGCCTCTTTTGCATAGTCTGTTATGTACATAAGGCACCTCTTTTCTAATACTTAAAACCGTCAAACCGCCTTGCCTGACAGAAACATCCATCTCCCTCCGGGAGCCCGCCGGCTCTCAGGCGGACGCTAGAACTTGATAGGCCGGTCATCTTCCATCAGTGCGTTGAACTCATCCTGCGAGCGGAACAGCGCCTCTTTTCCGACGGCCTCCGTGATGGAATTTGCCGCCGTGATGAATCCGTCCACATTTCCGATGCGCAGCGATTCCTTGAGATTGTCAAACCCGCGGTGGAACGCCTCTGCGCTGCAGGCCAGATGTTCCTCAATCAGAGATTCCACCTCGTTCCGGTAAGTGCGAATCAGCTCAATCTGCCGCGCGCATTCCGCCTCAACCAGAAGGCGCTCCTCATGGACGAATTTCTCCTCCTTCAAAGACGACAGCAAAATTCCATAGCTGGCGGAGGCAACGGCATAGCCGAGCATTCCGCCCACCAGTCCGCCTGCCACGGGAATTGGAATGACCGCCTGCCCGATTGTGGCAAACAGGGCGGAGGACAGCATGCCGGTGCCCTGTTCACCCAACTCCTCGAAGCACTCCAGACCGTTGATCTCCCCGCTGAAATACCGGCGCATGGTCTTGGCGGATCCCACGCCCACCGCCGTAATGACCCCCGGGAGGTTGGTCCTGGCAAGGGCCCGGACGGATTCTGATCTTGCGTTCTGCATCAAACCCTTGACCGAGGCTCCCACAAAGCCGGTGCCATAGCCCATAGCGGCGGCAGAGCCGGTATTCCGGGCCACTTCCGCGGCGGCCTCTTCCGGCTCCTCCGTCCCATTGACCAGGGCGACCAGGTTTTGAACGATGGAGACGCTACCTCCCACCACAGCGCCGAATTTGGCAGACTCCATTCCGGCACGGTGGGAGAGCTTTGCGATATCTTTTGCGGTGGACAGCTTCGGGTGCAGGCGGGCAAACATGGCCTCCCGGCTGGAAACCGTGCTGGGCCGGAGGTTTTTCCTGATTTTTTCGTACTTTTCCAATTCGGCTTCCAGCGTTTTAACGGCTTCCGGCGATCCGGACTCCCGCTGCCGAGCGATTTGCGTCTTCAAATCCGAAATCCTGTTGTGGGTTTGCTCCAGAATTTCATCATAGAAATCAGATGGGACTTCAATCCTTACATCGCTTTCCAGGTACTTGGAAAACTTTTTGGAGGCCAGCTGGCTCAGCGCCTCCTGCGGGGTTTTGCCCACAAATTTCATCTGGGAACCGGAGCCGGGGATGATTCTCCCGGCCGCGTCCACCTCGAAATGATCATACAGCGGGTCGTTTACGCGTCCCAGATCATCAGAACGGACTTTTCGCTCCGGCGACCCCTGAATGATCTTCTCGGCGTTTGCCCTGGCCGTTTCTTTCACCTCCGCGGCAAAGCCGGCCTGCTGTTTTAAGTTTTGTTTCTTATAATCTGGATGGACCTTGCTCTCCGCAATGCTTTTCAGGCCTTTTTTCAGCTGCTTTCCCGCCTCGTTGTCCTGCCCCGCATAGGCGGCCGCATGCTCCTTGACGGCTGAGCCGTAGCGCTGGACAGTCTCTGCCGCGGCGCCGGCGGCTCCTGCGGCTGTAAGCCGGTCCATCTCCTCTTTTCTCTCTTTTCCGGTATCCGATTTGTCCATGAAATCACTCCGCAATAAGGATATCGAGTATGTGTTTTTCAGTTTACTACAATATTTCAGCAGATGCAAGTAAAGACGTGAAAGTGGTGCGTCTGACCGCTGATTTCCCCATGTTTGATTTTTCCTCAAAGCAGTGCCGGGGCGGCGGACCGCCTCCCCGGCGCTGGCCTCTGTCTGAAATCTCTGAAAGGGACACTCCCCTTTTGTGTATTGCCATTGCGCCGGGGAGGAAGTTGTGATATTATATAATCTGTATTGATATGTGATAAGGAGTATTGCCATGACTACCCGGGAGTTTCAGGAACAATCTACTCTGCAGATCTTTCTCTCCTATTTCAAACCCCACCGGCGGCTTTTTCTCATGGATTTGGGCTGCGCGCTGATGATCTCCCTCATCGACCTGGCCTTTCCCTACGTCTCCCGCTGGTGCATGTATGAGCTGCTGCCGCAGAGCGCCTACCGGACCTTCTTCTGCGTGATGGCGGTGGTGCTGGCGGCCTTCGCGGCGCGGGCGGCGCTGACCTATATCATCTGCTACTGGGGCCACACCTTCGGCATCCTGGTGGAGGCGGACATCCGCCGGGACCTGTTCCGCCACATGCAGGAGCTGAGCTTTGACTACTTTGACCGCAACCGCACGGGGCAGCTCATGAGCCGCCTGACGGCGGACCTCTTCGACATCACCGAGCTTGCCCACCACGGGCCGGAGGACGTCTTCATCTCCGGCGTCACCATCGCGGGGGCCCTGGTGATCATGTTCACCATCCAGTGGCGGCTGGCCCTGGTGATCGCCGTGATTCTGCCCGTCTTCCTCCTGGTGGTCTGGACCTGCCGCAGGTCCATGCAGGAGGCCTCGGCCCGGGTGAAGCAGCGCACCGCCGTCATCAACGCCGACATCGAGTCCGGCCTCTCCGGCATCCGCACCGCCAAGGCCTTTGCCAACGAGGAGACAGAGCTCCGCAAGTTTGAGACCTCCAACGACAGCTTCAAGACCTCCAAGCGGCAGTTCCACAGGGCCATGGGCCGGTTCAACGCGGTGATGGAGTTCTTTTTGTGCATTCTCTCCGCGGCGGTGATTGCCGCAGGGGGCGTCCTCATCATGCGGGGGCAGATGGACACCGTGGACCTGATCACCTTCAGCCTGTATATCACCACCTTCGTCAATCCCGTCCGCAAGCTCTCCACCTTTGCCGAGCTCTTTGCCAACGGCACGGCGGGCCTGGGCCGCTTTGTTGAGCTGATGCGCACGGAGCCCGCCA
>OFGH01001021.1_pt1 | contig 20682 bp, 16 predicted proteins | sample 1521721 | NCBI WGS metagenome assembly OFGH01 (sample SAMEA3504132, study PRJEB24116) | mouse gut metagenome | biome: mouse gut; feature: mouse-associated habitat; material: faeces | place: Denmark | collected 2011
GACTGAACCCAAGAGACGGAATCTCAAAACTATAGTAATTTGCGTTGGAGTTAAAAGAGATATTAATTTTTGCAAGGAAGAAACGAGTTTCGCCTTCTGTCCGTGCCTCGTCCTGCAAACGCTCTTTTTCGCTTCTTTGTGGAATAATGGACGCAACATACTCGCTGAGAGCATCCTTGTCCTCGATCATTCCGTCCGCGCCGGTTTTTCGCTTCAAAATCCAGTCACGCAGGAAAGATTCAATCTTTGCCGCCTTGAACATTGACATAATGGACGGGTCTTTATATACAGTTGTAGTGGGAAAATGCTCCCTGAGCTTACCTACGTCATACATCTTCCAAAACTCCTTAGATAAGACCTTCAAATTCATCCTTCAGTTCCGCTATATGCTTTTTAACAGGCGGCTTTGTAACCGTTGTGTCAGCATCAATGATTTTAGTAAAAACCAGAACCGGAACCAACCGTTCCTCAAGGGATGCACCCCCGTGTAGTGCGTATTTCTTTCCGCCCTTTTTAGGAAGGCGGTGATAGCCCCGCACAACCCAATACGTCTCGCCACTGTCGGGAGCATACTGGCTCTCACATTCCTCTGGCCGTTGAACGTCCTCCAGTGCCGTCGAATAGCGCCAATTAAGAGGTTCTTCCCCTGGCTTCCATGGTAAAGTTGTGCCCTTCCCTTCCCGACTGGCGATTACAGATAGCCGGGAGGAACCATGGTCGGCGGTTACAACGACACGGGAGAACCGGGTAAGACCATCAGCAATCCGGTTCAGCACATCCGTCTCTATTTTTTGGAGTGTGCCGGCAAAGCAACTCTCCGGAGAGGGCGTTTCGTGTTTCTCCATACCGTCATGAACAATATTATCCAAGCCCCTGACAGGCGCCAAGGTGCGCTGCGGATCCCATTGGATGTGGTTGAATTTCGTCTCGGTGGGAATATTCGCTGATGTAATTTGGGGAGGCTCTAGATGCAGGCCATAGCGTTTTGCCAGTGCTGTCAATACGGGCAGATACTCAATTCCCAATGCGTCTACCACCAGCAAAGCGGTATCCGTTTGCGGACGCAACGGTTCCAGCACAGCGTCTCGCGCCGGGATTTCACCAGGAAGGAGGGTATCGTATGCTTGAGCCGCAAATACATCGGTCAAAGTATCCGAAAGCTTCAGCCTGCGATATTCTCGGAAATAGGCTGTAATCGTGCGATTGCCCCAGTCATAGGGAGACAGGTAATCAAACAGCGCGGGGTAAAGTTCTCCATATAGTCTTGGAAGTTCGCAGGAAAGATTCTCTTTCGCTGCTCGGCGGACAATCTCTATTTTTTCGGAAAATGTTCCGCAGTTTAGAAATGGGAGCGCATCTCCACGCTCTCTTGTAGACGCAATAAACTCCACCACGAACGGCTCAATCTGTGTACGGTCTGTGAGGGCGTTGAGTCCCTCGGCCCTCTCAAATGCGAAATTTTGCGCGTTTTCATCAGAAAGTCCAGAAAGGGCCGCTCCGACCGCGTAATTCCATAGCAGCTTCTCTGCGTCATCCTTTTCTGATAACACCCTAGCCATATAGGATTGCTCAGAAATGGATTTTCTGACATACCACACATACGCCGGCCAAAGGTTGTCCTGCCGTAACGCCAGCAGTCGCTTCAACGCCAAGCGCGGATTACAGTATTCTTTCCCAACCCTCTTCGCTAGGAGCGCCTCCGGCGTTTGACCGCATTTGACGCAATCCAGAAGCAGCCGCTCCAGAACCACGTCATCAAGTTGGGCGTCAAACCTATAGAGCCGCATTGCTATATCGCGAATGCCGGTTACAAATGTCATCGCTTTTCCAAGCCCAGACTGGGCGGAAGAAATATCCGGCAAAAAGGCAGTATATTCCCCACCAGGGTCAAAAGGAGTGATCCGCCGCAAAAGCGCGTTAAATCCAATATCGTCACCTGGCATTGCCCACTGCTTATGATAGGCTCGTATATGTAAAGGTTCCGGTGTTTCCTCTGCGCCTTTCAAGAAAACTACCTTACGGGCTTCCTCATACTTTGACGCATATGGGAGAGGATAATTGGCGGAGAGAAGATAGTCGACATGGTAATCGTCCCTGTCCAACCGCTTGCGCAATTCAGCCATGAATACCGCAATATTTTCAGATTCGATCAAGGACAGATATGCGTCCAATCCAACAATCGCAAAATAGCCGCCTTGATCTCGTATGATCTTATCCATAGCGTCCATCAGAATATGCGGCATTGGAAGCCGGAAAGCGTCCTTCAGAATACATTCAGCAACAGAAATTTCTCTTGCACCCCGGCCTTTTATGTAGTTTAGCAGCTTCGACGCAACGACCTGATTGGGGTATACCAACACTCGGGAATTGCTCTGATTTCTGTTGTCGAAGTGGAAAAACGCGTTGAGTTCATAAGGCATTCGCTTATTCCTCCCAGAACAGAAGTCCAAGCTCCGGATTTTCTTCGGCAAGCTGGAGCAGTCGGCTTTTTAGCTCCTCGGCGCTTTTTCCCTTGATTTTTGCTCTAATCCGAGGGGCAATCGCACCCTTGTACTGTCCTTTAATAAACTCAGAAACATCCGGCCTTACCGGCCACTGGTTTGGCTGGCCGCCGTATTTCCCACGCAAGTAATCCAGCAGCGGTGCAAGCGCAATATCAAATTTTCGATATCGGGACGGAATGACATCGGCCATTAATGCTTTTTGACAGTCAGTAATCGGACTCGCCGTGATGTTTTGAAGCAAAACGAGAAACTCCTCCAGCTTTCCGGCAGAAAAGGTCTGCGGTTGTTCGATCGCTTTGAGCATATCGCCGCCGTCCGAGATGCCTGCAAATAAATACCTGGCAGGGATTCCGTTCTGAATGGCCCACGCCGCCGGTGTTTCTTCTCCTGAAATACGTTTCCATTCCCGCTTGACTTTCAATACAACCGAGCGTTTTGAAAAATCCTCAATCCTCTCAGTAAACGCCGCAATAAAGGCGCCTTCATTCATTTGGAAGCCGCCTGCCATCTCGTCCAGCAGCCCCAGCCAGTCCGCATCCTCCAGAGTAATCGTTGGGAAATGAGAACGCAGTATTTGCAAAGATTCCTTCCGGGCACGGTCAAAGAAAAGACATTTAATCGAAGACGCATTGTGTTCCAAAGCGTTTTTAATCTCCAGCCGGTTCTGCCCCGCCTGTATTTCTGTGAGAAAACCGGCCAGTTCCGGATGAAACGCTTCTATCATTTGCCGGGATAAGTGATTTTGAACGGTAACCACTTTTTGCAACGTTGCAAAAACATCCTTATATTCGGCAAAGCCTGTGAACCCGCACATAGATTTCGCCAGACGGATGATTTCATATTCACAGCTGATTTCCTTGATTTCCTCGCTGATATCCGCTTGTTTCCAAAGCCACCCCGCCGTTTCCTGGCATTTTTGAAGTATGGCGGTACAGTATCCATGCGAGATATCGCCGATGGAGATTGCCAGTCTAGCAAGTTCAGGCGCTACCCTGTCAATGTAGATTTCAAAAGAACGAAGAAAACTCTCCTGTTTGATGTAACGTACGATAACGCCAACAATTTCAGAATCGTCTTCCAAAATTTTTCCTGCCTCTTTGATGGCGTTGCTCCGCTCCTCAACCTTGCCCTTGTTACTGGTCGTAAACGCAGTACAGATGTCCGTTAGCACTGTCTCAATCGAGTCCGCTCTGGGATCATTCTCCGCACGAATCAATTCTGGCAGCACCCACAGCGGAACCCTGGCTGATTTTTTCTCCACTTCTGTCTGAATCTGGCTCAGAACAGTCGGAATCGTTGCGTCAACTATAGAACTGATTCCAAACATCTCCGGGGCCCTTTTGATAAATGTCCGTTCCTCTTTGGAGAGGCGGCAAATCAGTTTTTCCTTGACTCCGAGCTTATTTGCACCGTCATCTTTGACCACCGCTTCAATAATTTCGGCCAAAGTGTCTACATCCAAGGGTTTTGTCAGCTGTCCGTTGGTCCACTGATAATTTTTCTTCAAAATATCTCCAAGGCAATAGCCAAGCGCAAATGCCGTCAACGCATTATAGCGAAGTCCGTAGGGCGCACGCTGGAGTTCAATATAGGCTGTGCGGAGGGAGAATTGCCCGCCGCGTCCCACCGTATTGGACATTTTTTTCTGGAGGAGCGCATGGATTGCGGTAAGAGGATGCTCCAGATTCTGTGCAAAGAACTGTTCGCTGTTCTCTAAACCCCTTTGCTTCATATTCGTAACCAGGTTTCCAATGGGGCCAGGAGAACCGATCATGGTAATGCCAGCCTTAGCATAACTCTGAAGGGCTTTGTTTCCAAAGAATTCTGTACGGAAACCCAAATGATCCACGCTGTACTTCATGTTTTCCCGGACATAACCTGTGATGTACTGCTTGAAATCACTCCAGACAATATCTTGTGTCATCAACTGTCCGTTTTTTATCCGATGGACACGAATCAGGGTGTCATTCCTCTTCAGTTCGTCAAACCACCCCGCCTCAATTTTGTCCAGAGTTCCGTTGTGCTTCTCATCGTCCCGAATCTGCCGCTTCACGGTTTTGTCATTCTCCGCCACATACTGCGCATACTGCCGTATATATTCACTCCAAAGATTTTTGTTGCTATGGCAGAAGGAAAGCTGCGGAAATGTGAACATGATCATCCTGTGATCCCGGAGCTGGTTCAACATATTGGAAATTCGCTGAGGGATCGCCAGCTGTTCCTCATGATTTCTGGCAATGACAAACCAAAGGCACACCGAACCGTCATCCTTTGCAAGTCCGGATGAGTACTTGTCCCGTGTTGATGCTGCGATGTTTGTCAACGTCGTATGACTTTCATCAGAAACACGAATATCGAAGCGCCCGGAACTATATTGCCGGTCGTTTTTCGTTTTCTCCTCCAACATTGCCTGCGTTCGTTCATGGAGCAGTTCATAAAACTGGGGCCGGTATTTCTCCACATCTTCTGGTTTGACCGTAGACATGGAAAAGAGTGAAATTTGGCCGTTGGACACAGAAAAGCAATGTTTACTCTGGAGGGTTTCCACAATTCCCTCCGGGTCGGTAATTGTTCCGTCACCTCGGAAGGACAACACCATATTTTCTACAGTAGGGCGCAAGCGAACATGCCCCCCTGGAGTCAGCCTGTCCATCAGGCAGAAAAGCAGCGCCGTTTTCAAAACGCGCAATTCCGGAGCGTCCTCCGTTTGATTCTGAAAGGAGCGCTCCTTGATTTGTTGGTAAAGCAGACTGATGTTTGTAATCTCGTGGTCTACGCCAAGATCCCTGCGATCCATAAAATAGTGCCAGAGATAGTCTACCGTCAGGAACTGCTTGCTGGCAATCTCCGGTCCGCCCTGATGAATGAAGTCCTGAAATTCCGTTCCGTCCGCTCCGCCCTTCAGGTACTCAAATAGGCTGCGCTGATTGGATTTAGCAGATTCAGACAGATGCTTTAGCAAAAACGCCGCCATTGGATGAATTGGCAAAATATCATAGAAACGCTGACGACCGGGATCATCCGCAGCGTTAAATTGATTGACGACATAGGAGACGGAGTCCCAAAGATCGTCCTTCACTTTTTCCCATTCTGCGGCGATACCCGGGTTCGGGTTTTCAATTATGGCGTGTCTGGCCAGACGGAAAGCGGTATCATTTGGCATTTGCAGCTTGCGGAAGTAAAAGCGGTCATTGGCTTTTTTCGCATTCTCTGAACCTTCTGCCCAATACTGCTGGATATCCATATGGGTCACAGGAACCAGGAAAAACCGATTGATGCCCGGGGTTTCCGTCACATCTTCAAAGGTTTTCAGTTGGGAGGAATTCGCTTCAATAAACGGGTGAAATTCGTCAAAGAGATACACAATGCGGTGAAGTTTGTTCGCAGCCAGAATGGCCTTCACCCACCTGCGGAACATGGGAACATCAAAATCCAAATAGATGTAGTCCTTATGCAGCACGGTTTCAACTTCGCTCAGCAGCAAGGAAGCAATCGAATCCTGTTTCAGCGCTGCGGCCAGCTGATCGACGGTTGTAATACTTTCGTTCAGGTATGTCAGCTGGTCTTGAATGGAATCCCGGGTCTTAAAGAAGTTTTCTCCTTCGCGTCTCACGCGGTCAATCAGTGTTTCCAGATTGGACATCGCCGGAACAACCATGCTACGCTCATTCAATGCGGCTATTATCCCCTTTTCCAGCCGAACCAGAAGACCGCTGTTTGCGCCGACCCCGGACGCGTTAAAGTCGTATACCACCAGCGTACCCTCCGCCCGACGAGCGAAGAGCAATTTTTCCAGATTCTCTCGATCTGAGAAGCCGTTATTCTCCTGTTCAAACCACTGGCGCACACGTTTCTCATCGTCCATAAACAGCTTTTGAATTACGAGGGAGGCATTGGATTTTCCGGTGCCAAAGTTTCCGGTAATCCAGACAGACTTTGCTCCTGACCTGAGGACAGACAGAATCGTGTTGCAGATTTCCTCAAACTCGGGATGGGGGCAAAAATCCAGCCAACGCTCAGGATTCTCATTGATTTTTTCCCGCGTCATATTGGGGCAGTAATCTTCTTTGACATGGAAATAGTCGGAATAATGTTTCATTGTAATTCCTCCAACGCCAGATGAACAACATCCCAGAGATTGTGCTTCTCGGAATAAATCTCAATGCCATCATTTCCGTGGGTAAAAGTTGTGGAAATGTAGTCGGGGTAACGAGTTCGCAGTCCCTCGCACTGGCGCTTGAAGGTATCCGGCGCAATCCCAAAGGCGACTATGGGGGAAACGAACACGGATTCCACGTCGGCAGTGAGTAATTCCCGGACGGTAAAACTGTTTCGCCCCGACAGGCTTGCAATCAAGTACAGACCATACAGAATTGTCAACGGGTGAACCTCTTTTGCTTTGCGGATGATACTTTTGAAAATCCTTCCGCTGAACTCACAAACCGCAACACCTCCATCGCTGCCTAAAGGAGAGCGGGAAATGGATTCTTTTAAAGAAGTAATCCCATCTTTTTTAGTAGACGTACCAAGAGACGGATAATTGTCGCTTAGTTTATCCAGCAATTGTTCAACGGAATAAAGGCGTCCAATATCTGTTTCGGTAACAAACCATTTTACAAGAATTGCATTGTTTGCCAGAGTTATCCATATCAGTTCCCAGCCAACGGGGTTCGCTACCCCTTTTTCCTCAAAGACTTTTGATAAAACTGTCATTTTTCTCGTCTTCGGTTCAATCAACATTGCTTGCTGGAACCAAGCGCTTGCGGATTGAACCATCTTGTTTCCCAGCGGGTGACTTTCGTGCCAAGGAAAAAAGTTATCCCCAAGATCAATCAATGCAGCAATCCAATCTTCACGCAGACCAAAGTGGTTATACTTGTTAATGCCACTCATCTTATTTTGCTCATTATCTGACTTATACATGGACTTAAACCTCCAGCAGCCAAAATCAAGGTCATAACAGCTATAGCAATGCCTGCATCGTTGAGCATCAATTTCTATTTTTCCATTCTTGAAACTGATTGCTCCAAAGTTACATTGAGCCTCACACGTCCGACAGCCGACGCAGGCTATGGTTTTACGCAACACATTTTGAAGTGTCGGCAGTAGTTCGTTACGCTCACTTTCTGATCGAAATTCAAAGGTAACAGTAGCCCCTTCTGTATTGGCCATCAGATAATGAAGCGGAATTCCACTATCTATTTTCGTTGGGATCTTAAGGAGAGATTGACCACTTTCTTTTTCAACTACGACGCTGCCTACCGTTTTTATCCACTCTAAAAAAACATCTTTTTTTAAAAGCTGGCTTTCAAAAGTTATATTCAGATTTGCAATTGTTTGGGATGGATTTGGCAGAGTCGCTTTTAGAACGACGCCGCTCTTTCTGGCTCCCCAATCCACTGTGCCAATAAATTCATTCCTTTCATCGGCTGTTAAAAAATTTTTGGTTGAGGTTTCTATAATAATATCCTCGTATTTTCTTATCAGCTGAGGATAGGCCTCTTTGGCAAACCACATATACCGTGCAGCAGAATCCGGGCAGACAATACACCCCACACGGGCGATCCCCTTTTTGTACGCCTCATTTACTGCCAGCCTGTTCGCAAAAATATACAGCCACAGCTCATGGGCGCCCCAGTCCAGAATGGGCATCCGGTTCAATTGGGAGGCGTTTTTGATGCCATTAGAAGCGTCCTCATAAAAAGACCGGCTGTGACTTTCGTCGCCGCGAACCCCAACAAAGGCCGTTACTCTGATTGCGGTTTTGCGGAACTTCTTCTTCAGGGTCATCAATGCGGGAGTGCTTTTATGTACAGAGCAGCACCAACGAATCGTTCGGGAGGGCGGTCCAAAAATTTTCCAGTTCTCCAGCGCTGGCGTTTCCGCCCGGGCCGTGATGAATTCGCGTTCCGGATAGAGAGTCTTAACCGCATCAATTAATTGATAGGTATCCGGAAGTTCCATGTCGGTATCGCTAAAAACCACTGGAACGGAAAGCGGCAGAACCCGGTGGCAAATGTCCAGCAGAACCACAGAATCCTTTCCACCGGAGAAGGCAATGTAGGCGACGTCACATCGGCCAATGCTCTCATCATACAATTCCTTGGTTCTACGTTTTGCGTCGGCAGTCACGATATCCATGATTTCCGCGTTCGCCGCCACCATAGCATCCACATCAACGGGGTGGAGCGATAACTTCCCATCAAAGAAAATCTGAATATCCAGCGGTTTCCCATACTGCGTCTTATTCAGTTGGGCAACTTTACGGCCATATGAGTTTCCGTATTCGTCCACATCAGCAATCAAATAAGTATTCTTAATTCCCCACATCAACGGTCTGGTTTCATTGGGATCATATTCAAAATACTGCCCCAGTCCTGTCAATACCAATTCCGGGGCAAATACAGGGCGAATCTCATTCGCAACATATTTTCCGGTCTGGGTAGTCAGTAAATAGCCGTGGGTCTTATTGTCAAAACGATATGAGTACAATCAGCCATCTACCTCCGTAAAAGTGTTATTTCTCCACTCTCGGTGGGGTTGTCCTTTGTAATAGGAACTGATTAAACGTCTATAGGTATCCCAGTCAGGGAGACTAAATTCGGATTTAAAATTTACGCCCAGTTCGAGCGAGAGAGCTGTATGCAGCGTTTCTTGAGAGGCGGGCAATTCAATCTCATCAAGTCGTTCCAGCGTAGTGGAAAGAATCTCGGGAAAGTCTTCCGGCAATCCAAGTGCCGCAAACGACTGGTAGCAGATTGTATCATTGATTTCTACCCGAACAAGCTCGTCAGGCGCACAGTGACGAATGATTTTGCTCAATAAGTATTTTGAGAAGGCAGGGAATTTTTCTTGAAGCTCATTTTCCGCGCAAGAGCCATAGTGCCTTTCGTTAATAAATGTTACAATTTTTTTTGCGGCTTCACCAAAGGCTTCCCATACGTTTCCACCACTATAGCGGACAACTCTACTTCTTATCTGCGGAACCGCTACGCAACGCACCTTCTCCTGCGCAACCCAAAGATAATAGTCCTCAAAATCTTGTGCTGTTTTGATGCAGGTGGGATTCAATCGTTTTTCAAATTCTTTGTAAACCTCAGATACTTCAAAGCATCCATAATTCTGAAGATACGCATCTGTCGTTACCAGTAAATCAGTCTGAGTGTCCTCGTCCGCAATTTGATCCGGCAGGAAAAAGATGCCATCCCTTCTGCCAAACATTGAATTTTCCAGATTCTCTTTGGTTTTCGGGTCAATTTGTATTCCAGATATACTGGCAAGCAGGCTGATGGAGGTAGCCTCAAAACGAAAGCCTCCAGAGTATGTACTCCTCAGTACATCCAGGATTACATCTGGAATTGTTATATCCAACTGCTTGGACAAATTATAGCGATTCTCGTTGGAAATTAAGATTTCTGGCGTGTCTATAGTAGAGGAAGATACCTCTTCAACGCCAGATTCCAAAAAGCGAACATATCTTCTGTACGCGGACAGTCCGGCCGAAAATGTCCCATGGCCGTTCCCGCGATCAACCTCTTGAAAGTTGGGTGCGGCGCGGAAAATTTTGGTCAGTCGGTCAAAATCCTGAAGTGTCCGGCAACAATAGATATCCCGTTCTTCTGCTGACAGAGGAATATCCAATTTGAGGGGCTCAGTCCGGAGGCAGGCGGCGTATCTATTTGCAACATGGGCCTTATAGGGTAACCCTCGTGCATTTGTTTGGGTTGTAAGCCAAAGGGAAAATTCCTTTTCGGCAGCGGCCCGTACCATTTGAATACCCCCTGCGTAAAAATTAGCAAAATAATCATACCACATCTGGTCCTGGAAAACAACGGCGCTTTTCGACTTTTACGAAAATCCCTCAAACTTGATTGAGCATGATATCCCCCTTCCCAGCTTCCTGGCATACTTCACCGTTATCACCGTTCCTCTCCACCACTCTCCATTATGGATAGCCGGCAGATAGGCGGTGTGATCGATCAGATAGCGGTTGCGCTCCGGCATACTACAAGTCAGTCCTCCAGCGTACTGAATAGTTTATTCTTCTTATATGGAAACGTAGGCTCTGAAAGCCAAAAGCGGGCCGTTTTCCGGCCTGATCCTTTGACTGGCTATCTGTTACACATAGAAGTTGATGCTATTCGGTATTCCGACGAACATATAGCTGTAGGTAATCCCACCGCACTGGGTCACGCCTACACCGATACAGTCGCATCTTGGGTCGACCACGGCCTGGAAGATTAATCCCGTTGTCGACGGCGTGTTGGGCGGCATCGGCTGTGCCAGTGAACACGGCCAGGTTATCACCGAAGCCATAGGGGGGTCGGCATCGGCAGCGGCCTTGCTTTCTTCTGGAGAGTGATGCCAAGTGTAGCGCCGATTGGAACAGGCTTGGGCGGCATTCATCAGGGCCTTGCTGACCGGCAGTTCCGGTACACCGTTAGCCTTGCGAGTCTGGTTGATCAGCCGGATCATCACCTGTGTCGTATCTCCATGCTGTCAGTCCAGTGTTGTCATCCTCAACGGACGGGGCAGGTTCAGTGGCTGCACCGTCCGTGAGAGTCACGGTTCCGCACTCCCCGGAACTGTTGGAGACAGTAATACCACAAATTTCCCTCTGAGGGAAGTGTGCAATGGAGGTGCAATGTCGTGGTACGAGAGATTATGCGGAATGAAGCGTTCCTCACCCAAAAGGCCGAACCAGCCACTCTGGAGGACTTGCCCGTCGCCTGGGCGAGCCGGAAGCAGACGCTGAATTGGGTCGGCTTATCCAGGATCAGCAAAAATATTGCCGGCAAACCTACGGATATCGCAGGATGTGGATATGGTTGGAGAGTCAAGGGGTCCACCGGAACCCCAAAACAGTACTGCGAGCCATGAAAAAATATGGTCTGCTTCCCGAAATACGCAGACCAAAAAAGTGGGTTCAGATGGGACAGCAGCTCCACAAATATGAGAACCTGCTCAACCGGAATTTCCAGGCAGATAGACCAAACGCCAAGTGGGTCACAGATATTTCCTATATCCATACCGGTCAAGGCGTTCTGTATTTGTCCATGATCCGCGATATCTATGATAACAGTATCGTAGCTTACAAAACCGCCACAACTCAAACTGTGAACTTGGTACTGGATACGATTCGGCTGGCAATGAAGAAAGAGAGAAAGAAGGTCGCCGCAGAGCTGCAGCTCCACAGCGACCAGGGGTTCCAGTACGCCTCTCAAACATACTTTGGCCTAACCAAAGAATGCGGCATTACGCCATCCATGTCAAGACGTGGACATTCTTATGATAATGCAATGGCCGAAAATTTCTTTTCCATCCTCAAAACCGAGTGCATCTACCGGCAAAAATTTGCCACACTTCAGCATGCCAGGCAACTCATTGATGATTTTATCTACTTTTACAATCATGTTCGCATCCAGTTAAAAACTGGAGTGGCTCCGCTTGCGCTGTGCCACTCCGCTTAAATCTCTATTCTTTCTTACATAGACCCTCTTTTTTGTGCTGCCCGCACATTCTGGGGCGGTTCATTGCCAGCCAGGTGTTTTTTTGCTTGTATTATCCATTCGGGTTAACACCGCTTTTCTTTTTTTACTTCTTCTGTCGCATATTTGTTATAAGTTTTATTTTTATCATACGATAAAATGCAAATAATGTCAACTAGTTCCCCCAACATTGGGAAAGCATCTAATTATCCTCAAAAATTACGGAAAAAAGCAGGAAGTCGCAAAGCAAAGTAAAACAGGTGCTCAGATGCGTAAAAAAGCAAATGAGTTCCGCTTTTCGAACTCTTTTATCGAAAAACGGAGCTCATTCAATCGAAAACCCTTGGTATGTCAGGGCTATCCAATTCTTGTTCTGCAATGTTGGTTTCACAAAACATCCAAAACAGAAAACAAAAGCTTTTACGAAGGATTGCTATTTGAACACTTCTTTTTGACAATACACTCCCAGTAAATAACGACGAACCGATGGCATCTATAAGTGTTGACCGGATCCAATCAAAAGGTATACGAACACCATAATCAAAGCCAGTTTGGCGGTGTACGGCGCCTGGTTTGCCCTTATAGCCGACATAATCGACTATGAGGGCAAACTTCATCCTAAAACAAGGCGTGAACTGCAATCCTATCCACCGCGCATATCCTGCAGGGCGAGCCGGTACGCATAGGATGAGCCGCCCCCGCAGCATACAGGGTACAAAAAAGCACGGTCCGGACTGCGAACCGTGTTGAAACCTTTTGCAATCTCTATCAGATTTGTTGTAAAATGTCGATGAGATAGCAAAAGCGAAGGACATCGCAGAGGTAGTCCGTCTATAAAAGAGCGGAGAGCAAAGAGGACTTTATGGAAGATTTTTTGTGAGTAGCAGATAGGAAGCGTTTATGGACCGCAAGGGCGAATTTCCGCAAGGAATTTAAGGTTTTGTGAGCATTTTCGCTGAGGAACCGGCATGAATCTTCTGAAAATGTAACATCCCGCATCCAATGCATGGACTCGATCTTCCAGTGCTCCCGCGCAAGATCCATCAACGACCGAGGGCAAGCGTCCCGGCTGGAAATGTAATAGCTTGTTTCTTCGCTGTGATATCCGTGGTCCTCCGTGATCCGCTCAATCGCAAATACACTTCACAGTCCGGGCCATTTTTGGACTTCCGGCCAGGAAATATCGGTTGCTTTACGGCAGATCCTCTTTTCAATCCGCCCCACGTTTTGTTCTGCCGTTTGGCAGCTCTCCCACTGATCGCGGTTGATGTTATCTTCAAAAAACAAGCGAACGTCCGCCAGCAAGGACGGTTGATTTTCCTTCAAGCCGAACAGATAATCCCCCTTCTTCTGCACGATCCGCGGGATGTCTCCCGCTGGCAGTGCATGGCGTCCGCTGTAACAATTTTGCTCTCTACATCCAATATGTAAGCATTTCTTGAAAAACGGGAATCTCGTTTGTCTTTTCGTGGATGGCTTCCTGCGCCAATATGATGCCGCTGTCTGTCACATAAGCGCTCAAAATTCGCAGCGCTTTGTGAGAATTTTCTCCCCTTGCCGTACTGCAAATTGCTTTTTCATCCACCTTCTTACATTCCCCGTTTGGCGAAAAATTACAAAATCGTACCGGCGCTGACACTTCATTCTTCCCCTTGCACAAACGGGAGAAAGCTGATATAATTTCAGATGGAGGAAACCCTCCGCCCAAAAACGAATCTGCGCTGCGGCGTCCGCGCCGCGCCGGTCAGGAAAGAGGAGTCACCATGAGCAAGAAGCCCAACGACGAGCAGGCGCCCGAGCAGGAAAAGGCGCCCAAAAAGGAAAAAGCGCCGAAAAAGGAAAAGGCCCCCAAGATGAAAGTCTGCCCCGCCTGCAAGGAGCAGATTCCCAAGAAGGCCAAACTGTGTCCCCACTGTTCGGCCAAGCAGAAAACCAGCATTCTTCCCCTGGCCCTGATTCTCGCGCTGGCCCTGATTCTGGCGGCGGGGGTTTCCATTGCGCTGTTCCATTTCCCCATCGCCCCGCCCTTCGATCTGCCCTTCGGCGAAAAAATGATTTCGGAAACCATGTTGGGGGAGGCCATGGAGCTGTCCAAGACCGAGGAGAAGGCGGCGCTGGCGGTCTTTGAATCCTGCGGCTTTGCAGAGATCACCGAGGCCAAGCTTCTCTCCGCCGGCGAAACCAGCTCCTCCTACACCGTTCACGACCGGAACACCGCCCGCTATATGGAGCCCTCCAAGAGCATTGTCGTGGAATTGGAAAACAAGGACAAGGCCGTTGCGTCCATCACCTGCGACGGCGGCGACATCTACCGGAACGGCGAGGTCGTCGCGCCTGTGACGGACTTCTACATGGGGCTGGAGCAGCGGGACGCGCTGCTGTCGGTCTGCCTGTCCGCCGTCAAGGCCCGGCTGGACGTGCCGGAGAGCGCCGTGTTCCCCTCCAAGAGCGGCTGGACCTATACATCCTCCGATGAAGACCGGGTCACCGTCCAGTCCACCGTCACCTGCAAGAACGCCTCCGGCCAGGAGGAGACGCGCCCCTTCACGGTGGAGTTTGAGAAGGGGGAGTTCGTCTCCCTGTCCTTCCAGGAGCCGGAAGCGAAAAAGTAACCCAGGGCCCGCAGCCCTGCCATATCCAAATGTAGAAGGGGAGCCGTCCAGCCGGATGGCTCCCCTTATTGACATATCAAAAGCGGTGCGCGGCATCTTTTTTGACCGGCCGCATTTTCTTATTCCCGTTAGCCGGTCCGTCCAGCACCGTACCGTCCTCAGTAAACCGGGACCCGTGGCAAGGACAGTCCCATGTGTGCTCCAGGGCGTTGTATTTCAGCGCGCAGCCCATATGGGGGCATCGGGGCGCGGTGGGGGCCAGCAGATGGACCGCCGCCTCCAGGGCGTTCGCCGCCAGCTGGGGCCGCAGGATGGTCCGGTTGGGATCAAACAGCGCCTGGTATGGATTCTCCCTACCCAGGACCAGGTCCGTCAGCAGCTCCGCGGCCAGCATGGCCCCGGTCATGCCCCACTTGTTGAACCCGGAGGCCGCGTACAGCCCCGGCGTGTTCCTGCCGTACCGCCCAATATAGGGCGCGCCGTCCAGGGACATGCAGTCCTGGGCCGCCCAGCGGCAGACGGTACGGGCCTGGGGATAGTACCGCCGGGCCGCATCCTCCAGCTCCCGCCAGCCGCCGCCTTTCTTCCCCGTGCGACGTCCCCCGCCTCCCAGCAGCAGAAGCCCCTCCCCGTTGCGGAAGGACAACCCCGTCTTGGCCTCGTCCACGTACATGCCGTCCACATCCGGCCCGTTTTCCAGGGCCAGCGCATAGGAGCGGTGCTGATAGAGCTTGAGAAAATACCCGCCGTGGTTGGTGACAAAGGGGAAATGGGTGGCTGCGATGATCTTCTCCGCCCGGATGGTCCCCCGGTCCGTCCGCACCAGCCCCGGCGCCCACTCCAGCGCCCGGGTGCGCTCATGAACCGGCAGGTCCCGGACCAGGGCGGCGAGAAATTTCAGCGGATGAAACTGCCCCTGCCCGGGAAAACAGACCGCCCCCGCCGTGGGAAAAGGCAGCGGCAGATCCGATGCGAACCGGGCGGGGACGCCGATTTTTTCCAGGGCTTCCAGCTCCCCGTCCAGCGCCGCCCGCCCGGCTGTGGAGTAGACGAAGTTGTCCTTCTCCTGGAAGCCGCAGTCGATCTCCCGGCACAGCGTCCGGTACCGCGCCAGCGCCGCCTCCTGCGCCTGCCAGTACAGCCGCGCCCGCTCCGGGCCGAATTCCTTCAGAAGCCGGCGGTAGATGAGGCCGTGCTGGGAGGTGATCTTCGCCGTGGTGCGTCCGGTGGTCCCCCCGCAGAGGCGGTCCGCCTCTACCAGCAGGCAGTCCGTTCCCGCCTGCCGGAGCATCCAGGCGCACAAAATGCCTGTGATCCCGCCGCCGATGACCAGCACGTCCGTTTTTCGATTGCCCTCCAGGGGCGGGAACTGCGGCAGCGCCGCCGTCTTGGTCCAGATGGATTCCATATCGCGCATCTCCCCTTCCTTCCCGGGTAGTATGCGCCGTCCGCTCCCAATTATTTCAGTATGCCAGAAACAGGTCCATCCGCACCCGGCCCGGTTCCACCGTCACGGCGGACCGGTCCACCATCTGGCCCACCAGGGCCAGCTCGCTTTCCTCGCTGTACTGGTCCTCTCCGGGCAGCTCTCCGTAGGTTTCCACCAGGGCCGGGTCCCGGACCAGGGGCTGGAGCAGCTTCGCCATGTGCTCCATACTCCGCTGGTGCTCCGGAGAGAAATCCCCCTCCAGGCGCAGGCGCAGGCCGTCGTCCTCCCGGACGAGGCGCAGGTCGATCTCCCGGCCTCCCGCCAGCAGCAGGGCGTGGCTGAGCTCGCTGATGACGTGGTTCATCCTCCGGCGGGCCCGGTACATGCGTCTTTTCATGTCAGTAATCCTCCTCCGGCTCCGGCGACATGGACTTGATGGTGGGCACCAGGAGGATGCACACCAGCCCTGCGGCGAAGCCGTTATTGTATAGATTCATCCCCCCGTGGAGGATACTGGTATTCTGTACGATGGTCATATGGAGAAACCCCGCCGCTATTCCCCAGCCCCACCCGAACTGTCCCGCAATGGGGGCCAGGCAGGTGCACAGCAGGGTGGCCAGCAGCACGCCCGGGGACGTGATGGGCACCGCCACCAGCAGCAGCGCCGCCAGCGCCGCCCCGGCCATGACGGGCAGCACGTTCCTGGGGTGCTTGCCGAAGGCTCCGAAGCCGGTCATAGCCAGGATACAGCACACTAGGGGGCCGTTGAGCCGTACCCCCAAAGGGTAAAGCGCCAGCAGGTAGGCGAAGCCCACGCTTCCCACCAGCGCCATGTTCACCAGGGTGGGCCCCGGCCCGTCCAGTACGACGAAATCCGCCACCGCGCGGCCGGAGTGGTGCAGGATATGCTTATAGCCCTGCCAGCTCCGACAGCCCATGGCGATCCCGGTTCCCAGGAGCCCCAGAAGGAGCATGGATACCAGCGCGCACAGCAGGCCGTGGCCCTCCTTGCTCCATCCGGACCCGGCGGCGAATTCCACGCCGAAGCCCTTGAGCACGCTGGCGATTCCCAGCCCCAGGATGCCGGCGGCGAAGCCCACATTATAGAGGTTGTAGCCCTGGTGAATCCTGGTGGTAAACCGGGCGACGGCCGGCAAAAGGAAACCGATCACCAGCCCGCAGGCCGCCATAGCGGGCCACCGGAAGCCGGGACGCGTCCGGACCAGCAGGAAGCTGACCATAGGGGCCAGACAGGTGCCGTAGAGGGTCAGGTAGACGTACCGGGCGAAACTTTCCCGCTTGTACAGGGAATAGAGAAAGCCGCCGGCTACAATGGGAGCGATATTGAGCAGATTTTTCCCCAGCAGGGAGAAGCCCCCCATAAGAAACAGGCAGGCGAAGGCCGCCCCGGTAAAGGGCAGCTTCATCCTCTGGATCAGGAGGTCGCTCAGCAGCAGCACCAGGGCCGCGTTCAGCAGCGCGGCGCCCACGCCGCCGGCAGCCCTGGGGTCGGTGATCAGTCCGGTTTCGTTGATCTGGATCTGCCAGAAGCCCCTGAGCAGAGACATGTCCGGCTGGGCGATCACGGCGAAGGCCGCGAACAGCCCCGCCATCGCCAGCGGAATCCTATGCAGCCGCTGTCCCAGATCCCCGCTTCTTCTGTCGGTCGTCTCCATTGTCATAAGCGTCCTCCTTGCCCGCGCGCCCCGCCTCTTCCACTCTATTGTACGGTACGGGCCGCCGGCTGTCAAGTGTCGGGAACCTTCCTGCGGCAGAGATCGCCCACTGTAAGTTTGTCAGACAAATAGAACAAGGAAGTCGATCGGAGAAAGCCACTGGAGCGGACGTATCGGCAAGTTGTTTGAGCGGCGGATATGAACAAAGAGCTGTTTCTGAAAGTCAGCCAGAGAGAAGAAAGAGCGGGCAGAATAAATTAGATGGCTGTGAGGACGCTGGGACTGACAGGCCAGGGACTCCGCGCTTCCATCCCAGCGGGCCCGCCAGAAGCAGATATAGGACCGGTTCCTATTGTACTTCCGGCTGGCAAGGGTGACACCGTATTCATAGTTCACGCCCGTCTCATAGGGAGCACTGCCAAACGGCAGAACAAAACGCAGGGCGGATTGAAAAGAGGATCTGTCGTAACGCAACCGATATTTCCTGGCCGGAAGTCCAAAAATGGCCCGGACCGTGAAGTGTATTTGCGATTGAGCGGATCGCGGAGGACCACGGACATCACAGCGAAGAAACAAGTTATTACATTTCCAGCCGGGACGCTTGCCCTCGGTCGTTGATGGACCTTGCGCGGGAGCACTGGAAGATCGAGTCCATGCACTGGATGCGGGATGTTACATTTTCAGAAGATTCCTGTCGGTTCCTCAGCGAAAATGCTCACAAAACCTTAAATTCCTTGCGAAAATTCTCCCTTACGGTCCATAAACGCTTCTTATCTGCCACCCACAAAAAATCTTCCATAAAGTCCTCTTTGCTCTCCGCTCTTTTACGGTCGGACTACCTCTGCGATGTCTTTCAGTTTTTTTGAGACGGGCGTAAAAAATATGACGGAAGCTCTTGACAAAAAGGAAATTCTGGGGTATACTAACCTACGCCTGATTGATCTGACAATCCGGCGGTCGGAATATGGCGGCGTAGCTCAGTTGGCCAGAGCATTCGGTTCATACCCGAAGTGTCACCGGTTCGAATCCAGTCGCCGCTACCATGGCCCGTTGGGGTCTGCCCTTGGCGCGTTGGTCAAGCGGCTAAGACACCGCCCTTTCACGGCGGTAACACGGGTTCGATTCCCGTCCGGGTCACCAATATGGAGGCTTAGCTCAGCCGGTAGAGCGCTTGCTTCACACGCAAGAGGTCACAGATTCGAGTTCTGTAGTCTCCACCAAATCAACATTATCCGAATCTATTCCCCATTGGGGACGGGTTCGGATTTGTTGTTTACCTCGACAATATCAGCGCATAGAAAAGCGGCCCCTGTCACTTGACGGGGGCCGCTTCCAATACCTACACTTTCCATTTTATATCATCAAGAAATTCCTGCAAATCCTTTTCCGTGCCTTCAAATATAGGTGTTACAGCGTCAACGGCGATAGGCTTGAACATACTGTAACGCACGCCGTCTGGACTACGGGTGATTTTGTCAATTTCCCATGACGAGGGCATATTCATGGCGGCAAAAAGGGAGCACCCGCGCTTGAGCCTGTCACACAGTTGGCAGAACGAAATGCCGTGCATTATGCACTCTTGCTGTAAGTTAAGTATCGCACGTACCCTGATATCTGTGCTCATTGATTTTCCTCCTTAAATTTTTTGTTCCGCTTCCACTCCTCAAATGCGGTCTGGCCTTCTGGACTGGAAAAGTACGCTTGCACCTGGGGCAATAAGCCCCTCGCTAACGTCTCCACCACAAAATCAGGAATGTCCATTTGTGTATCTTCCGCTCGTTTTGGGTCTGCCGGGGTCATCCGTGTCACGTCTCCTTTCCTTCTTTTTAGCGGTGCGGCCCTGCGGGGCCGTTATCTCATGGGGCTGTCCTACCCTCCCCCTCTTGTCTCTAAGGCGTTTTCGTCGCCCTTTTCATGGGTGGTTTTCGCCCTCCTCCTGACCGTGCTACCGCTGTAAAAATGGGTTCTCCATGTATTCCGCTGTGCTATATTCCTCATACTCACCAGGGCCTGTATATCGTCTCACCCTCTGGATTCGCCGCAACAGCGCCGCATAGGTCGTCGGGGATTCATATTGCACTTCCGGATATTGCCTTGACAAGCACAAGTTTGAAATGATATAAACCTTGGTATAACACGCCACACGATTGCTGTATCGCGCTGGCAACGTCAGCGGGTAGCCGTCCAGGTAGTTCAGCAAATCCCGGATTTTGAAGTTACTTCCATATTCATCCAGCAAAAGCACTTCTTCCCCCGCGTAGCTGTCAAAGGGGTGGGTGTAATCTGTCACTCGGTATACCCCGCTATACCCGTTCTGTTCCATCACCCCGCGAGTTTTCCCGGTTCCCGTTGGCCCCCATATATAGGTAGTTTCCAACTGCCGGAATATTTCCCGGTATTCCTGTTCTCGGACTGCTTGCCGCGCCCGCTCTATCTTTTCCAGATTCAGCATATAGTCCGGGTTGCGCTCCATGATCTCGAAATTGGATAACCCGTCCTTGATGTACTCATAGAGAATTGCTAAATCTGTCCGCTCCCCTGGGTGTTCTTCCGGGCACTCGCCCCATTCCTCGAACGTCCCAGGAATGGAGGTTTCAGATTTCTCCCCTTCGGCCCACTTGCCCGATTTCTGGATATACGCCCGATTTTCCACACTCGTCGCCAGGGCCGGTTCGATGTGGGCTGTTGGAAAAAGATTCTTTATTGTGCTAAAGCGGATGGCTGATAGGCTGGACACAAAATAGATATGCGTATGGGGTGTCTGCTCTTGAAGTCCCACTTCATCGGCCATGCACCAATATTTGAGGTTTAGGTTTTCGAGTGCGGTTTTAATTTTTTCATGCGTCCAGGCTTCACCTGGATTATTGATAGTTAATTGATACTTTCTGTGTCTACTGTCTGTCATTCTTATCACTTCCATATTATGGATGGTACACGGTACAAGGGTGGCCTGGGTAATACTATCCAGGCCAC
>OFGH01001022.1_pt1 | contig 20681 bp, 19 predicted proteins | sample 1521721 | NCBI WGS metagenome assembly OFGH01 (sample SAMEA3504132, study PRJEB24116) | mouse gut metagenome | biome: mouse gut; feature: mouse-associated habitat; material: faeces | place: Denmark | collected 2011
GCAGCTCCGTGACCCGCAAGACCAGCTACGTTATCTGCGGGGAGAAGCCCGGCAGCAAGCTCACCAAGGCCCGGGAGTTGGGCATCCCCGTTCTGACTGAGCAGGAGTTTTTGAATATGATCCCCGCATAAGTGGAGGAATCGAATCATGTTGATTTTGGTTGTGGAGCCTGGGAAAGTTCCCGAAACCCAAGATATATCCGGTGACCTGAAAGAGATGCAGTCCATTGTAGGCGGGTACATTCAGGCAATCTATCCCTTTCCGGGGATTGCTCTGGTCTGCAATGAAGATGGCTGGCTACGTGGCCTTCCTGGAAATCGCGGTCTGCAGGACGAAAACGGTGAGGTCAACAATATTATTTGGGGAACATTCTTTCTGTGCGGCGCTCCTGCGGATGGGGAGGACTTTGTTGGACTGACGCCGGAACAGGCAGAACGGCTTGAAAAACGGTTCCATACCCCGGAAGCGTTTGTCGGCTCTAATGGTCGTATTCTCTGTGTTCCATTCCCTGCGGGAACCTTCATGTAACCCAGTCAAAGCCCCGCTGTCCCGGAAAGTCGGGATGGCGGGGCATCTTTATGGAAAGGAGCGGCGATAATATGCAGCGATTTAACATCAACTGGACGGCAAAGGCCCTGGTAAATCAAATGGAGAAAGGCAAAGTAAACTACGACAACGCCGTACAGCGCAACCTTGTATGGGACGCGGAGAAAAAATCTCTCCTGATCCACAGTATGATCTACGGCTATGCAATCCCTGCCATGTACTTTACCCGTGACGAGAGCGGAGTTTATGACAGCCTGGACGGAAAGCAACGGTCAAATACCATCAGCGAATATCTCCGCGATGAGTTCGCATTGTCCACAGACACCCCTGCTATCGTGGATGACAACGGATGTGTGGAGGATGTCAGCGGATTGTATTTCTCACAGTTGCCCGAGTGGGCACGGGACCGTATCAAGGACTACAACCTCACGATCTACTATTATGAGGGGATGACAGAGACAGAGATCAGAGAGTTCTTCCGCAGGTTGAACAACGGCAAGCCTTTGAGCGCCATTGAGCTGACCCGTGCCAATGTCCCCAGTTTGGCAATTTTCCAGCAGCTCGCCAAGCACAAGGCGATCCAATTTGTTGTTTCAGAGGCTGGCAGGAAGCGGTTCACCGATGAAATGATTGCCATGCAGTTCTACCAGCTTATCACAGAGGAAGCCCCCGACTTCTCCACTAAGCCCTTCCGGGAGTGGGCCAGCAAAGTCGAGGTTGACAGTGAAGTGCTGGACACGATCAGCTCTGGGCTGGATGCCTACTCGGTGTTCGCCAGGAGCCTGATGGATGTCAACAATAGGGTTCTCCGCACCGTCAAGGGCAGAACGCACTTCATCAGTTGTGTCTATTACTGCTATCTGGCGGTTGAGCATGGTGTAAGCCAGGAGGAAATCAACCGCACCCTGACCGAGTTCTTCAGTGGGCATCCCTCCACATCACCGGAGTACAATCATACAGTATCCGCCGGCAGTGCAAAGCCTACTTCGGTACAGACACGGCGGGACGTTATGAAGTCTTTGCTTCCGGCAGCGAATGAGGAGGAGGAACCTGGCCTGGAAGAAACTGAGCCTGATAATGTGGGCGATTCAGAACAATTTGAGGAGAAAGATCATGCGGTGTAAACATTGCGGTGCAGAGGTAATTCGTATCCATGCGATGGGAGGTTCGGCGATCTGCTGGGCCTTCCCCACTGCCTATTGGTCCGTGCGGGATAGGGAGGCACGAGAACTGCTGATGCCGAACGGGGACAGGGCCTATGGCAATCTGACCGGGGATCTGCAAGATGCCGTTGGTGTCGGCTACCTCCCTCACACCTGTCACCAAATGCTCCTGATTCACCAGGGGCGGGACAGTTGGGATCGTCCTGTCTACAAAGGGCCTGACGGAAACCTATATGTCGATGTTGACCCTCGGAAGGGCTGGGGCCCGAATATCTGTACCAAGTATCAGAACGACTTTGATGGAGAGCCGGATGATCCTGTGGAGGATGTTGACTTCATCTTTACGCCGTGCCGGGATGTCTGGTAAATAAAGGAGGTTGAATTATGAGCCACGAGTGGGGGAACTACCCGGAGGATTTCGCCCCAAAGATGTACTGGGGTGCCAGGGCTATCCTTGAGCAAGAGAGTGGCCAACCTGGAAAGGCATTGTATCTTCTGTATGATCGCCAGAACTTTGAGCGGCTGGATGGGAGCCAGAGAGGCCAAGATGTGTTCTTTGACTGGATCAACACAAAGGCCCTGCCCGAACTGAGGCACCTTGCCAGAGAGAACCGTTTCCATGAGTGGAGTGATCTGGTGACGATCCAGTCTGAGGACGGCTGCTTCATGTGTCAGGCCACACCCAAGGGGAGTGGTGGGGGGTATCTCTATATCGGCTGCTGGGAGGTTGAGCAGCAACCCATGATAACAAAGACTGCATTGCGGTCACAACTCCAGCAGGACCATACACTAAATGATCTTCTGGCATTTGGCCCCGGCCAGGACTGCGAGATCTTCAAGGCCGACAGATTCTATCCTGGGGATGTGGTAATCTATGTTCCTGATGTAGCCTTGAACCATATTCCTCTTGAACGCCAGGTTACAGACCCGGAAGAATTGGACGAGGTTTTGAGCCAGTGCTACACAGGCCAAGACTTCATCGACGAGTGCGGCGGTGATGCAGAGAAAGCCGAGCGCCTGTTTTGCTACTGCGACTGGCAGCATCCTTCCTCTGCGGTGGACGAGCTGGACGATAGCGAGGAGGATACATAATGAAATTTACTCTTATTGAGGAAAGCGGACAGTATGCTCTGATCCTGCGTGGTGAGAATATGACGCAATACGCCGTTGTGAGTGGTCTGGACAAGAAGACCGGATGCTGGGACTGGACATGCTGCTATTACGACTTCGGTAAGTTCTCCGAGCTGACGAGGGCTGAGGCTCTTTTCAAAGCGTTGGATTACTATCTGATGCGGACAAACGAGAAGCATATCCCCTGGGCCAGAATGAGTGAGATCGCCACGGTTCTGAAGGATGGACTGATCGAGGATGATGAGGGAGAAGCCTACCGCTACATGGCTGATGTTGCTGAACTGTCGGACGCCGAGGCTGAATACTTTGGACTGGATATGGAGCAGTACAAAGCTGCCACAGATGAAGATACCGATGACCACATGGCTCCATCCAGCACAGACGGCGATTATAGCCCTTCCAATCCTTGGGATGCACCTGGAATGAGTATATCAGATTTTCTATAGGTGTCCCGTTAGGGTAAACCCTAATGGAACTATGAAAAAGAGTTCCATTAGAGTTGGTTTTCGGGTTCTGGTACGTCCCAGACTGGAAGCCGACCCTAATGGGACTCTCACTTTTCTATGAGGGGGTTGAACATGAAGATCGGCTATATCAGGGTCAGCACACAGGAACAGAACACCATCCGGCAGGAAGTCTTGATGGAATCCTTGGATGTGGATGAGGTCTACATCGACCATATGAGTGGCAAGAACACCAACCGTCCAGAGCTGCAACGGATGATGGAGTACGTTCGCCGTGGGGATACCGTGATCGTGGAGAGTATCAGCCGCTTCGCCAGGAACACCCGTGACCTGTTGGAGCTGGTAGAGCGGTTGACTGCCAAAGGCGTTGAGTTTGTCAGCAAGAAAGAGGCTATTGACACCACTACTCCCACTGGAAAGTTCATGCTGACCATCTTCGGAGCCGTGGCAGAGCTGGAACGGGAGTACATCCTGCAACGTCAGCGAGAGGGTATTGCCATTGCCAAGGAACAGGGCCGATACATGGGGAGAAAGCCCACGCCAGCACCGGACTTTGATCGTGTGGTTGCACAATGGCGTAGTGGAGAGATCACAGCGGTTGAGGCCATGCGTACACTGAAAATGAGCAAGACTACCTTCTATCGGAGAGTGCAGCAAACTGCCAATAGCTTTGCACTGGGAAATCAGGTTAAGCCGTAGATGAACGTGAGGGACAAGGGATGGGGGCATACCCATCCTTTGTCCTTCACATTTATTTTTTGCAATCAACTCCTACAGGGATGTAAATCAAAACCTTAAAGGAGTTGAAGTCATGAGTAAATTCAAAATCAGCATTTTAAAGGCTTTCAAAGACAAGCTAATCGAGGCAGAAATGGAATCTATGGTCATCAAAGGCAATAACCTTGTTTCACTTATGAAAGCAGTCGGGGAAGAAGGCTGCGTGTTCTGCCCATCTACATTCAAGGATGGTATAAAGAGCCGGGAGACTTTTGAACAGTCTCAGTTATTCGTACTTACCTTTGGCAATGCAAACAATGAGGGGCTATCCTTTATCAAAATAAAAAGCAGGGCAAGGTACTATGGTCTTCCTATGTTGTTCGCTTACATCACCGATCCCTTCTATTGTATTGATGTAACTCGTGAACAACTTTCCATTGTGTTCTTGAATGAAACTCCTCTCTCGGATTTGAAAGAAGCTGAGGCCATGCAGAGAGCCTTAATGATGATATTCCCGGAAGCTGACAAAGATTGTAGTGTCCTCAATGTGTGCCAAGGCGGGAACAAGTTGTTGTATTCTGATGAAACCATGCCGACGATCAATGCTGACTGGTTATTCATGAATATGTGTCTTCGGTTGAAAAACAAGTTCGGTTCCACCAATTACAAGCGGAAGATTGCCGAGTTCTCCCGAGTAACAGGTGTTCGATTGGATGATAGAAATCTTCCTGATGTTTCTGTTGCTGAGGTTCACACTGAGCATCGTAAAGAGAAGATTGATGATAAGAATTCGTCAAAGTGTATTATAGAAGAAAGATCTGACGAGATCTTATCACATCATGAGTACAGGATCAACTTTGAGAGCAGAAGCACTTCTCCAGAAGTTCTTCCAGATCAAAAGAGATCATCTATCATCGGTCTTCGTGAATCAAAGATACTCAAGTCATTCAGATCTTCCTGTAGATTGTATCAAGAGTTTGAATCAGAAAGTAGATGGTTGACTCAGCAAGAACTTCTTGGACTGGCTTCAAATCTGTCTCAGGTCAGATCTGGGCAAAAGGTTTTCAAGGAAGTTCTTGGCTCAAATACATATTTTGAATGGGAAAAGCAGATTGACAACTGGGATTACTACTTTTACTACATCAAAGGGAAAGGTTCCAGACCATGTACCTGCTTCTGTCCATACCGTAATACCTGTCAACACGGGACAAACATCTTGTCAACTGTAAATCCCAAGTATCATCAAATTGAAAGAATTGATAACTGGGGTGTTCCCTTAGTTGATGTAGATGAAGCGTGGGAAGATTTCAGTGAGAAGTTCCGGGAAGCGGTAGCATCTGATGAACCAGGCTGGCATGTCATTAAAAGTCAAACCGCCCTCGGCAAGACCCAAGCATTGCTGGAATTTCTCAGGGATACCCCGCTCAGAGTATTGATTGCTGTTCCAACTAACAATCTGAAACGTGAGGTCTGCGAGCGAGCTAAGAAGATGGAGATAGAGGTAGTCACATCACCTTCATTGCATGAAATAAAGGACGACATTCCTGATGTTGTCTGGGATGAAATACAGGCTCTATACGATGTAGGCAAGTCGCCGATGCCTCGGATAGAGAAGGCGATTGCTGAGGATGATGTGGAGTGTGCAAAGGTATTCAAGAGATACAAACGTGAGCTTTCAGAATTCATTAACTCCGAGAGTCACGCTATCACTACGCATCGCCGCCTGACCAATATGGATGTAAGTAAGTACGATCTCGTCATAGTGGATGAAGATATTATCTACAGCACCGTCATTCCTAGCAGAGAGACAGTCTCTCTGTTAATGCTGAAGAAAGTGCGAAAGAAGTTAGCCGCCAGCGACCCGCTGGCAGCTAAGATCAGGAGAATTCTAAAGAAGGTCAAAGATTCAGAGTTCTTTACTTTAGATGAAATTGACTGGCGCAGAGAATATGCCGATATAAAGATGGCCGTCAATATACCGGCACTATGCTCTGCTGCATACTTCTGTTACCGTGCCGCTTCAAAGCAGGAGAACGACTTGACAGAGGATAGCATCACCTTTATCAAACCTGTTAAGTTTTATGCTAATAAGTATATTATGCTCTCAGCCACAGCAGATGAAACCATTTGTAATCTCTATTTCAATGAAGAGAATGTACGGTTCTATAACTGCAAAGAGGCCGCAAACACAGGGAATCTCAATCAATGCGGGGACAAGTCTATGGGCCGCAGCTCGATTCGCAAAGATCCATCCATCATCAAGCGTATCAAGCGGTGGACAAAGTTCGATTACACGATTTCTTTCAAGGAGTTCCATAAGCACTATGAGGGTGATCTGCATTTCGGCAACTGCGCGGGATGTGATATGCTAAAGGGTCAAAACATTGATGTTATAGGAACGCCGCATCAGCCAGAGTGGATATATAAGCTGTTTGCCTACTCGCTGGGATATGATGTCGATGATGATTTGAAGCCTGGCACTGTCGTTGTCCATAACGGGTTCCGGTTTCGGTTTATGACCTACACCGATGAAACCCTAAGAGCAATCCAGTTCTATATGATTGAATCAGAGCTGGAGCAAGCTGTAGGTAGGGCTAGATTGTTACGCTGTGATTGTACTGTCAATCTGTTCTCTGACTTTCCTCTAAAACAGGCTGAGCTAAAGGAATCCAAGTACGATACCGATGAAAACGATGAAGACTCAGAATCAACTTAGCTCCTACCTCCCTCTATAAATCACGTCATGTTAGATATGGTTAAGCTATAATACATCACTGGAAAACAGTGGCAGCGGTATACCACCACATACCACCGTTTGTACCGTATAGAAATAGTAATCGCCCGCAACTGTTCTGTAAGAAATATTTACAGAGGAGGCAAATTATAATGAACATAAATCAAGTATTTGAGCTGTCAATGCTGCTTGATGCAGATCACTTTCAAAAACTCATTGCCCGCAAGCGCAGTTGTTTGAAGGAGCTTGATGATGAATACCTTGACACATCCCTGACCGCAAAGAGCATCACCGTGATCTATCGGGACAGCAGATACAAAAAGAGGGTGCGACTGCTCGTCAATTCATCGTTAGTTACGGATGCCTCGTCCGACACGGACAAGATGCTTCGCAAGCTGGACAAACGTATCTCTGAATACTTCGACCACAAATATACGATGGATGACTTCACCCTGTCTGGCGTAACCCTTGCTGTGGACATCAATGTCGGCAGTCGTGAAAAGGTATCAGACTACCTGAAAGTCATAAAGAGGGTTGGCAAGGTTAAAGGCTTTTCCTCCGTCAGCTATGATTGTTTTGATGAGAAGGTCAGCTTCTGTCTGAGCGGTAACAGCAACGACACGGATTTTCTTTTGTATGATTTGGAGAAAGCCACCATAGATCAACTACGGAATGCAGATGCAGGACGGAAGCAGCTACAATCAATGAGTGAACGGATCAAGGGTATCCTGCGGGCCGAGGTACGCCTGACAAAGCCAAAGGCCATCCGGAAATACGCAGATACAACCGATACATCCAGCCAGATTGTGGAGATGATGAAAAACAGCACCGATGCTTTCATGGATACGTTCGCACGGGTGGTTCCTTTTGGGGATTTCTACAAGATGGATGCCGCTGTCGAGATCGTCCGCAACGAAGTCAAGGACAGCATCATGCGGAGAAGGATGTTGGGGCTCTTGGCCCTGATCCCCGACAAGAAATCTCTGCACCTGGCTCAGAAAGCACTAAATTGCCGGGATGTGGAGAAGGTCATGATGGCCTTTATAAAGATCAATTTATCTCCTGTGACTATTAGTAAGCGGCACGATGTAAAGCACCTGGAAAACATCTATTCCTATTTCTTAAAATAATCATTGCCGTGAGGTTCAAATGCTGTTGACAAGCCTATCTTTTTGGTGTAAAGTAGACCCATCTTTTACAAACGGAGGGCATAAACATGGCCGGAAAGACAGCAGAGGAACGTATCGCGGTGATTGACGAGAAGATTGCTAAGAAGCAAGCAGAGATTGAAGCTCTGGAGGCTCAGAAACAAAAGCTTCTGCATCCCGTCAACATGAAAACGGTAATGGCAGCGGCGAAGGAAGCTGGGCTTACACCGGAAGAGATTGCAGAGAAGTTGGGATTAGAGGTCTAAAACAAGGAGTAATAGCGTGGGGCATCGTCGCCCCACGCTATTCTCACAATTATTTTCTCCATTCAAATTTTAATCTATAAGGAATAGTATTACAATCCAAAAATCAAGTTCTTCTTCTCCTTCTTCTTCTCTTGTGTTACCCCTCCTTTTTGGGGTGCTTTTTAAAATAATTTTTGAGGTAGTCTAAAAGTTCCATTTGAAAGCGCAATGGGAGATAGGAGAAGAGGAAGAAGAAGCCCCCTACAAGAAAGGATGGGCGCAATTATGGCAAAATGGAAAAACGGCATACCGGGATTTGCAGAATATGATGCTTATGAGTTGGCTCACAAAATTGAAGATTGTTATAAAAGACATAATGCTCCTGTTAAAATTCATAAAAGCGGTCCTATCCCTTTTTATGGGAACGGATATAAATTTGCAGTTAATTTGGAACAGAGCGAAGCAACCGTAGGAAAAATTGAGCGGCTAGTTGCCGATGTTCAATTTACATTGCACCTCCCTGCACTTAAAGCGATTAGAGAAAATGGTGTTCTTTATCTTGTTACATCTGGCAACGATGTAACCTTGAAAAATAATAATCTATTGCAGATTGTGAATAGCGAAAAATACAGATCAGCTTTTGAAAAAATGAAAATTGTGCACCCAGTTGGTATTAGTGAAAATGGAGAGGTAATGATTTGCGATCTGGAAGATTATCCTCATGCAATGGTAAGCGGGACAACGAAATCTGGCAAATCGACCGCATTAAAATGTCTGCTTGCAAGTTTACTAAAATATCCCCCTGATAAAATGAACTTTTTAATAGCTGATAGAGGTGTGGAATTAAATAGATTTCGTGGCTTACCACATCTCTCGGCTACAATTATACACACGCCTGAAGAATTGGCGTATGCACTTTTGCTTTTACATGATGAAATGGAGCGACGCAACAAGTTAATACAAGAGGATCAAAGGAATTTGTCTGTCCTCCCATATATTGTATGCATAGTCGATGAATTTCCGTGGTTTATTGATGCTATAAAGGGCAACAAACAGACTGAAAAAGTTGTAAAAGTAACCAATGATATTTTGCGTTTTGGAAGAAACACAAAGATTCATGTAGTTTTGTCAATTCACGATCCAAAGGACGATATTGCAATCATCGAAAAAAGCGATATTTCCGTCAGTTTGGTATTCCAGACTGCAAATGTCAGAAAGTCCATGAATGTTTTGGATGGTGCTGGTGCAGAAAAATTAAAAGGCAAGGGTGACATGAATTTTCGTCGTAACGGGGAAACGCATCACCTCCAGGGTGTTTATATAACGGATGAGGAAATTGATGGGCTAGTTCAATTTATTATTGAGCAGAGTGAATATGATAGTCAATTTCCGAGAGGTATATATGGATTTTCTATCTCTGATAAAGATATAGAAGCAAAAAGAGCAGAGATTGTTGAGTATATCTCAAATTTTTCAACAGAAATGGATGACAGCAATAAAGATGATGATAAAGATTTGAAATTCGTCAAAGTTGTCCTTTGGGTGCTGTCACAAACAAATGTATCCATTAACCGCATTCAGAAAGAATGCCACATTGCAAATAGCTATGCACAGGAGTTCTTTAATAAGCTACAATCCATTGGAATAATCGGTGACATCGCTGAAAAGGGCCGCCACAAAGTTACCCTCAAGTCAATTGGCGCGATACCGGATGAATTGAAAGATTTTTTATCTCGTCAAGGTATTACCGATGATGAGATTAGGGCGGCCATTGAAAAAAGAGAATCGACATGAGCAAATCACTCTTGGTTTCTCTATCAAATACAATTTAATTTGCACTATCTGTTCATTCTCAGCGAAGATGGAAATACATGAGTGCAGGAATCCTTTAGGTGTTCGCTGTAACTATGGCAATAATCTGATTGGCCGTATCAGCGTCTGTGTACTTCACCAGATAAGGGATAGTCAATGGGAAATTCTTCTTTTTTACCCCTGAGATGGTTCTAATGTCTGACCAATAGAAAGGTTTGCCTTGCCCTTTTAATCTCTGATATGCCCAAATGATCTTCCTGGCCCAGCTCTCAGGATATGGTTCTGTATACCTCTCGAAGATAGCTTTGCACCTCGGCATATTCTCTAACTGATGGCCCAGAAGATTCATCTCCCGGTATACGAGCCGTTCTGATACTCGTTCGGGCCTACCGTTCTCATTAGCTGTGCCATCATATACGCCTTGGACAACCTTCTCTAATATGGGCGCCATGTCTGTATCCAACTGAACCCAGTCTACCGGGGCGGCATCCTTCATGTAGTGGCTGTCCTGTTCCTGCTGAACCTGCTCCGGCGTCAGGGCAGGGGACGTTAATTTCTCTGGCTCCATGCCGAGGAAAAAGGCAATCTGACATACTACTGAAAAATCAGACCTGCTCCCCAGCAACACCTTCTGAATCTGGTACATACTCGCTATGTTATATAGCTCCATCTCTCTGTAGAACACATTCAGATCATCGGCAAGTTGCTTCGTGTATCTGCTCCTGCCTGATGGTTTCAAATACTTTGTCTGGCACATTCCATGATACAGAACGGAGCTGATAGGAGTATCATTCTCAAAGTCCATCGGTGCATCAAATATGGATTCCAAGTAGCTTGCAAACCGGATCATCCGAGGATCTTCCTCAAAGACAACCTTATCGCAGCCTATGCAATGTTCGGCGGGACAGAACGTGAAGCACTGTTCACTCTTAGCCGGAACACTGGATTCCACAAGCCTACACCTGTGCTTCGTACAGATGCCCATGTTTCGGATTTGATGCTTCCGATGCCAGTAGGTTTCACCGTATGTCTCCCTGTCCTCATTTACACATAGCGGGCAGAACCGCAAGTAGTGTTCCCCCTCAGACCGAGGGAGAACACAGAACAGGTGGTGTGCATCGCAGTTGTCATGCCCCAACCGATACAGGGCAGTCTTCTTTTGTTCCAACGGGATGAAGCGGGCATACTGGGGGTACATTGTATGTTCCAGCACCAGCTTGTCTAAGGGGTACATCTTTGCAATCTGCTCTATGGCCCCAGGATTGAGATTCCCGATAAACTCCTTGCTTGGATTGTCTGACCGCTTGCAATACAACTCCTGCATGGCTGATTTACTCGAAAAGAAACCAGAATGAACGTAACACCGACAGAACCAGCTATACACCAGTTCATCAGGATAGATGGCGGGAAAGTAGGAGATCATACCGCCACCTCCACCACTGGCAAATGATTCTTCAACAGCTCCACGATGTCAACGCCCTCGGATTTGGCCTGAGATACCAAACCTGCAATCGTAAACTCTCCATGATCTTCACCATCAGGAAGGCTCATACCCACAGTAGACACCTTCCGCTTGGTTTTGGAAGTCTGCTTCTTCTGCCGGGGCTGGATGAACCCATGTAGCAAAGATAGCCTTTGCTGATAGGCTTCGTTCAACGATTCCAGGTTTAGAACCTCTCTACCGTTGAGAATGGAAATCTCTTGTGCATCATGGATTAGGGACACCACCACCGATATGTTCCCGGATGTATGCTCATAAAGCCATTCCATAATGCCATCGGTGATTGCTGACCTTTGTTTCACGTACTGATAGGAGTACAGAACTTCGCAGAATTGCTTGAAGCTGTCCCCGTACCCCATCACATCATACCGCAGCCCTAGTGACCTACGGGCAAGCTGTATAGCCTGTTCAAAGAACACCGCACTCTCAGGAGTACCCACCATGCAGATTGAAATACCACTATTGTTGATAAGCTGGGTAAGCATCCCTACAAGGCTCTTTCCGTTCTTGCTGTTACACACGTTCTGAATCTCGTCCACCACCAGTAGCCCGATATGGTTCAATGCCACCTGACTGACGCTGCCAATCAACATATCCGTTGTAGTCCTGGCCCGTAATGCGTTTGGGTAGTAATTACCGCCAATGACTTCATCGACTTTCCGAAGTATTTCCAACAGCAGGCCCTTGACAGAAGAATCGAAGGGACACTGGACACAGATGCAGGGAATGATATTCGTATATGGATTCTCGACCTTAATCACACGATTTTCAGTAATCAACGTGATTGCTCTGCTGATGGCTGAACTCTTACCGATGCCAGACGCCCCTATGATGGTGAAACTGTCGGAACCACCCATGATGCCGTTGTACTCTTGCTGAATGATGGCCCTATAATTCTGGTTCTTCTGCTGGGTTGCCAGTGTTGTACTTTTCTTCTGCAAGGAGCGCATTAGAGCCAGATATAGCTTGCTATAGATTTCAAGTGACATCCGAGAAGGGACATACACCCTGTAGAGGTCAGATAGAGCCATGAGCCGCACAGGAGTATCGGCATCACAGATGGCATTGTCGTACTCTGGCAACACTTCCAGCGCAGACAGCAACTCGCTCCCTGATTTCATCGGCGGCAGGATACGGATAATGTCTGTAAGATCACTCACGGCTTGTTCCCTCCTTCATGTAGTCTCGATGGTTCTTGGTCTGTTCACGCTTACGAGTGTTGCGGATATTCTTCATGTGAACATCACTATGGCCAGCACCACTACCCGCAATAGCCTCAATGTGTTGGGCAAGATTGATTTGGGCCTGTAGGTTATCCCTGACTGCACTTCTGGCAATGGTTCTCTGGCTCTCTTGTAGCTCCTGTACTGCTGTTAAGTCTTTGCCCTGGAAGCGAGATTCTATAATCGTGAACTCGGTATACACACTGTCCTCCAACACCCACACACAGGTCACATCTTCTGGATTGTAGGCCACGGTCACCGTTCCGCCAGACAGGTATTGCTCGGTGTATCCCTCACAGTGATACCGTAGCTTGTTTACCTTCAACCCGTATCTGCTGAACTTACCCGTAGTCCTGGGTAACAGGGTAAGCATCAACTTCCTTTTCCTAATTCCGATGAGATTAGCCCCGATTTGGGATTTTCCCCAATTCCAGATTTGGGAAGCATAGGGCTTCACCTGAGCTGCTATCATGTCCTCGGTATAGGGAAAATTCTCAATGATTCTCTGAGAATTGTAGTAGATGATACAGTGCAGTACGATCTTCTCAAAATCCATCATGGTCAGACAGGCATCCTTCCGGTAGTCATGCGCACCACGCTCCTGATAGTCAGGCTCAATCACTCCCTTGCCCTTCAAGTGCTTCTTGAAACTCTCCTGTATCAAATCAAAGAATTTCTCTATCAAGCCTTTTAATTCTGGCCTATACGATGGAAGATTAACCACCTTGACACCCAACTCTGCGATCTGCTCAAACGTCCCTGATGTGTACTCGCTACCCATATCGGTGATAAATGAGGCCGGAAGCATATCACAGTCCCAGTCCTCACGATGGATGGAGATACCGAACCGATTACACCAGTCCACTTTATCATCAATGATGTTCAGCATCAGTCCCCGGAGACTGTAGACACCACCCTCCCATGAGAGGGAATACCCACAGCACAGGCCACTGTAGGCATCGACACAGGCTGTCAAAATAGGTCTACCTACCAGACTTCCAGTATCATTGACAAGGTAGATGTCGCAGACCGTAGCATCGAACATTCCGGCACCGACAGCAGGAGCAAACTCCTGTACTCCCTCACCAGTCAGAGGACGATTGTTCCTCTGGTAGTTCTTCAACCCATCACGGGAGATGTAGAAGTTCTGTAGGCTCCTAGTCTTACGATAGAAGTACCGGAACTGATAGTAGGACGGGTATTCCTCTGCCAGTCCCCCCAGCGCATCGCAATATTTCTCTTTGAGCATCATCGTGTAGGCTGTCATCAGAGATTGCTTTTTCGTAGTATAGAAAAACTTGTTCAACGCCCATCTCATATTCTTCTCGTCCTGAGTCAGTTGCCGTTCATCTTCCCGACGCTTTGGAGCAAGAGCAGTCACATCCATGTAGGACAGATATAGGCAGAGGTGGTTCCTGACGGTTGCCTTTGATACTCCGTATTCCTCAGCCGCAGAGCCTATCAGCCGGGAACGCATCCGATCATCAGTCAGGAACGACAGAACAGGAGCAATCATCGTGTACCTCTCGTACATGGTTTTCCTTTGGCCGGTGTCCAGATCATCCACACCGACAATCAAAACCCCTGTGACCTCCGACAACTCGCTGCTGGTACACTCGGAGTAGGAATCCAGAGCTACCACCTCTACCCACACAGGCATCGTCCTCTTGATGCAGTCGATCACCAGGACCCTATCGCCTTGCGCCTCCAGCACTCGGATGATGGTGTCACCCAACCGGAGTAGATCATACTTCTTCATCAATGACCATCCCCCAATCCGTGACTCCGTGCCTGAGCCAGTAATCCCTTGAAGCATCCAGCAGCTTCACCGTCAGAGGCTTCATCAGGAACTTCCGATAGACACACTCCCTGACCATCAGATCACCGTCTGCCTTGGTGCATACGAAGTCAGAGGTGTACTCTCCCACCTCCAGCCCATCCAGCAGGACGTTACACCTGATCTCCACAACCTCGTCCGATGCTTGGAGCAGGTCAGCGTAGGCGTACTGGATGGCGTCATACGTCCGGCACACCTCAGCAAACTTACCCAACACCCGCTTCTCACATCGTCCTTTGAAGTTCTTCTTCCTCATACTTGCAGTCCTCCCCTATGGGAACATCCTGCCAATTCCCCAAAAGCAGTCCCCAAAAACGAAGTCAAGCAGTTTTTGGGGAATTAACACTGATGGATTTGGGAGATGTCATCGCCAAAAAGCCTTGATACACAGGCGTTTTAAGTCTGATGCCAAATCCCCAAAAACACCATCCAGGAATATCACCATGTCGTGGGGCAATATAGATTTTTCTCGAAAAGGCAAAGCTGTTTGTTCTGTTGGGCTTCGCCCCCGTTTGCCCCCCCGCCCTGGTGATTCCAAACAAAATGTCCCTAAAATCCGGTATCTATGCAAGGTTGAGGATAGTTCGGAGAACAAAAACAAGACCCTGCACGGTTAGGTGCAAGGTCTTATTTTTCTATGTCGGGGTCAATGCTGATTGCCTCTCCGAGAAAAATCTATATTACCCCACGACATGGTATCCTTGACCTTGCAGATTGATTATAGTTTATGATTGCCTAAATTGCAAGATGATTCTCGCATTTATTCCGGCACCTCAAGAAAAAAGGGGGCGTGTGTTTGTATTGCTGATATGAAAAGCGTGTGGTATAATAATTGTAAATACTTCACCCATACTGATGAATGGACAGGCCAGGGTGGAATGAGGTGATGTGATGAGTAGTTTAGTTTTAGATTTGCAACAGGAAGTGCTGAAGCCTGATTGCGATATATTGAACGCTTTACGGAGAGCCCATTTAATTGCTACAAAGTTAAAATTGTCAGAGTTTGATTCATGGATTATGTGTGAGTTGAACGGCTATGATGACAATCAAGAGAATGTTCCTGATTATCGGAAAGTAACAGGACAACTGAAAGCATGGAATCCTCGTCACGGATGGATTCCGGTGGTGATTCCATATCCTGAAATCGAGAAGGCGATTTGTATTCGAGAAATGGGAAATTCCATAAGCGATATTCTCGAATTACGCAATACTTCCGGTGATACAATATTGATGAATTACTCCGGCGAGGCAGAGAAAACAATAAACTCAATATGTACTGCACCTTTTCCTACAAATTTTACCTTACATATCAGCAAACACCTCCTCAAATCAATCATCGATAAAGTGGGAAACTGCCTACTTGAGTGGACAATCCGGCTTGAAGCCGAGGGAATTTTAGGAGAAGATATGCGATTCAGTCAGGAGGAAACAAATATGGCAAAAGAAATACCACAGCAAATCAATAATTACTATGGCACAGTTGTAAATGGAGATGTCAGCCAGTCCCAAGTGGTGTCAGGCGACCATAACTCTATTGCCTTTAACTATGGGCAGGCTTCTGACTTGATGAAAAAAGTTAGGGATTCCATTGGACAGGAGCAGCTTTCAGATGAAGATCGAGAAAGTGCGATGGAACTGATTTCCGAAGCTGAGACTAAAATTGCGGCACAAAAGAAACCCGGAATTATCCAAGCTGCACTGTCTGGCCTACGAGATTTTTTGGTGGCTGGGGGTGCAAATGTTACGGCTGCACTGGTCGTACAATACTTGCAGACACTATGATGCCAAATACAGTAGATTGAACACAATAAGGATTTTTGAAAGGGATCTGAAATAAAAATATGGATATGCAAGCATATAGCGAGATGATACATGGTATTGTTGTTCCTGCGACCTTATCGCAGGAGGAAATGATTAAGTGCTACCAACCACTTACTGATTTTCTTCAAGCGGAAACACCAGAGAAATTATATCGTTTTCGACGGTGTGATGAAAAAAGTATTTCTGCATTTGACCAAGATCAGTTGGGGTTTTCACCCGGATATAAGATGAATGATGATTTTGATGCACTGCTTCATTTTAACAAAGAGGATATTAAGTCAGAACTTAAATCATTTTTAGAAAACGATCAATTTAGAACAGCTTTTCGAGCCATTGGAGAAGGGGCGGAAGCGCCAGTTCACATTCAAAATCTACTGTCATCCGAAATGCTTGAGGCACTTCGCAAAAATATAGCCCAAATGGACGAATCGACCATGAGTACATCGCTGCACCAATTATATGATTTCTTTGTAGAACAGATAGATGTAAACGATATTGCAGTTCAAGAAATAGTTCAAAAAACAATTAAATTCGCCTCTTTTTCAGAAGCAATAGAATCCGCAGCGATGTGGGGCTATTATGCCGATTCGGGGTGTGGATTTGCTTTGTCTTATGACTTCCGCAATGGCGGCTATACAATATGCAATTCATGTTTAACAGGAAATCTATGCCCTTCTTATAAAAGCTGCCTGTTAGCACCAGTAATATATGGTGATACCTGTTTCAACGCGACAAGATACGCTACTTGGCTTTTTCAACAAAGAGCTATTTTTAAGATATTGGCAGACAGAAATGCGACTTCATTCTATAGTTATCTACAAAATATTGTGCCTTGCCCAGATTTGTTTATGCCAACCAAAATATTATTACATAAGGCCAGTGCATGGGGACATGAGCGTGAATGGAGATTGACTTGTAATTGTAATTCTCCTGATTTTAATCAACAAGAGTTCTCCTGGGCAAAAAAGAAGCCTACAGCGTTATATCTTGGTCGGAAAATTAAGCCAATCCATGAGAAAATACTTCGTCATATTGCTGTAGAGAAAAATATTCCTGTATATAAAATGCAAATTCAACAAAATGATTCATCGTATAAGTTATATCCAGAAAAAATTTCATAGAATAGGAAACCAGGGGCGCAACTATGCGCTCCTGGTTTTTTACTATTGGAAACTATATGGTTTCAATCAGGCAGTTGAGAATCGCTTCAATCTTATGTTGCTTCTCCAAGTCTGGCCCTCCCAGCTTCTCAGCCAAAGGTGTCCATCGAATAGGTGTGTCTGATGCGATGTACACTGCCAGGATGGAATCAGCACCAGTCCCAAGGGCACTGCAAATGTCAATCAAGGTAGGCAGGGCAGGCATCAGCGACCCCCGTTCAATCCGTGAGATCGAGTTGGAGGCAACGTCCGTTATCTCTGCAAGTTGATTCTGATTCACTCTTATTTCAAACACACCTATTGTTGGAACCCGATAGTGGTAATCATCGAAGGTACTGTTGCAATAATAGAATGTACCTGGTGGCTGAAGTTGCAAATCATAATTCTCAATCCTCTCGCACTAAAAGAAAACGTATGAGCCACATCCACAGCGATATATTATTCTCATGATATCCAGGAACCGCTCTGTGTCACAGATGGCATGGGGCAGCTTACTTTATCACGAAAAGAGGTGAAAGTTATTGAGCAAATCATCAACGAGAAGGAAGAGCAGACTATCCAATCCGGCTATTCATCAGGAACGCCCAAAGACAAGTCTGCCCTGGGCGCTATCTTTAACTAGGGTCTACTGAAAAAGTCGAAATTGGGGAATATATGCAGGGCAACTATAATATATATGCAAAAAAGCCTTGCAGAATTAGGAAATGCGCCCCAATGCGATACTTTAATGATGCAGATCATAGCTTGGTTATGCAATATATTCATGCAGGAAGTACTTGTGTAGCCCCCCAGAATAGGCATTTCTGCGTATAAACCTCTGATTCTGGGGTCATTTTGATTTTTGAAAAACACGGATTCTGGAATCATTGGCACAAAAATTGTTCTCTCATCAATTAAAACCAACGATATACATCACTTATGCGACTTTTTCAGTAAGCCCTATTTACAGCCGGAGCTATCCGAGTATGACGCATGGTTCAACGTGAAAGATGAAATGCTGGTGCTGGGTGTTTCCGTGAAGGACACCAGCAGAATTGAGTATTTCTATCAGCGGTTTATCTCTTACATGAAAACACGTCACGGCTTGCAAATCGAGCAGCAGGTCAAGGCGGAAAAGTGGCTGATGCCTCATATCCAGCCCGGTTGCTCCGTCACCTATGGGCAGGGCCGGGTATTGTTCGCCGGTGAGATCGCTGGGTTCCTCAATCCGATGGGCGAGGGCATTTCTGCCGGAATGGAGAGCGGTTACTGTGCTGCCCATGCCATAGCGAATCACTTTGATGCTTTGAATATGATCTATGCAGACTACCAGCGGGACACCCAGCAGCTAAAATCCTACATGGAACGTCAATGGAGTTTTGTAGGCCGGATGGCTGGCACATTTTCGGAAATGATTATCTGAGCAAAAGGACACATCATTCAGTAAGGCAATATTGTCGCTGAATTTGCGTGAAAATATAGAATCTACACAATAGATTCAAATTGCACTGTTACAATCAGCGGTAAGGAGGTGCGCTATGAGCAAAATCTTAATTGTCGAGGACGATCCATCTATACAGGCGTTATTGCACGACTTCATAAAGGAAGCAGGCCATAACATTGTATTGGCGGCTGACGGAGTAGAAGCCCTCGCAAAATATTCTGAACAGCCCTTTGACCTGGTACTGCTTGACATTATGCTCCCAAAGATCGACGGCTACGGTGTTTGTGAGGTTATCCGACAAAAGTCGGATGTGCCGATTATCATGCTTACTGCATTAGACAGTGAGCAAAGTCAGATCAAAGGGCTGGACTTACAGGCTGATGACTATGTTACAAAACCTTTTTCAATGCCTGTTCTGCTACGAAAGATCGCTGCCGTTCTACGACGGACGGCAAGGCAGAATGAAGCGCCGCAGACACTTTCGTACAAGACACTGACTTTGGATTTAGGTGCATATAGAGTATATTCGGAGCAAGGAGATATTGATCTTACTCCGCGTGAGTTTGAAATACTGCGGGAACTGATTTTGCATAAGGGCAGGATATTGACCCGGCAAAACCTGCTGCAAATGCTCTGGAAATATGAATTTTTAGGCGATGAGAGAATTGTAGACACGCATATCAAAAACCTGCGAAAGAAACTTGGAGAAGCGGATTACATAGAAACGATCAGAGGGGTGGGATATAGAATTGATAAAGAAAATTAGGAGCAGCCTGTCCATCAAAGTCTTTTTGCTCACGGCTGTGTTGATGGCAGCTTGCTGTGCTGTGACTTATCTTTGCATCGCTCGTTTTTCGCCCTACATCTACGCGCACCGATTAGAGGATGCGGAAGAACTGGCCCAACTTGCCTATCTGGAATTACCCAATTTTGACTTCTCTGAAAGTGAACTAAAGTATGACATTCAGCTATATAACGAGGCGTTGGAAACACAATTTGAGGGCGAGTTTGTGTTTCACATTCTCCCCAGTAACAGCGCGGAACTCCGCAGATTTGACGGCATAGATACGACCACACGATACCGTTTCCACTTTGCCGACAGCGATGTCGAGTATACTGTGTTTATCGCAAAAAACACAGAAAAGGAAAGTCAAATTGCCGAGGCGCTTCAAAAAGCAATCCCGGTTTTGAGCATTGTCATTCTTGCCGTTTCCATCGTTGCAGCCTTTTTCTATACTATCTACATGACAACGCCGATTAAGAAGATCAGTAAAATCTCAAAGCAAATGGCGGCGATGGACTTCGGAGGTCTATGCGAAACCCGGCGCACAGACGAAATTGGCGTACTCTCTGGCAGCTTGAATGAGCTGTCTCAGAAATTATCATCTGCTCTGTCCGAGCTGCAAAGCGCAAACGAGCAGCTTCAAGCGGATATTGACAAGGAGCGGGAGTTGGAACGGCAGCGTATTGATTTCTTTTCTGCGGCGTCCCATGAACTGAAAACGCCTATCACAATCATAAAGGGCCAGCTTCAAGGTATGCTGTTGGGCATAGGCCGGTACAAAGACCAGCAGACCTATCTTGCCGAGTCTTTAGAGGTTACAAACACGCTGGAACAGATGGTGCAGGAGCTTTTGACCGTTTCAAGATTGGAAACGCCGGGATATATCTGTACCAAGAGCCGCTTTGATTTTGCCCGGCTGGTAGAGGATCGGCTGACTGCTTTTGACGATTTGTTTGCCCAAAAGGAATTAGT
>OFGH01001023.1_pt1 | contig 20681 bp, 22 predicted proteins | sample 1521721 | NCBI WGS metagenome assembly OFGH01 (sample SAMEA3504132, study PRJEB24116) | mouse gut metagenome | biome: mouse gut; feature: mouse-associated habitat; material: faeces | place: Denmark | collected 2011
TGTTGTTTTTCAGTTTAAATTACTAAAACATGAAGTGTCTTATTGCTGCCAACCTTCCTGTTTTATCCTGTTTATCTCTTTCCTGTTCCAGTCATAGAAATCCGCAGTCCCCGGCATATAGGGGCAGATATGGTTATTCTCACACCACTTCATAAACACTTCCGAACCCACATCCTCAAAGGGATACCCCAAAAACGGCGCCTGGTAATAAGACTCGTCATGCTGCCCGCTGGTCAGCGGATAAACGATGCCCCCCTGCCTGCATACCAGAAAAGATGCCGTCGTGACCGCCCTTTCATAGACAGCCTCATCCGTTCCTTTTTTTCCGTCCTTCGCGATCAGGGTTTCTTCATGCGTATTTTTCCAATTGCTGTGAAACTCAGGTATGCACTTGACTCCCTCATAGACAGCCCCGTCATATTCCGTCAGGCTCACCCCTTCCGCGTTTACATTCTTCTGCATTTTCAGACTGATCGTTTCCGAAAGGTTATGGCAGGGAGACTGGCAATGCCCGAAATAAGGGATATTTTCTTCCGGCTTCCGGTCTCCCTCAAAAGCCACTGCCTTACCATTTACATAAAACCCGTGGGAACTCAGCATGTCCAGATGCCGGGAATGGGTGCCGCAGTTACACAGTATGGGCGCTCCCCTGACCACATATTCCAGGCTGTTTTTCGCCGCTTCCTCCAAAAGCCTCGCCGCCTGTGCCTCATTCCTGGCATCCTGTTCCTTTTTTCCCTGCACCGCTGCCGCCGACTTTCTCACGGCATCCGTATCCATCCCCGCCAGGCAGGAATCCGCATACTTATCAAACGCGAAAATAGCCGCGGCGCCTGCGTTCTGTCTCTCCAGAAAGCGCCTCTCCTCCTGCCGTGTCGCCTCCCTCACCTCCGGAATGCCCTGCAGGTCTATTTTTCCTTTTACTCCCTCCAGTTCCAGCCGAAGGTCCAACAGCCTCTGTTTTTCTCGGAGCATTTCCTCCCCCACATAAGAATAGGACGCATTCGCGATCTCAAGCTGTTCCCGGTACAACCTTTCAAACTGGCACCAGTCGCTCCTGTCTCCATACTGCTCCTTCAGATAGCCATACGCACCTCCCTGCTGCTCCGTCCCTTCACCTTCCGCCTCCCTTTCATCCAGCTCCTTCTCCGGATATATGATATAACTGATTTCATCCATGACTTCCTGCGGCGTTTTTGGCGCAGCTTTCTCTTCCTGGTTCCTTTCTTTGGTATCCGGCATTTTCTATCCCTCCATAATCTGCACCGGCAAAAGCCGTATGTCACACAAATCTTTTCTCATAAGGCTCTCCAGTATATCCAACGACATCAGTACATATATTTTATCCCCATCCTCCACATACAGTGCCGGCAGTCCCTCCGGAAAAACCTCCCCCGGCTGCAGCCCTGCCTCCTCCCTCTCTCCACGCCTGCCCAAAAACGTTACTTTTCCTCTGATCCTGCGGAACGCAGGGCAGACATAATGATATATTTCACCCGTCACTTCCTCCTGAAAAAGAAACTCTGTATGTAAAGGTTTTTTCATAAATACCTGGAGCGTTTTCCACGCCGTCTCATGGAACAGCGGCAGCGGCTCAAGCAGGATCAGCGGATATTCCCGCCTCTCCCTGTGCCGTATCCTGCATGTGATCCTCGACGGCATCCGATACATCTGATCTTTCGCGAACTGCCTGTAATCCACCTGCCGGTGAAAATTAACAACATCCATCTCTCCGTTAAAAGTGTCCGGTTTTTTCAAAAGGTAATATTTCATGCTGAAACCCCCTGATCTCTAAACACAATTTAAAATATGAAAAGGAAACTTTTTCGGCCTTCCGGTCAAACTTTCATCTATTACAATATTTCCGTCCTTTTTCGTCATAATAGGAATTCCATAATATTCCAGTACACAATCACACGCTATAGCGTCCATTAAGTATTTCACAACCCGCATCATTTCCTCATCCCAATCCTTAATGGTGTAATATACCTCAAAATAAATATTCGCATCAAATTTAATGTCATATTCTCCTTCCTTATATTTTTGGTTTTCCTCTACAAGTTTTGTATGAAAAAAGTAAATGCCTCACATATAATTTCCAAACCTTCTCTTTGTTCGTTTCTGCACTGAATTGTTTCAGCAGAATCCAATAGACGAACCGGAGACTGATAGATAAAATGATTCAATATCATCTGTTTTTGTTCTTCTAAGCTGTAGCTTGAGTTAAAATAAAAATTGCAGAACATATAATGCCCTCCCGGTTAATTTTCAAATTTATCTTGTTAATATATAATGTTGACTGTTTCATATTTCCCTAATTATAAGCCATATCTTTTTCTGATTTTTTCTAATTCCTCCTCGACAACTTTCCGGTTCTCCGGATACTCTTCTACATAAATATCACATGCCAGCTTCAGACAATTATAGTACATCGTATAATCTACTATTATTTCATCAAATTCTTTAAATCCATAAAATGATATGGTGCTAACATATACCGGAAATAATATAACAATAAATAGTATTTATCCTTATCGTACATAAATCTGTTTGAAAATTTATCCTTCATATCCATATAAAAATCCTCCCCACCACAGCCATCCCCATAGCCAGTAGCCCTTCTTTGAACATCCGCCCGGCATCCACTTCCCCTTCCAGGATCGCCTGGCTGACTGCGCTTCCCGCCGCTCCTCCGCCGAACTCCAGCGCCGCCCTGGCAAGCCCCTTTGCCGGAACCATCTCCGCCGCTCCTGTCATCGCCCCGACGATGCTGCCGGCGAGCGCCGTCTTGACATAATCGTCCATGCTGCTGACCCTGCGGTTTATCAGGTCCGACGCCGCAAGCCCCGCCACCGCGAACGTACCTCCAGTCGCTGCCGCTCCCATCACCGCCGTTGCGCTGACTGCGGAGCCGGTCGCTGCCGCCACACCGACTGCAATGCCTCCGCTGGCGATGGTAACGCCGCCTACCACCACAAGACCGCCCAGCACCCGCGCTGTCAGTCCCGCGTAATCATAGTTCTCTTCCACCGGGTCGTCGCGGAACCGGTACTCATTTCCGCTGTAGTCCTCCCTCTCATAGGCGCATACCGCTGTCCATGCTCCCCGGCTGTCTACCTCCTCCCCTTCTTTCTGCAGATGGAATTCCGCGTCTTTCTCAAAGCTGAACGATCCGTCCGCCTCCGGCTCCACGTGTCCTTTATATAAGGAAAGCCCCCCTTCCCCTCCGTCCAATAGCACGCTTTTTCCGCTGACCGTAACCTTTCCCAGCGCCGTGATATACAGCCCCTGCTTTCCATGGATGGACAACCCTTTCATATCGTCCAGCAGCACACGGGAATCCAGGCTGATGATGCACAGGCGCCCCGGGTACAGGTCCAGCTCTTTCCCGTGCGCTGTCACCAATGACCTCTCCCGGTACTGCCTTCCTTCTCCTTCCCCCTGAATACAGTTCACCGCAATGGCGCTTCCTTCATCATGTCCTTTAAAGTACAGCGACACGCGGCTTCTCACTTCCGGCATGAGGTACATCAGGTTCCCGGTGGGCGGCTTCCACGGAAAAGGAAAGGCATTTTCCCCGTTCTGGTCCGGATGCCCCTCGTCGATATCCAGCTTAAGCCGCAGCGTCTCGCCGGACCTTGAGAGCACCGTCCCCAGCAGAGATAAGCCGGAGATTTTTTCGTTGCCCTATCTTGTTATATATACTTTACCTATATTTCTATTATTTTCGCACATTCTTTATATTCCCCTAACATTAAATATAATGCCACACTGATTTTCACAATATATGCGATATGAAGACATGTTGCCAATATACTTTAGTTTTCCATTGCAACGTGGACAGGGCTCCTTAATTACCCCATTTATTTGATATTCATCCGCTGCTTTATATAATACTTTTTCCTCATCCTCTGTAATTCTTTCAATATCCATATAATATCCTCCTTATCTTATCAGTTATTTTTATATTTACTCCTGCTTCTTTGGCACGTTCTAAAGCATCTAACATTAAATACATTCTGTCCATATCGCTTAAATTAGGTGCATTAATTGCCGCAAAATAACTTGCTCTAAATTCATCATTCCATGTACCTGGCATTGGATTCTTACTTCCAAATACATCATTAAAATATTTGTGTCCATAATATTCATGTGCTAGCACCGCCCGAGAGCTCATCAAATCTCTTGGATGAATAGAATTTAGATCTGGAAGAACATCCCCACGAACATTAATTATCCCTCTACTATCTAAAAAACCGGTCTGATTCCCTTCATTAAATCTGAAAATTGATGGATCTGCTTCTAATGCATAAATATCTTCTAATAGCTGCGATATTTCATCATCTGTCAACTTCCTATACCTACTAGTACAGCATTGTTTAAATAACAATGAATAAATGTTGCTTTTTTATTGTAGTCGGTGCATAATAATTCTATCACTAAAGAATGGATGGATTACGATGCGAAGGAAAACAATTGATACTATCCCGGTGTTATCTGATGCCATGAAAAATATATTATCTGCTTTTTCAAAAAGCCGCTCCCTTCCGTCGGGACTGGTCAAAAGAGCCAGCATTGTCCTGCTTGCGTCACAGGGGGAACTCAATCAGAATATTGCATCACAGGTCGGGCTTCATTATAATAATGTTGCCACCTGGCGCAGCCGGTTCCTCGCAGCGCTCCCTGCCTTGCGGAAGATTGAAACGGACGCCCCGGAAAAACTCGAAGATGGGATACGGGCAGTCCTGTCCGATAAAAAACGCCCCGGTGCCCCGTCTGTTTTTACGCCGGACCAGATCATGCGGATCATCGACCTCGCCTGCGGCAGCCCGAACGATTTTGGGTACGAAGTAAGCCAGTGGAGCCTCCCACTGTTAGTGGCAGAAATTAAAAAGCAGGGGATAGCAGCACAGATTTCTGAGAAATCTGTCAGCCGTTTTTTAAAAATGAGGTAGATTTACATCCCCACAAAATTCGTTACTGGCTTCATTCTTCGGAAAAGACAGAACCCCCGGAATCTTTTGCGCGGAAAGTAAACGAAATCTGCGGCCTCTACCAGAGTGCCCGGGAACAAAGCCGGGAAGGCGCGCATATTGTTTCCACGGATGAAATGACCGGGGTACAGGCGTTGGAACATAAATATCCCGATAAGCTCCCATTACCCGGCCAGTGCGCCAAAATGGAGTTTGAGTATATCCGCCATGGTACGACCAGCCTCATCGGATTCTTTGATGTTGCGACAGGCCGTATGGAAATGCCGTATCTAAACTCCACACGCACAGAAGATGATTTTGTGGAAGCCGTAAAAGCATTGACAGGGACAGACCCGCAAGCCCCGTGGACATTTATATGCGATGGCCTGAACACCCACAAATCAGAAGCCCTTGTGCGCTTTGTGGCAGAAGCCTGTGCCCCTGGCGTGGAACTGGGCAAAAAAGGGAAAACAGGTATCCTTAAAAGTATGGAAAGCCGGGCGGATTTCCTGCATGACCCTTCCCACCGGATCCGCTTTGTCTATACTCCGAAACACAGTTCCTGGATGAACCAGATTGAGATATGGTTTGGCATCATTAACCGGAAGCTGCTGAAGCGGAAAAGCTACCTGTCAATAGCAGAACTGGAAGCAAGCATCCTGCGCTTTATTGAACAATACAATCTTACGGCACATCCATTTAAGTGGACATATGCCGGTATATCGGATATGGAAAATTCTGCATAAAAATATAAAATATAAATGCGATAAAGAGAGTGATGTTAGACAAAGATAAAAAAATATTTCGGTAAAGTTTGGCAGATATGGCAAAATTGTAAAAGCGGTGTTGACAACGGAAAAATATGATGCTAGACTTGTGATTAACAAAGGCAAAGGCGCTTTGAGAATCATTCTCAGGGCGCCTTTTCCCTTGTATGAAATAAAAATTGCACGAGGACGAACGCCGGCTGCTCTTAAGTGCAAAAATATGAGGCGAATCGTGAAATCCTGTGCAGGAAAACCTGTAAAAAAGGTTTCACGCAGAAAAAATTCAGAAAAGAGGGAGTATTATGTCAGAAGAGATTATGAGTGTAATGAATGGTCAGATATTCGGCGTCTGGTTTTTGATTGGCGCGGCACTGGTATTCTGGATGCAGGCCGGCTTTGCGATGGTGGAGACTGGTTTCACCAGAGCCAAGAATGCGGGAAATATCCTGATGAAGAACCTGATGGATTTCTGTATCGGTACGGTAGTGTTTATCCTGATCGGTTTTGGGCTTCTGCTTGGTGAAGATATGTTTGGGCTGATCGGAAAACCGGGTTTTGATATTTTTACAGCCTATGAGAGTTTTGACTGGTCAAACTTTGTGTTTAACCTCGTATTTTGTGCAACAACGGCAACTATTGTCTCAGGAGCCATGGCGGAGAGGACAAAATTTATATCTTACTGTGTCTATTCCGCGATCATTTCTGCGGTGATCTATCCGATTGAGGCACATTGGATCTGGGGTGGCGGTTTTCTGGCACAGATGGGCTTTCATGATTTCGCGGGGTCCTGCGCAATCCATATGGTAGGCGGTATTTCCGCACTGGTGGGAGCAAAGATACTGGGCCCCCGCATTGGAAAGTTTGGAAGAGATAAGGATGGCAGGATTACAAAGGTGAATGCTTTCCCGGGACACAATCTGCCGATTGGCTGTCTGGGCGTATTCATATTATGGCTGGGGTGGTATGGTTTCAACGGAGCAGCGGCGACCACGGTGGAACAGCTTGGTTCCATTTTTGTGACAACAACGATTGCACCGGCTGTGGCAACGGTGGTATGTATGATTTTTACCTGGATCAAATACGGGAAGCCGGATGTTTCCATGTGCCTGAATGCCTCTCTCGCGGGGCTTGTGGCAATTACGGCACCCTGTGACGTAACGGATGCTTTCGGTGCTATTGTTATCGGTTCTGTGGCGGGTATTTTGGTGGTATTCGGAGTATGGCTTCTGGATCACAGGCTGCGTGTGGATGATCCGGTAGGAGCTGTTGCGGTACATTGTTTAAACGGCATTTGGGGAACTCTTTCGGTAGGGCTGTTTGCTACGGATACGGCGCCCGGCTATGCCATCACGAATGCGGCAGGGGAAAAGCTTACAGGACTGTTTTACGGAGGCGGTTTTGAACTGATGGGGCTGCAGCTTATCGGTTTTGCGGCAGTAGCAGGCTGGACGCTGGTTACAATCACACTGGCATTTTTACTGATTAAAGCAATCCTGGGGCTGCGGGTTTCTGAGGAGGAGGAGATTATCGGCCTGGATTCAACGGAACATGGGCTTCCCAGTGCATATTCCGGCTTCTCCATTACGGATATGTCGGCAGCGATGGATATCAATGAGAATACCGACCTGGGTGAGGAGGATTATGAAAAAGCAGGGAAGTTTAAAGTAGATCGGGCGATTCCGGTGGTGGCGACAGGCAGTGAGACGGATGCAAACGGTGTACCGATCTTTAATACCGGCATGTATAAAATTTCCATTATTGCAAAATTGGCGCGATTTGATGCGCTGAAGAAGGCGCTGAACGAATTGGGCGTGACTGGTATGACGGTGACACAGGTAATGGGCTGTGGGATACAGAAAGGAGCAGGAGAATATTACCGTGGTGTCGAGATGGATGCAACACTGATGCCGAAGATCAAGGTGGAGGTCATTGTCAGCAAGATTCCTGTGGAACATGTGATCGAAGCAGTGAAGAAGGCTCTTTATACCGGGCATATCGGCGATGGCAAGATTTTTGTTTATAATGTGCTGAAAGTAGTAAAAGTCCGTACGGGAGAAGAAGATTATAAAGCGCTTCAGGATGTTGAATAAAACATACCTCTGTGGCATGGATAACTGCCGCAGAGGTAAAATTTTTTTGAACTGACATAGTTGCTTTTAAGGTCTTTATTTGCTATCATTAATATGTATGAGAATTTCCGGTAGGGAAGTTGTACTGTGAAGCAAAGGAGCAGCTTATGGAAAATACAGTTTTAGTGGTGGAGGACAACGAATTAAACAGAATGCTGTTGACGACTATTCTGGAAGATACGTATCATGTGCTGGAGGCGGAAAACGGCCGGAAGGCACTGGAGATACTGCAGGATTCCAAGAATTCGGTTTCAGCGGTGATTACGGATCTGATCATGCCGGAAATGGATGGTTTTCAGTTTTTGGAGGCTTATGCATCGTCCCTGGAATTTGCGAATATTCCGGTTATTGTTTCTACCAGCCAGTCCGATTCCGAGAGTGAAGTAAAATGCCTGGAGTATGGCGCATGGGATTTTATTAAGAAGCCTTATAATGCGGAGATTATCAGATTCCGTGTAAAGAACGTTATTGAGAGAAGTGAGTTGTATGTGCTTAGAAAGCTGCGCTACCAGGAGCAGTTCGATACCCTGACCGGTATTTATATAAAGAATATGTTTGTGCATCAGACAAAGAAGATGCTGAAGGAATATCCGGATGTGGATTTTATGATTCTGCATTTTGATATTTATCAGTTCCAGGTGTATAACAGTGTGTTCGGTATGCGGGGAGGAGATAAATTGCTCTGCCATATTGCGGATATGCTGCGGAAGATGTCGGGCTATGTGGAGCATATGACCTATTGCCGTATTGAGGCGGATGCATTCTGTATCTGTATGCCGGTGGCGGGAAATGAAGATATTCAAAGGATGATGGATTGTTTCCAGAAAGATCTGCAGTCTTATCAGAGAGATTACAATATTTTGTCAAATCTGGGTGTATTTTATATAGAAGATAAAGAGGCATCCATATATGGCATGATAGATCATGCGAAGCTGGCATCGAAGGAGTGTAAAGGGAATTATATACAAAATTATCATATCTATACCGAAGAAATCGGAAAAAGCATTCAGGAAGCGCAGAGCATCGTCAGCGATATGGAGCGGGCGATGAAGGAGGAGGAGTTTGTGCTTTATCTGCAGCCGAAATACGGTTTGGCAGAGTATAAACTGAAGGGCGCGGAAGTGCTGGTACGGTGGATCACACCGGAGAAGGGTATGGTCTCACCGGGGAAATTTATCCCTGTTTTTGAGAAAAACGGCCTGATTATGAAGCTGGACTATTATATCTGGGATAAATCATGCAGACTGATCAGAAACTGGCTGGACAGGGGACTGGAGCCTTTTCCGATCTCGGTGAATATTTCCAGGGTGAGTATGTATAATCCCAGGATCGTGGAAGAGATTTACGATCTGACGGTAAAATATAATATTCCGCCGAAATACTTCCAGCTTGAGCTGACGGAGAGTGCCTATACGGATAATCCGGGAACGATCAAAAAGGCAATGCGGCAGCTTCAGGAATATGGTTTTACGATTCTTATGGATGATTTTGGCAGCGGCTATTCTTCTTTGAATGTATTAAAGGACATTTCCGTGGACGTTCTGAAGCTGGATATGAAATTTATGGCTGCGTCCGGCAGTGAGAACCAGAGAAGGAGCGAGAGTATTGTGGCAAATGTGATCCGGCTGGCAAAGGATCTGGAACTTCCGGTTATCGCAGAAGGAGTGGAAGAGAAGGAACAGGTGGAATTTCTGGACAGTGTGGGGTGTGAGTATGTCCAGGGATATTATTTTGCGAAGCCGATGCCGGTGGAGGAGTATGAGAAGCTGGCGTTTGTGATAGAGAGCACTCTGAAAGCGTAAGAGTGTAAAACAAAAGAAAAGCATCTCTTTGGCAGATGCGAAACCAACATGGGGAGGAGATGAAAAAATGTATGGTACATGGTGGTCGCTGGTGCCGCCCGTTGTGGCGATCCTGCTGGCTTTTATAACGAAGGAGGTTTATTCTTCCCTGTTTGTCGGGGTGCTTCTCGGGGCGATGTTCACAGCGGGGTTTCAGCCCTGGGGGACATTCGAGACATTGTTTACAACGATGACGGGAAGTATGAACCTGAATATTATCATTTTTGATGTGCTGCTCGGCATGATCATAGTGCTGATGCAGAAGTCAGGAGGATCGAGAGCCTACGGCAACTGGGCGATCGGAAAGATCAAATCAAAAAGGAGTGCGCTCTTTGCGACGACCGGTCTGGGTGTGCTGATTTTTGTGGATGACTATTTTAATTGTCTGACGGTGGGTTCCGTGATGCGTCCGGTGACGGATAAGTATAAGGTTTCCAGGGCAAAACTTGCCTATATCATCGATGCGACGGCAGCTCCGATCTGTATCATCGCGCCGATTTCAAGCTGGGCGGCGGCGGTGAATTCTTATGTGCCTGAGAACAGTTCTCTGACTGGTTTCCAGTTGTTTTTGAGTACAATCCCGTTTAATCTGTATGCACTTTTAACACTGTTGATGGTATGTCTGGTAATCGGGCTGAATCTGGATTTCGGGCTGATGAAAAAGCATGAGAAGAATGCGCAAAAAGGTGATCTGTTTACTTCCGGAGCGGAAGAATTTAAAGATGTGGAAGCGGCCGGGGAAGAGGGCAATAAAAACGGAAAGGTGATGGACCTGGTGCTTCCCGTGGCGGTGCTTATTGCATCTGCGGTCTTTGGCATGATCTATACGGGTATGCAGGGCGGAGCAGTGGGAGTCGTAGATGCTTTCGCGAACTGTGACGCGGAAATCAGCCTGATCTTTGCGACAACGGTGACGGTTATTTTTATGGCGGTTCTGTATCTGCCGAGGAAAGTTATCGGCTTTAAAGAGTTTATGAACTCTCTGGCGGAGGGATGTAAGCTTATGGTTCCTGCAATCCTGATTCTGACTTTTGCCTGGACGCTGAAGGGCATGGGTGATAATCTGGGCATCGGTGAGTTTGTAAACGGCACGGTGGGAGCGAGCGCGACCGCCAGTATCTTTATTCCGGCAATCATGTTTGCCGTTGCGCTGTTCCTTGCGTTTTCCACAGGAACATCCTGGGGAACTTTTGCGATTCTTGTGCCGATCGTTGTAGAGATGTTTAAGATGGCGGATGAGAAGATGATGGTTATTGCCGTGTCTGCGGTTCTGGCAGGTGCGGTATGCGGCGATCATATATCGCCGATTTCCGATACGACGATTATGTCCTCGGCGGGAGCCCAAAGTAATCATATCAACCATGTGCAGACGCAGATGCAGTACGCGATGATAGTTGCGGTTGTCTGCGTAGTTGGTTATATCATTGCCGGAATCTGCAAAAACTGGCTTATTACGCTGGTGCTCAGCGCAGCTTTGCTGGTAGCAGCGCTTTTGGGAATTAAGAAATTTTATGACAAAAAAGAAATGGTCTGAAAAATTAATAAAAGTACCATATATTGACCAGACTAAAGAGTGGCCTACCGGATGCGAAAGCGTTTCCGCGGTGATGCTTCTGCAATATCTGGGAGAAAATATTTCCGTCGGAGAATTTGCGGAGCATTGCCTTGAGAAAGTACCGCTTTTTGAGCGGGATGGAAGGCTGTACGGCGGAGATCCGTGGAAGGTTTTTGTGGGAGATCCCGCCGATGATAAATCCATGGGGTGTTACGCACCGGTGATCAGGAAGGCGCTGACAAGAGCATTTGAACAAAGTGGGAGAAGCAGCGCGGAAGCAGGAACAGCCGGAGGATATGAAACGAATTGTAGGAGCGCGTGGGAGCCGGTGGATCTGACCGGCGTACCGATGGAATTGCTTTTACGGGATTATATAGATAATGACATGCCCGTCATATTCTGGGCGAGCATTGATTTAAAAGAAACCTGTGCAGGACCGGAGTGGATCATTGCGGACACCGGAGAAGTTTTTGAGTGGCGTTCCAATGAACACTGTATGTTGCTTGTCGGGTATGATAAAGACAACTATTACTTCAACGATCCATGGCATGATCACGGAACGATCGGCTATGAGAGAAAACTGGTGGAAAAACGCCATGCGGAACAATATAACATGGCGGTTTCACTGAAGAGGAAGGAGAAAACAAAGAATGATTAACAGAGCGGAATTAAAGATGCGGGCAAAAAATGACATGAGCGGAAATATGGGGATGCTCATCGTCTGCATGGTTATTGTAGCTGCGCTTGCGGGGGCATGCAGTCTGGTTCCCTATGTCGGAACAATCGGATCGGTGTGCGTAACGGGACCGTTGTCTCTTGGTATGGCATATGTTTATTTAAATCTGACAAGAGGATTTGAACCGGATGTGAATGTATTGTTCAGTGGATTTCAGCGTTTTGTAGACGCACTGGTGCTGACGCTTCTGATATCCATATTTACATTTTTGTGGAGTCTGCTTCTTGTGGTGCCGGGAATCATCAAGGCCATCAGCTATTCTCAGGCGTACTATATTCTGGCGGAACATCCGGAAATGAGCGCAAAGGAGGCGCTGGATGAAAGTATTGCGATGATGGACGGACATAAGATGGATTACTTTGTGTTATATCTGTCGTTTATCCCGTGGATACTTCTTTGCAGTGTTACATGCGGACTGGCGGTGCTCTATGTAGGACCTTATATGTCTGCAACGTTTGTTCATTTCTATCTGGCGATCAAATCTCCCGTGGAGATGAATACAAACGGCGGATTTGCAAATAATTATAATCAGGCGTAAAGAGAACTTATGAATATATTTGTCGTAATACAACAGATGCTGGTACTTCTTTCCATGATGCTGATCGGCTATATTGTTTTCAGAATAAAATGGCTGGACAGTAATGCCTGCGGCAGAATGTCAAAGATTGTGATCAATGTGATGAATCCCTGTCTGATGATCAGCGGCGTGATGGGGAGTGAATCAGGGTTGGAGGGGAGTATGCTCTTTCAGACGCTGATTCTTGTGGTGATTTATTATGCCGTATTGATTCTGCTGAGCGGGCCGGTGGCAAAGATCCTTCGGGCAAAAGAGGAGCACTATAATTTGTATAAACTGATGCTTATTTTTTCCAATGTGGGGTTTATGGGGATTCCGGTGATTTCCAGTATTTTCGGAAAAGAATCCATGCTTCTGATCGTCTTCTACAATATGGGATACAACCTGCTTCTCTATACTTATGGTTTTCAGCTTGCGGCAAAGAGCAGCCTGAAAGAAAGGGAAGAAGAGACGGAGAAGAAAAATGGCAATCAGTGGAAGAAACTGATTAATCCGGGTGTTGTCGCCTGCGTGGTAACGATCGTTATTTTCCTTTTTGGCCTGGATATGCCTGAGAGCGTATGTACGTTTTTTGAATATGTCGGGAATGCGGCGGTGCCGGTTTCCATGATGCTGATCGGGGCTTCCGTGGCGCAGGGCGGCAAGCTGGAATTTTTTCTGGACAAAAGAGCATATGGGTTTATGGCGGTCAAGCTGCTGCTGATACCGATCTGTGCGGCGCTCCTTTTGCGCCTTGTGCCCTGGCCGGCAATGGTGGAGGGCGTATTTGTGCTGATGCTGGCGATGCCGGTGGGCTCTATCGTGGTAATGCTGGCGACGGAGAGCGGCGCGGATGAGATGGAATGTACAAAAGGGATTATATTAACGACACTAATGTCAGTTATAACGATTCCGATCGTGTCGGCGTTTTTATAAAGGAATGGAATTGTACCGGCAGAAGGAACGAAAGACGCAGAGGGCAGAATGAGAAAAAAATATGTGGAAGACAGCAAGACGGAGCAGTTCAGGCTGTTAAAATATGAAGATATCAACGGTGCGAACAGGCTTTTTGGCGGAAAGCTGATGGCGTGGATCGATGAAGTGGCAAGTGTTACGGCAAGGCGTCACTGTGAGGCGGAGGTGACCACGGCATGTATTGATAATCTTCAGTTTAAGGAGCCGGCATTTCTGGGAAATATGGTGGTTATTATCGGCAGGATCACTTATGTCGGTCGAAGTTCCATGGAAGTGCGGGTGGACAGCTATGTGGAAGATGAAAAGGGATTTCGGTGTCCAATCAACCGGGCATATGTGACGATGGTGGCGCTGGATGAGAAGGAGCGTCCGAAAGAGGTGGCATTCGGGCTGGAACTGAGGACAGAGTCGGAGAAGGCGGAATGGGAGAGCGGCATGAAAAGGGCGGAACTGCGGAAGCAGAGAAGAAAAGAGGGATTTTAAAAGAGGGGCGCGGCGCCCCTCTTTGTTTATGCGTTGATTTCCGCTTCCACAAGCCGATGTACCTGATACCGTTCACGCAGTACCGGTTTCTCAATCTTACCGGTAGGATTGCGGGGGATATCATCGAAAATGATCTTCCTGGGGCGTTTGTATCTCGGAAGCCCGGTGCAGAACAGATTCATTTCTTCTTCCGAACATTTTGTGCCGGGCTTTAATTCTATGATTGCTGCCGCAATCTCACCGAGCCGCTTATCGGGAAGTCCGATCACGGCAACGTCATGGACGGCGCTGTGGGTACGGATAAAGTCCTCGATCTGCACGGGATAGAGGTTTTCACCGCCGCTGATGATGACATCCTTTTTGCGGTCCACCAGATAGTAAAAACCGTCTTCATCCTGTCTTGCCATATCTCCGGTCAGAAGCCAGCCGTCTTTTAAGACTTCCGTGGTGGCTTTTTCGTCATTGTAGTAGCAGGTCATTACACCGGGGCCTCTGACGCATAACTCACCCACATTACCCTGTTTTACGGCAGGGGCGCCGTCAGAATCGATGATTTTCGCCTCCCAGCCGTAGCCGGGTACGCCGATAGCGCCCACTTTGTGGATATTTTCCACGCCAAGATGTACGGCGCCGGGACCGATGGATTCGCTGAGGCCGTAGTTGGTATCATAAGCGTGATCCGGGAAATAATCTTTCCAGTGCCGGATCAGAGAGGGCGGAACAGGCTGCGCACCGATATGCATCAGGCGCCACTGTGACAATTCGTAATCTTCCGGGTTTACCCTGCCGGAATCGAGAGCTTCGAGAATATCCTGCGCCCAGGGAACGAGCAGCCAGACAATCGTACACTTTTCTTTCGATACGGCGTCCAGGATATATTCCGGTTTTGTGCCCTTTAACAGGACGGCTTTACTGCCGGACAACAGGGAACCGAACCAGTGCATCTTGGCGCCGGTGTGATAGAGCGGCGGAATACACAAAAAAACATCATTGCGGCCCTGTCCGTGGTGATTCTGCTCCACTTTGCAGGAGTGCATCAGGCTCTCATGGTTATGTAAAATGGCTTTCGGAAAGCCGGTGGTGCCGGATGAAAAATAGATAGCGGCATCCTCCTTGTCCGTCAGCGTGATATTCGGAGAAATACTGGAGCAGTCCGCGGTCAGAATGTTGTAATCCTCCGCGAAGGTAGGACAGTTTTCCCCAAAGAAAAGCAATAGTCTGTTTGTACTGATGCGGTCTGCGATTTCTTCAATACGGCCGATAAATTCCGGTCCGAAGATCAGAATGTCCGTCTCGGAGAGATCCAGACAGTATTCGATCTCACTGGATGAATAACGGAAATTAAGGGGCACGGCGAGCGCGCCGGTTTTCAGGATGCCGAAATAGATCGGCAGCCACTCAAGGCAGTTCATCAGAAGGATGGCAACCTTGTCGCCCTTTTTGATGCCTCTGGATAAAAGCAGATTGGCAAAGCGGTTTGCCTTTTCGTTAAATACGTTCCAGGTGATTTCCCGCCTGTAGTAGGGTGCGTGGGAGGGTTCGATCAGTTCATATTCTTTCCAGGTAACTCTGCGCTTGTCCCTTACTTCCGGATTGATCTCCACAAGGCAGATGTCGTTTCCGTACATTTTGCAGTTTTGTTCCAGCAGTTCCGTAATTGGCATTTTTTAGTTCCTTTCAGAAATTTGTAATATTTACATTACACTTTAGCACTTTTACCTGTTAAAGTAAAGACAAACCCGGATTATATTTTAATCAGCTCTCTGCATCTGTTGATGGCAGCGTACAATTCCTGGGGGCGCGGCATGGCCAGATTCCCCGGCAGGTAGTCTCCGCCGGCAAATACGGAAAATCCCTTTGTTTCAATACGTTTATAGATACCGGCCACGGCATCCTGCAGCGTTTTTTTGCCGTCAAAATCGTGGAGTTTCATGGATTTCAGCATATGCGAAAGGGCGGTGAGCTGCTCGGAATCAACAAGCTGTTCCACATATCGCAGATCCACTTCGGTTTTATTGATAGAAAAGCCGTCCGTACCGTCGGTGCGCATCTTTATCCGGTTTTCCCTTGCAAAAGCGTCATCCCTTTTTACGATCCTGCGGAAATCGGGAGCGGATGCGGCGGGGACTTCACCTGCCAGATAGGGGTAGTTTTCCGCTTCTTTTTTGGCAAAGGCGGTGATCTCCACCGGCGCATACTTCTTCATCTGGACAATACGGTCCGACTTGTGGAAATAGGAACCGCAGCTTCCGGCTACCAGTATGGTGGAGATGCCGTAGCTGTCGTAGAGTTCCCTGATCCGGTCGATAAAAGGAATGATCGGTTCGGCGTCACGGCTCACCACGCGCTGCATCAGATCATCGCGGATCATAAAGTTTGTGGCGCTGGTGTCCTCATCGATGAGAAAGAGCTTTGTGCCCGCCTCCATCGCCTCTATGGTATTGGCGGCCTGGGAAGTACTGCCGCTGGCATCTTCCGTATAAAAGGCAGTGGTATCGCGTCCGTTGGGAAGATTACGGATAAACATGGAGATATCAGCTTTCTGAATGCTTCTGCCGTCCTCCGCCCGCAGTTTCATGGCGGTATCGTCGGTGATAACGTATTCCCGCCCGTCCCCGGCAATGTGGTTATAGACGCCTGACATCAGCGCTTCGAGGAGCGTGGATTTACCGTGATAGCCGCCGCCTACGATCAGTGTTACGCCTTTTTTGATGCCCATACCGGAAAGAGAGCCTTTATGAGGAAGAGCCAGGGTAACCTCCATGGAGGCGGGGGACTCAAAAGGAACCGCCTCTTTCATGGGAAGGGAAGAGACGCCGGACTTTCTGGGTAAAACAGCGCCGTTTGCAACAAATGCGACAAGCTCTTTTTCTTTAAGAGCTTCCCGAATCGCTTTCTGGTCATCTGCCAGAAACAGCACTTTTTCTAAAGATGCTTTCGGGCAGGATGTTAAGAGCAAAGTCTGCCGCACACAAAGGGGCAGAAAATCAAATAAGATTTTGATCAGTTCGCCGGCATTGATGGTGCGCCCGTTGGCGGGAAATCCGATCTCCATGCGGACTTCCACATCCCCGTTTGCGGGATTTACGGTGCAGGCGCTCCGCTCTAAAATTTCCTGTCCCGGATGGCTGATGCCGATCAGGCCGCTTTTACCGGAACCTTTTGCCTTGAAAGAGAAGTCCTTTACTTTGAGGGACATGCGTCGGAGCAGATAGTCCTGAAAGGCGATTCTCCGCTCTTTTGTCTCGTAACATTCCTTTCCGAAGCCGGCGATTTTGCCGGGTACAAGAAGGCTGACCTTGGAAGGAGAAGCAAAAGGATCTCCCTGTACGTGGTCGATGGACAGGATATACTGGTCAAACTGGTATTTGCCTTTGGTATCCTTGTAAGCGGGGTAGCCTCTGTGGTCAATCCGTATTAATAAATTTCTTAAGTCTGCTGCTTTGTTCATATTTATTCTCCTGTTTTATTTTTTTCGTTCCTTTCCGGTAAAGTAAATGGCAATTTCTACTTGATTATAAAATATTTGCCTGCCGCACGCAATGAATATTTGAGGGCTTTGTTTTCGTTGGTATGCAATTTTGGGAAAGGAATAGGATAAAGAGATATGGGGATTATAATTAAACAATAAATATTTATTGAAAAACAATAAAAATATATTGACATTCAATTATATGGATGATATATTGACAATAGAAAAAAAGTGGAAAAAGAAGTGCGGAAGGCGGTGGATTGTAAAATGGATTGGAACGGAGAAAACAATAATAAAAAAAGGGACGGCAAAAAAAGAGGTTTATTAAAAAGCACCCGTTTGCGGCAGCGGTATTGTTTTCACTCGGCGCCGGTATATCTATGGCGCTGGTGGTGCAGACGGGGATGATTGGGGTGTATATCATGGGAGGTAATCCGCTGAGCGCGATAGCGGAGTTATTCGGTGCTGTTTTATCAGGCATGTGGATTTATGGAGGATTTATTTTGTTTCCGTTAGTGCTTACGGGAGTGGAGATTTATCTGCTGATAAAAGGACGAAAAGACCAGGAGGTTTATCAAAAATGCAGGATTTTTGATGTGGTGGGAATCCTGTTGGGAGTGTTCTACAGTCTGATGTATCTGAGTCTTTTCAGGGAAGTATTATTTCATGCGGACTGGCAGGAACAGCTTGTAAACGGTCAGACGCATACGCCTGTTTATACCGGAGCGCAGTTCTCCGTAATTGTAATAGCGGCTGTGGCTGTTGCGGGTTATCTGGTGGTAAATTATATTCCGCTGGCAAAGATGCCGCCGCTGGTCCTTGTTCTTGGGATGGCGGCTATGTATCTGGGGGCGGCGGAAACGGTTGTCTGGGGAGTGCAGGTCTTTGTTGGAGATTTGTCTGATGTTCTTCTGCTGCTTTTTCCGTTTAACTGCCTGGTGCTGACGGCGAGGACAGTGGGGCATAAGATGTGGGAGTGGGAGCGGCTGATGGAGACGGATGAAGCCCGAAGAAGGCAGTATGAAGAGGGGAGGGGAATCCTTTCGGTGTGCAATCGTTTTCTGGCAAGATCGAAATATTGGCCTCTGGCGGCATTTTTACTGATGTGGCCCCTTTTGGGAATCCTGATCGGGATTTTGGTTCTGTTTGGGCAAAAGCCGGATGCTCTGATCAGAGCGTTTACGGAAACCAGTGACTGGAATCTGTCCCAGAGGGTTGCGCCTCAGAATATCTACTATGACGAGCATTATCTTTGCACCGCGGCGGCGGGAGGGCATAAAAAGATCGTAAAGCCCCAAAGGCTGGGGGTGCGGCATGGGCATCAGGTTATCGTGAACAGACAGCTCTGTGTGGCAAATGCGTTTGAACAGGTTTTGGAGGAATGGACGCCCCGTTTCCACAGGGCAGTGCGGCATTTTTATGATACGTATGGCTTTCCTGTGGCAAAACTGATCCGTTCCGAATATGCGGCGGATATGGTTTATTTACTGATGAAGCCCCTGGAGTGGTTATTTTTGATCGTACTTTACCTGACGGATATAAACCCGGAAAACCGGATTGCCCTGCAGTATACGGGGAAAAGTATGAAGGATTTTGTTGAAATATAGGACGGGAATCAGTATAACAGAAGGAACCGAAATAAAGTAAAAAGCCGAAAAATCAGGCGGCAGTAACATATAGCGGGATTAAAAGGCAGGAATCCGGTTATAAGAAACGGCAACACAGAAATGGAGGAGAAATGGGAAACGGTGATCAGAGAAAAAAGAAGGATATTGCAGGGCAGGGTGAGGGAGCGGCCGTATACTGGGGTTCGGCGGCGGATGAAAAACTGCCCTGGATAAAGGGGACGAAATATCTGCTGGATTTTATGTTTTATACGGGAGTGCTGGTGACGGCATCTTTGCCATGGAGCATCAAATGGATCGGGGAACAGCTTCCGTTTCTGGTCCGATACTACGAGGAGACGGTGATCGTCTATTTTGTGCTGGGAATTGCGGCGGAGAAACTTCTGTGGGAGCTGCGGAAGATTTTCGAAACGGTGCTGGCGGAGAACTGCTTTGTGCAGGAGAATGTGGTCAGCCTGCGGAAAATGGGGAACTGGAGCTTTTTCATAGCCCTGATGGCGGGCGTCAGGAGTATTGTATATGTGACGATAGCGATGGGGGTGGTCATTTTTGTATTCCTGATCGCCGGACTGTTCAGTAAGGTACTGAGCTTCGTATTTGAGCAGGCTGTCGCGTACAAAGAAGAGACTGACTGGACGATATAAGGGGGAATTATGGGAATCATTGTAAATCTGGATGTCATGATGGCGAAACGTAAAATGAGCCTCACGGATCTTGCCGGCAAAGTGGATATCACCCTTGCGAATTTGTCCATCTTAAAAAACAATAAGGCGAAAGCGGTGCGCTTCTCTACTCTGGAGGCGATCTGCAGGGAACTGAACTGCCAGCCGGGAGATATTCTTCAATATGAAGAAGATGAGGAAGAAAATACGTAAAGGCAAATATATGTGAGCATCCGCAGGTATGAGGGAGGAACCGGAGCCTGCGGAAATAAGAAAGCAAAAAAGAAAGGAATCGAATCATGGAAAAGAATATGGAAAGTATGGCTGCGGGAGCGATTGTTTCCGGAGGCGATAACCTGTACCCTAATTTACCGTATAAAGTGCCTGAGGAGGTACAAAGGAGGACATCCTCTGCAAAACCGGAACTGTTTCATAAGATTGCTCCGGCAAGTTTTCTCTATGCTGTCTTTTTTACCTTTTGTCTCTATAAAAATGCATCGGGTATCGCCTACCCTTTTTACGTGGCAGGAACTATCGGCTTTGCTGTATATACTATCAGAAAATCCGGTATTTCCTGGAAAGGAGGGCATATTTTGACGTTGGCGGCAAGTCTGATGCTGGGTATCTCAAACTGTTTCACGGACAATGCAAAGATCATTGCAATGAATAAGGTATGGCTCTTTGTGCTGATGGCTTATTTTCTTCTGGCAGCCTATTTTGATACAAAAAGCTGGCAGCTCGGAAAGTTTCTGAAAAGTATTCTGAGACTGGCCGTTGGTAGCATCGGTAAGATGTTTTCCTTTTTTCCGGATACACAGGCGTGGTTGGAGAAGAATAAGGGAACAAAGAACTCCCGGGCGCTCTACGTACTGGCGGGCACCGGTATATCAATTCCCCTGATAGTGGT
>OFGH01001031.1_pt1 | contig 20526 bp, 22 predicted proteins | sample 1521721 | NCBI WGS metagenome assembly OFGH01 (sample SAMEA3504132, study PRJEB24116) | mouse gut metagenome | biome: mouse gut; feature: mouse-associated habitat; material: faeces | place: Denmark | collected 2011
GATAGTTTGTTTCAGTGCGCCATTTATTGGCTTCCCTCTACTTTCTTTCACACTACTTTCCCTCCGGAACGCGCACAGATACCACATCTCCCGCCCTGTATCCAGCATTTATCCGAAAGTACATGACAACTTCGCCGCTCGTTAATGCCGGCTGCATCGAATCGCCCTTTATAAACGAAAATCCAACCACGAGACGGAAGACAAGAAAAACACCGGCAATTAATATGATAAATTTCCTGGCATCAATCAGCCACCCATATTTCAGACTGTCATATTTCCCGAGAATCCTTCTATTACTTTTTCTGCTCCTTCGGTTTCCGGCCACGCTTTCACCTTATCCTTCTTCCTTAAACATCCTGAGTATCATATCCACCGAGCCTTTGATCCCATAGCTGGCGCTGTTGATGCACAGATCGTAGTTCATCGCTTTCCCCCACTCAAGGCCGGTATAGAACTTAAAATACTTCACATGTTTCTTATCAAGCCTCTTAAGCATATCCCGGGCTTTTTTCTCCGACAGCCCTGGGTTTACCGACAGCACCCGCTGCAGCCTCTGCTCAAATGGCGCGGTAATGTAGATGCTGATATGAGGAATATTGTTGTTGGCAAGAATCACGTCGGCACACCGCCCCATGACTACAAAGTCTTCTTTTCTCGCCATGTCGCAGATAAGCTGGCTCTGGTTAAAAAATACCGCGTCTTTCTTCGGCAGCCCGTGATAGCGGCCAAAGTCTTTAAATCTCCTGCTGAGCGTCACTTTCTGCTCATCTGCGAATGCCGGGCGTGTATTCACATACCGGTCCTTATTCTCCTGGTCTAATATGTAAGGGAATCCCCCCTTGTCAAGCACATTATCCCGCTCAGCGTCAAGCCTTCTCAACACCTCACTGAAGATTTCCGCGTCATAATAATTAATCTTAAGCTTATCCGCAAGCGTAAAGCCGATCTCGCTGCCTCCGCTGCCAAAAGTACGGCCAATGCAGATGACAGTATGGTCATTCTCGGAAAAGCGGTTGTGCAGATTGGTCTTATTAAGCCTTGAGCGCTCCTCATTGAGCACATCCCCCTCGGCAAAGCTGGTAGGAAGGCTTGTAACCTCCGTAAGGATCCTGTCATATTCTCTCATCAGCTCTTTCTTTGTCTGATCGTCACGGACGGTACGCGCCATATTGCTGATAAGAGCCAGGTCGCTACGCACGATATGCCCCTGGTTACGGGCCAGCAGCTCCCATACAAGTTCGTCCACGCACCGCTCCCTGTCTTTTGTAAACACCCGTCCAAGGGAAGATCCGAGGCACTGATACACTTTCGTATCAAGGTCATAAATCTGCTCCGCCAACACGCGGAGCTCCTTTTCATCATACTTTGACGATCGTAGTTCCTCCTGAGTGCAAACCATCACACATACCTCCTATAAGAAAAATACAAGCGTATCCAGCAAAAATACCGGAACCAGTATACACAGCGACCACAGGATATATCCGAAAAACGACGGCATGTGGATACCATTTTCATCGGAGATCGCCTTTACCATAAAGTTCGGCGCATTTCCAATATATGTATTGGCTCCCATAAATACCGCGCCGCAAGATATAGCCGTCAGCATTCCCACCGGAATCTTCCCAAGCGTCGTCGTGATTCCCTGTGCGAAATCCATCGCCCCAGATGTAGTCAGGAATACCAGATACGTCGGCGTATTGTCAAGAAAGCTCGAGAGCGCCCCTGTTACCCAGAACATCTGCACCGGCTTGGTAAGCCCAAGGCTCCCGCCCATACTTTTAAGAATCATCAATGCCGGCTGCATCGTGATAAAGATTCCGGCAAACAATACGGCTACCTCTTTGATGGCTCCCCACGTAAAATGGTTCTTCTGGCGAATCTCCTCGCTGGTTGTCTTAAACGACAGGAACGCCGCCAAAAGAATAATCGCCATCTCTACCATCGCCGGATAAGTCAGCGTTACCTCTCCATAGATATGGATTCCTTTCACCGCGCCTTCTGCCGTCTTAAACGCCGGGAGGTCCGGCAGCGCTCCGCTCAGGACAACCGCCGCGACAATCATCACGATAAAAAGCAGATTGTGCAGCCCGCTGATTGATATCCTTGTTCCTGGCTTGCTGATGTCCGGCACACGGCCCCTGGCAATCTCCCGGCAGTATTTCTTCCGGTCAACCCAATAAAAGATAAACAGCAGCACCACCATGTTGAACACCAGAATCGGAAACAGATGAAGGCTCCAGGAAAACGGCACTCCTCTGGAAAATCCCATAAGCAGCGGCGGATCCCCGATAGGCGTTAAGCAGCCTCCGATATTCGACACAAGAAAGATGAAAAATACCATAATGTGCTTTCTGTGCCTTCTCCACGAATTCATCTTAATCACCGGACGAACCATCAGCATACTGGCTCCTGTAGTGCCAATCAGGCTTGACAGCAGCGTTCCGATCGTGAGCAGGATGATATTGACCCTGGGGGATCCGGCAAGGTCGCCCTCCAGCGTAATATTTCCTGACACGCAGAACAGTCCGAAAAGCAGGACGATAAAGGAAAGGTAATCTCCGATGATGCATTCCAGCACCACTTCAAGAGTCTCTCCCGCTCCAAAAGCAATTCCAAAAGGAATTATAAGCAGGAGCGACCAGAACCCTGCCACAAGCGGCTGATGGCTCTCCCACCACTCTCCTTTAACTAACGGCATTACCGCAATGCAAAGCAATATTCCGATAAACGGTATGCAAAACGCTACACTCATATTCAAACGCCCCCTTTATAAAAATCCAGCAATTATTTTAATCAGAAAGACATCTAAAATCAATATGAAAAATTATTAGAAAATCTGTCTAAAATGACATAAAATATTAAAAACTGCACAAAAAATACAGCGGCCTGAATCTGTCTTTTTTCATTGTTTTTATTCGTCTTTTTATGTATACTTTAATCATGAAAAAATTTAGGAGGAACCTGACATGAAAGGTTGGAATCTTTTAGAACCGCTGCCATTAAAAGCATACCTTCGGGACTTAAATTACATATCCATTCTGTTCCGTATTTTTCTGTCCGTCCTTGTGGGGGGCATCCTGGGCATGGAAAGAGGCAAGAAGAACAGGCCTGCCGGACTGCGTACCTACATTCTGGTGTGTCTTGGTTCTGCCCTTGTCATGATGACAAACCAATATGTCTACCTGGTCTACGGAACCGGCGATCCCGTCCGGCTGGGTGCCCAGGTTATCAGCGGTGTTGGCTTTCTGGGCGCGGGAACCATCGTTCTCACCGGGCGGAACAAAATCATGGGCATTACAACCGCAGCAGGTCTCTGGACTGCTGCCTGCAGCGGGCTTGCTATTGGCATTGGCTTTTACGAGGGTGCCATCGTGGGGGGCATCGCCATTGCTTTTACCGTTTCAGGCCTTTTAAAATTCGATATCTGGCTGCGGAAGAAATCCCAGTATCTGGACTTGTATATCGAATACAGCGGCGAAAAAGGCGATTTCAGCAGGTTTCTTCAATACGCCAAAGACCATCAGCTGGAAGTCCACAATATCCAGATAAACAACGGCTACTCCTGGCACGACCAGAACGGGAAGCAGAAAACTCTCAGCTACATTGTCACCGTTTCAAGCCATGTGCAGCGTTCCCATACGGAAATTATAGAACTTCTGGCACATGAAGACGGAATCCTTTTTATCGAAGAACTATAACCGGCAAAGGCAGTCATTCCCCGCCGCCTTCCTGCTGGCACATGCCTCTGCCCCTTCCATGGCCGTGGCCGCTGTACTGTCCTCTGCCGCGTCTGCCTGTGCCGTCTTCTGTCCTGTCTATGTTTCCGCCCTCCGTCAGCCCGTCTATCATATCCCATATCTGGCACATCGTAAGGCCTTGCATGTCTTCCTCGGTGATAGCAGGGTCTAGCGCCTGGAGCTGTAAAAATGCCCTGTACTTCCCGCACGACATCCCGGCCTCATGTGCTGCCGCGATTTCTTTGGAATATCCCCAGGAACAGTGGACATTAGCATAAGAGGATGTGCAGTCAGACACGTTGACCAGCAGCTCATTATTTTTGGCCTCGTTCTCCCCGAATACCGTAACGGCTATAAATTGATTTTGCACGATGTATTCTTTCATGTCCCTATCCGCCAATATCGTCTCCAGTGCGTCTTTATAATTCAGGTTGTAGACATCTATGTCAGACATGACAGCATATCCGTCCTCATTGAAAGTGTCAACGGAAACTACCTTGTTAAATCGGTTAATTCCAAGTTCAATAGATGGGTTGACATCAATGCTGATTGCAAATGCCGGCATCAGATAAGCCGAATAACCCATTCCCGCAAGCAGAAACATTGCAAAGCATGCCGCAGCAGCAATCCATCTCCTGGCAGAAACGGTTTTTCTTTTATTATATCCATTTGTAGCTTTTGCCAGAAACTCCATAGTGCAATTCTTTAGTTCCTGTTCCGTATGGATTTTATCAAATGCGTCCTGCAGTCTATGTTTCACAATCATCACCCCCCAGCCTTTCCCTGAGCAATTGTTTTGAACGCGTCAGGAGCGTATACACAGTGTTTTTATTCTTTTTGAGAATATGGGCAATTTCAACGGCAGTATATCCCTCATAGTAATAGAGATATACCGCCTCCCTGTATTTCTCCGGCAGAGACAAAACAGCCTCCAGCACTTCGCTGTTGTCCGGCGTCAGTTCTTCCTGCTGGTGAATTAACTCTTCTAACGGAACCATATGGCTGCGGAAAAAGTCTCTAAAAAAGTCTCTGCACGCGTTGATTGTAACCCGGATAAACCACGCCTTTTCATGTTCTTCACTCTCAAACTTAACGGAACTTAGGACATATTTCAAAAAACATTTTGAAATATGTCCTCCGAATCATGGTAACTTTTCAAATGTATCATACAGAGCCGCCGGACAGTATCCGCATACTGCTCCATCGCCCTGATTACATCCTGTTCGTTCCGCATAACATACCCTCTTTTTCATCTGCCCGTCTGCCGGGCCAGGTTGTGCATTATTTCTTTTTCCACTTCGCATAGAGAGTCTTTTTGCCAAAACTTCCTTTTTTAATTGAAGTCACTTTTTTCTTGTACTTCTTATCCGCATACCAGCCTTTGAACTTATAACCCTTTCTGGTAGGCTTTTTCAGTTTGATGTTCTTTGAGTTGCTGTAATAATACGATGGGTTCTTTTTACTGTTCTTTCCGCCTCTCAGATTATACTTGATGGCGTATTTCATGTTGTCGCAAACGCCGTCTCCGTCTGCATCCACATATCCCCCGCCGCATCCATAGCCATAGCCGCGTCCATAACCGCCGTTCCCACAGCCATAACCATTTCCATAATTATCGCAGATGCCGTCCCCGTCCGCATCCACATAATTCCTTCCGCCCATAGGGCATGCGGCAGATACCGTGGTGCTGCACACTGAAAAAATGAGTACCATAGTTAAAAGCGCTACAAATTTTTTCATTTTCTCTTCCTCCATTTTATAGAATTATTTTGTTTCATTCATAATACGATTGAGAAGATGAAATCCATTCAAATCATAGAAAATTCTGTAAAATTATGGTATCTCCTATCTTTTTGCCTTTCTGTATCCGGCTTCCTCCGCCTCCTGTTCTGAACCAAAGATCACAAGATGCCTGGAATCTTTCATTTCCTCATAGTCCGCCTGCCCCGGGCAGTGATAAATCTTTGACCTGGAATTGCCTCTGATTTCCCCAGTTTCTTTTCCCTGGTCCTTCACTCCGTTCTCTCCGCCGGGACTGCTCTCTCCTGTAGCATAATCTATATCAATTCCCGGCTGGACATTGTACACGTAGACATTGTAAGAGATGCCTTCTCCCCCGTCCTCCACAGACATTGCCTCCATCTGCACCCCGGAGGCCAGCAGGTTATCCCCCTCAAAGACAGGCACGACACGGTACATTACATGGTTATCTGTCTCTTTCACATAATCTGCCACCATATTTTCAAAGGGCAGCATGCCCTCCACGTTCATATACCGGGTTCCTGTAATAAGGTTCTTCTCATTTGCATTTTCCCCAGATAGCTGGTAGCCTATCAGGTGGCATCTGTTATACAGGTATTTCCCGTCCACATTGTCGTATTTCACCGTGTGCCAGCCTGTCGGCCTTACCTGTCCGATCTTTCCCCGCTTTTCATCCGGCATCAAGTCTTCGCCTACACTGGCGCACACCATCCCGCACCTTCCCAGGTCATCCAGCTCTCCGTATTCTTCAAATGATTCTTCTGAAAGCTCCTTCTCTGAAAATCCCGGCTCATTCCCGTTAATCTCCACATAAGGAATTCCGGCATATTCCGGCACATCTGCAGGAGAGATTATCTCCGGGGCGCTCTCCGACACATCCGCAGATACAGCAATCTTTGAATCGCCGCCGCACGCCGTCACAATCAGAGCTAAAGCTACGGCGCATAACAGAGCCGGCATCCGGCTTACTTTAAATTCTTTTATTCTTATCTGTCTCATCTCGCCCTTTTATAAACCTCCTTTGTAATCCTATCGTGAGAAAATCCTTCAAACTCCTCCATCCTCTCCCGGCTCCATCTCCCATCCGCAAGATCCAGCGTAAAATAAACATCTGCCGGATAAGCGCGGTTCCATCGGTACAAAATTACCGCCTCAATCTTTTCCTCATATTCCGATATATCAGCATCTTCTATAAAGCAATACTCCCCCTCGCCAGCTTTTTCCAGAAATTCCTCCGACACGGCTATGCCGCCGGGCATATCGCCACAGAACATTTTTTTCGAATAGCTGCTCATATGCAGTTTTTTTCCGCTGCATTCCTTCAGCATGTCCTTGTGCTGGGCGCGGTCTTTGCTTAAACGGCGCTTGTGGAACATCATGCCGTTCCTGTCATCTATACATACTATAAGAATCACTCTTTTATTCTCCCTCACAAAGAATCTATCTATATAGTATTTCAACGCTGCCGGTATGTCAATGATATCTCTTTCTGATCTTATGCTCTGATTTCCTCCTGCAGCATGCCCCGCAAAATATCCCTCAGCTTCTGTCTTCCAATACAGGCATCTCTGTAGTATACTAATTAATGGCTGTTTGGGGTCATCTATATTTTCCCCGCCGCCTTGTTGCCTTTTATTCATTACACTTTGGAGTTACGAATCAGATGAACCGAGACAAAAATGCTTTTATCAATGGAATACGCGACGGCATCCCCATCGCCCTTGGCTACTTTTCCGTAGCCTTTTCCCTGGGAATCGTCGCAAAAAAGGCCGGACTCAACCCTTTCCAGGGATTTTTATCCAGCCTGTTAAATCACGCTTCCGCGGGAGAGTACGCGGAATTTACCGTTATTATGGCAAACGCCCCTTATCTGGAGATGGCATTCGTCATCCTTGTCACAAATATCCGCTATATGCTGATGAGCTGCGCGCTGAGCCAGAAGTTTAGCCCAAAGACTTCTCAGCTACACCGTTTTTTAGTAGGTTTTGGCGTCACAGACGAGATATTCGGCATCAGCATCGGAAGAACCGGCGCTTTAAATCCTTACTATAACTACGGCGCCATGGCAATTGCGCTGCCAAGCTGGGCCGCCGGAACCGGCATCGGGGTAGTGGCAGGCAATATCCTGCCTGCATCGGCGGTGAGCGCCTTAAGCGTCGCCCTCTACGGCATGTTTATCGCGATCATCATCCCTGCATCCAAAGCCAACCGGGTAGTAGGTGGAGTTGTAGCTGCAAGTTTCCTCATCAGTTTCACAGTATCCAAGATACCTCTCTTCGACCATATGTCTGACAGCATGAAAATCAGCCTGCTGACAGTAATCATTGCCGGAGTCGCAGCTTACCTGTTCCCGGCGAAGGATGAAGAAGAGGGCGAAGAATGCATCGCCGATGCCCCAGATACTACTAAGGAGGTACGTTAACCATGACCCATAGCATCTATCTTTACATATTCGTGGCAGCGGCAGTATCCTGCCTGATCCGCGTGCTGCCTCTTACGCTGATCCGGGGAAAGATCAAAAATCAGTTTATCCGGTCATTTTTATATTACGTGCCGTATGTGACGCTTGCGGTTATGACATTTCCCGCAATCATCGCCGCCCCTCAGATTCCAATTGCAGGAATCCTTGCCCTGGTTGCAGGAATTATTGCATCCTGGAAAGGGATGAATATGCTGGGGATTGCCGCTCTTTGCTGCGCGGTAGTATTTGTGTGCGAGGCAGTCATGCCGTATCTGGCATAGTTTTATGATATGTTTTTAAGCGGCGGCTCAATCCACTATATTATCAGGCTGCCGCATTCGCATAACGATATCACTGAGATTTTCTACCATCTCCTCATATTCCCCGCAGTATTCACGCAGCAGCCCGATCACATAATCTCTGGAAAATTTCTTTAAAAAATGCTGTTCCTTCTTGATGCACACGATAAACTCATAGACCGCGTCAATCCCCGTATAACCTGAAATATCCTTAAGGAGCGGATAATCCAGCGTCAGGACCGTATCCTGCGGATAAAAACGCATGTCGTACCACTTAAAAAATTCCGGCAGGCCTTTAACAAAAGTGTCATACAGACAGCGGTTCCCGTAGCTGTCAAATTCCGGCATCATCTCATTATATATCTCTAATGCCTTTTTCACCTTTTCCTCCACAGCCTTAAGCCCTGCCTCGTACATTTGCTGCGCCGGCACCTTCTCCCTTGAGGCCATAGCATTGCCTCCCGCCCACATCGCCTCCCGGATGCAGTACAATACAGCCCCCATAAGCTGCTGCGCCTTCTCATACGTTACAGATGTGTCCTCATAGCCATTATATCTGTCCGCCAGCTTTCCAACCAGCGGTACAAGCTCCTCCATGCCGTACATTGGCGGCCTGTCTTCGCCCCTTCCCAATCCAGTCATCCTCTCACCTCCACAAAAGCTCTCTCAGCGTTTCAAGATACAGCTCATAATCCCACCGTTTCACTTCATCGAATTGCTCATATTCCCCATAGCCTCCCGAACTTCTGTGCCCGTCATAGCCCGCCCGAACTGCCTGCGCGAAGTTGGCAAGGCATGTGCTCTCCAGATATTCCAGATCCCCAAAGCAGATATCCTCAAACTGCTCCTTCATAAAATGCAGAAGTTCATCATCCGTAATCTCATCTCGCATCTCATTCTTGAATAGATAAAAAATATCCTGCAGCCTTATCAACGTTTCTACATAGTTGTCCTGGCAGATATACCGGGAATCACAAAACTCATAGATGATCTTCGGCACGATTCCCCCGCCAAACTCCACCCTTTCCTGTTTCCGCAGAGATTCCTTTCGCTCTTCTAAAATCAGCGCGGCATCCTGCTCACTCAGAATAAGCCCATATTTTCCCGCCGCCTGGTTCGTTTCCATCAATTTGCCAAGCTGATTCTGCTGCTGAAATAAAACCATCCAGTCCTTATTTGCGTACAAATGCATCCCTCCCTGATATTTTTAAGAACAAATTATACCACCCTGCCCAAACCATTACAAGCCTTGAATTTTAGGCGTTTTTATGGTATTATAAAGCCAGTGGAAAAGAAAAAATCACATAAAAAAAGAACCATGAAGGCAAGTTTTCAAGTTTCCATTTTACCTTCCGGTTCTCTTTTTTTCGTCAAAACAGATTATGCCCTATACACTTTTCAATTTGTTTTCCAACTCTGCAATCCGGGCAAGGGCGTCCTGATAGCCCTGCTTAGTTTGCGTAAGCTCCTGGTTCGCCTGCGTAAGCTCCTGCGTAGTCTGCTCTAGCTCCTGGTTCGCCTGCGTAAGCTCCTGCGTAGTCTGCTCTAGCTCCTGCGTAGTCTGCTCTAGCTCCTGATTCGCCTGCGTAAGCTCCTGCGTAGTCTGCGTAAGCTCCTTCCTTTTCTCCTCTACCTCCTGTTTCTTCTGATTCAGCTCCTCCTGCATCTCATCAATCATCAATTGTACCGTGTTCCGGTCCAATTCCCGCAGTTCTTTTGAAAACATATCCATCACCCCTTCAACATTCTGGCAGATGTCATAAATCTGCCCATACATGGCTTTAAAATCCGGATACTTCTCTATGATGGAAATGACTGCATCCGGCCCGTCCATACACAGAAAAGAAAGCCATGCCTCCAGCCTGTTCTCTATCCTGTTGTTTTTATTCTGCTGGATTCCCCGGAAGATGTCAAGAGAAATAAATATATATTTCTGAAGAAGTTCTATCTCAATCCCGGTATTGGATCTCTGTTCAAAATAGTGAAGGTATGTGTCAGGAAACTGATGAAATGCCGACGGGCTCTGTTCGAATAATACGATTGTAAATACTTGTTTGATATCTTTGTAAACAAACTTTTTCTTCCGCTTGCTGCGGACTCTCTTATATTGCCTGAGCAGCAGGTCGGCAGAGTAGCATGCGCTCCGCTCCCCCGGGAATTTATACCCAATCTTCTGAATCTCAAGATTGGCGATGCTGCCGTCCTTTAGCTGTACCACGATGTCCATAATGACTAATGACGTCTCATCCGCAATCCTCGTGCTGTCATTAGGCAGCACTTCAACGACACGCACCTTCTGCTTAAGGAGCAGCGACAAAAGCTCGTCCACCCGCTCCGGGTTGTACTCCGGGTTCAAGACCTCCTTACTGATAAAATCATACATGGTCTTCACGCCCCTGACCCCAGTGCAAAAATCAAGAAATTCCTGCCTTTGCTCCTCTGTCCAGTGATAAAACATCCTTTTCAGTCGTTCACTGTCCTCAATAATTGCCATAATCTCTCCCCTTGTCCGTATCATAGGGAAATGCATCTGCAGCTTGTTCTTCATAAACACAAAACTCCTCTCTGTAAGATTGTAATAAATTAATGGAATCAGGCATTGGAAATCTCTAAAATTCAGAAATGATAGAAAGGCATCCGCTTGCGGATATCTGCCGGAAGAAAATTTAGAAATATAATGCTTTGGGTTTTAGTGTAACACATATCAGACGGCCGCGCCACATTATATTTCTTAAAATTTCTCTAAGAATCTTAGCCCTACGCAAACAATTCTACCCTCAGTGAACAAAGGGTATGATACAATAATGAAAAATAACTTTACACAGGAGGTTCCCATGAACGCACACTCAGCCAAAAAGACTTTTTTATCCCTGCTGCTCATCCTTTCGCTCTGTCTGGACATTGCCATGACCGCACATGCCGGCGAATACCCGGCGCAAAGCAGCGCCGCCCTGGAAAACCCTGGAAATTTTTCATCTGCAAGCGATACATCCCCAAGCGATATGGACGAAAACGATTCTTCTGACGAGACGGCTCCTGACGGCAGCTCTTCCGATAAGGATAACGCCGATACAGATTCCGCAGGCGATGGCTCTTCCGGCGGCAATACTGCTGCCGACAATGATTCTTCCGCAGACACCTCCTCCGGCACCTCCTCCGGCGATGATTCCTCCGAAGAAGGCTTTGCGGAGGAAAATACCCTTGCAGAAGACGCGCCCTCTGCCAAACTCCCTGCCGACGAGGCAGATCGCAAGGCGGACGGCGAAATGGACAGCCTGTCTGCCGGCGAGGCAGCGCCGGAAATGGAGCTGACCCCCTCCGCAGCCGAAAGCGAAACCACCTTCATCACCCTCAGCACAGCAGGAGACTGCACCCTTGGCATAGACTCCAGATACAGCCATAACTTCAACAAATATTACAAGAAAAAGGGCGACCGTTACTTCCTGAAAAAAGTAAGTCCAATCTTTTCACAGGACGACATCACTATCGTCAATTTCGAGGGAACGCTTACGTCCAATAAAAAACGGGCCAGAAAGACATTTACCTTCAAAGGCCCGAAAAAATACGTATCCATACTGAAAAAAGGATCTGTGGAAGTAGTGAACCTTGCCAACAACCACTCAAAAGACTACGGCAAGTCTTCCCTTACCGACACACAGAGCACCCTGAGGAAAAATAACATCGGCTACTGCCGCAGTACTGTTATCAGCTACCAGACAGTAAACGATGTCAAGATGGCATTCTTAGGGTTCAACGCATTGGAGAGAATCACAAAAAGCCAGATAAGATCAGGAATTGTACAGGCAAAGAAAAATAAAGCAAAAATTATTGTCGTAAGCTTTCACTGGGGCGTCGAGCGCAAATATTACCCCAACGCAAAGCAGAAATCCCTCGGGCGCTACGCCATCGACTGCGGAGCCTCGCTGGTACTCGGCCATCATCCCCATGTACTTCAGGGCATCGAAAAATACAACGGGCGCTACATCGTATACAGCCTCGGCAACTTTTGTTTTGGCGGCAACAGCAATCCGAAAGACAAAGACACGATAATCTTTCAGCAGAAATTTTCCATAAAAGGCGGAAAACTCCAACCAGAAAACAATGCGAAAATCATCCCCTGCTCCCTCTCGTCCCACAAAAAGACCAACGACTTCCAGCCCCGCATTTTGTCTGGGAGTGAGAAAAAACGGCTCATCAAAAAGATGAACAAACTGAGCAGGAAACTGAAAGTTTCCATAAGCTCAAGCGGGAAACTAAATTAACAGATCACACATCGAACTCCCTCACCCCATACACCCTGCGGTACTGGTTCGGCGTCATCCCCATACATTCCTTAAACTGTTTTCCCATGTGGCTCTGGGAGGAATACCCCAGATAAGTCGCGATCTCGCTGCAGGAATACCGGGAATAAATAAGCAGATTCTTCACCAGATTCATCTTCTCCCTGCGGATAAAATCCGTCAGGGAGATTTTTTCGCACTGATGAAACAGCTCCGAGAGATAATTTGCATTAAGCCCCAGCTCGTCCGCAATATCCTGCACGCAAATCTTATCATGCAGATGAGAAAAGATATAGTCTTTGCACCGGTTGATATGCGGATTTTTATCCTTTCCGGCCATCCCCGCCTTCTGTTCATTCAAATCCTTCACCATCTGGGCGTACTGAAACTCCGCCGAGCGAAAAATGTGAAAAAGTGTAGGAATATCGCTGCACTCCTCCAACTTCTGTATAGTAGAATCGCTGAGCGTATAGGCAATCTCGTAAGGCAGCCCTCCCCGGATTGCCGCGCGGCTCGCCAGAGTGACGACGACAATTCCAAGGTTCCTCGTGTGGCGAATCGGATTCTTCGCAAGGATTCCATACTCACCAAGATAGTCTTCCTTAATCGCCGTCTTAAGCTGTTCCAAATCTCCCTGCTCAATGCTGGCACATTCCCGGAATTCCTGGTCGTAAGGGTTATGCCGCCTGCCATGCTCCCTGTTTTCAAATACAAGCTCAGAAAAATGCGTCCTGAGCTCATCATCCGTCTCCTGCCTGATGCAGTTTTCCGTCAGCAGCCCGCTCTCATCCAGCAGCTCCTCCCGGCAAATGTTAAACGCCAGCAGCACATCAGCCGCCAGCTCCTTAAACCCGCACACCGGAACTGTCTCAAGCCACGCCTCATCCACGTTCTGCACCTCCATCTTCCAGCGCAGATACACCTCCTCCGAAAACCGCGCCGGCCCAATGATAAACTGGTACTTTTCACCAGGCACAAAGACGTACAAAAACCGGCCGTTAAAGGACATTATCACCGGGAAGTTGAAAGCTATATCCCTCCGGGAAGTAAAAAAAGCCATCAGCTCATCCGCAGTAAAACAATCCTGAATCCCCATCCGCCCGCAAAAGCTGTCTATGTAAATAAATTCCGCCGTATACCTTCTGACAACCGTATGCAGGCGGTAGGAAATATGTTTCATCAAATATTCGTGATTCATCCTCCTTTACCCTCTCTCCTTTTTCTACAGTATATCACATTTACCTGAGAAACATAACAATAACCCGTGAGAAATGATATAGAAAGGCAGCCTGCTCTTTTTAGGCAACTGGCTGGTGTTAGAAAAATGGATGTCCCCGGCATTATTCGACGGAACAACAGCGGAGGATGAATATTACCTCCCGACACAGCTTTCAAAAGAAGTATACGAGGCACGTATCAAAATACACCGGGCAGAATACATCACAGAAGGCGACTTTGTCAGAATCAAGGCCATGGGCATGGAGGCAGTACGCATCCCGGTTCCCTACTTTATCTTCGGAGACCGTCCTCCCTTTATCGGATGCATCGCGGAATTAGACAAAGCTTTTAACTGGGCGGAAAAATACGGCCTCCAGATTCTCATCGACCTGCACACAGCCCCGGACAGCCAGAATGGTTTTGACAACGGCGGCATCAGCGGCGTATGTAAATGGTCAAAGCAGCCGGAGGAAGTAGAATTCGTACTGCAGGTGCTGGAACGGCTGGCAGACAGATACGGCGCCAGAAAAGGGCTTTGGGGAATTGAGGTCATCAACGAGCCAATCCTTGACAATATGTGGGAAATGATGAACGTACCGGAAAGATATCCTGCCGCAGACCCGAAAAAAGCCGAAGGGAGCGGCCCGAATACAATGGAATTCATCCGTCAGTTTTATCTTAATGCCTATGACAGAATCCGAAAATATCTGCCTGAAGAAAAATACATCGTCATCCACGACGCATTTAAACTCAGCTCATGGAAAGACTTCATGCGGGAAAAAAGTACAAAAACGTAGTACTTGACACCCACCAATACCTGATATTCGCAGAGATGGACGGCTGCGGGCAGACTGTCAAAGAATATATAAGCTACATAGAGAAACACTACAAAGACGAAATCCGCAAGATGCAGGAATATTTCCCCGTAATATGCGGCGAGTGGTGCCTGTTTAACTCTTTCGCCGCAGGGTGCGATACAAAGGGCGGACAGAGCGTCCTTAACGGCCAGGAAGGCATGTCGGCGGAAAGCCTAAACGCAGAACAGAAAAAAGAAATCTACCAGGCCGTTGCGAAAGCCCAGTTAGCGGCATGGAACGCAGGGAGCGGTTATTTTTACTGGAGCTATAAGCTCCTCACCGATACAGTGAACACCCCCGGATGGGTGGGATGGGACAGCTGGGATTTCGGAAGGTGCGTAGACTTCGGATGGTTTCCAGAAAATATTTAAAGGAGAAAAGAAAAATGAAAAATGATATGAGTTCTAATGCAAAATTATCGTTTCTTGAACGTTTTGGATACGGCGTGGGAGATTACGCGGCAAACCTTGTGTACTCCGCAATCAGCGCATTTTTATTAGTGTATTATACAAACGTAATCGGGGCAAGCGCGGCAGCCGCAGCATCTGTCATCGCCGTCTCAAAAATCTTCGACGGCGTATCAGACCTGATCATGGGCTATATCGTAGACCACACCGACACAAAATACGGGAAAGCCCGCCCATGGATCGCAAGGCTCTGCGTTCCGCTGGCAGTATGTACGGTACTGATGTTCAGCGTGCCTGCGTCATTTGCCGGCAAAGCACAGATCGCCTACATGTTCCTCACCTACAACCTGGTATCGACCATTTTTTACACCGGAGTAAACGTGCCTTACGCCACACTCCAGGGGCTTATGACCACCAACCAGTACGAGCGCGGACTCCTCGGAAACTTCCGGAATCTCCTTTCCACGGCCAGAACCATGACCATCAATACCGTCGTTCTGAAAATGACCGGATTCTTCGGCGGAGGAGACCTCGACAAGCATTATGACAAAAAGGATTTAAAAAACTGGGAGCTTTACACCCATGTACTGACCGACGATACTGAGACAGACCTAAAAAAACTTCCCTCCGCCAAAGGAATCTGGGCTCCATGCCTGACCTACTGCGGGGATGAGGATTTATTTTATGTCATATACGGCGTAATGAACTCCATGAATGCAAGATATTTTGATGTGGACAATTATCTGATTACGGCAAAAGACATCAAAGGCCCATGGAGCGAACCTGTGTACATTCATTCATCCGGGTTCGACGCGTCCATCCTCCATGACGATGACGGCAGAAAATATATCGTCTCCCTGGAGTGGGAAACAAGGGAAGGCTATGAAAAGCCAGGCTCTATCTGCATGGTAGAGTATTCCCCAAAGGATAAGGAAATCGTCGGCTACCCCAGGCATATCTGGAGCGGCGGCACAGACCGGGGATGCATTGAAGCGCCCCATCTGACCAAGCACGGCGGCTTTTATTATATCATGTGCGCGGAAGGCGGCACAGGCTACAACCACTGCGTGACCATGGGAAGGTCAGCCAACGTCTGGGGACCATACGAGAAAGACCCCTCAAACCCCATCGTCACCTCCGCGCCGGGAGAATCCTTCGAGCGCCACGACCCGGATCATCTGAAACTCAAATACTTTAACCCTGAGTCGCCGCTCCAAAAATGCGGCCATGGAAGTTATGTAGAAACCCAGCTCGGGGAAGTCTATCTGCTGCACCTTTGCGCCAGGCCCTTTGTGCCGGAGCTGCGGTGCACACTTGGGAGGGAGACCGCCATACAGAAAATGGAATGGACACTACATCAATCTCAGAAAATACCGGAGCGAAACACTCGGACAGAGCGCCCTGTCCATTATCCATCTGGAAAACGGACGGAAACACGAACTTTTGAATACAAGAATCCCGGTGGACGACGTGCCCGTCTATCTCCGCTTAAATATAGAAGGGCGGCGCTCCTGGTTCGAATGGAGTTATGACGGGAAAAAGTATCAGAAGATCGGCGAGAATTTTGACACGACAAAATTTTCAGATGAATATTGCATGTACGGGGAATTTACTGGAACTTTTGTAGGGCTCACCTGTGCAGACAGAGTAAAGCATCGGCATTATGCTGACTTTGATTTCTTTGAGTATAAAGATGATATGCATGATTAGCATTCTCAGCTATAATAAGTTGAAGTCTAAAAATATCGGGAATCGAGCAATATTCCTTTTTACTGCTTGGCTAAAACCCTTAGCAAGTGATTTCAGCAACGCCGCCATCTCTGGATTGGAAAGCAGTTTCAGAAGTATTTCTTGGTATATCTCGCGCGTGCTCTGTAACATTTTTCCAGCGCACCCGCGAGTTTAAGTTTGGAAATCAAAATCATTAGGATAGCCGCACCCTGCGGTCACTTATTGAATAGCCTTCTACTGAATTTTTAATTTGACAATCTTTGAATCATTTTAAGTATCCGCCCCGCGCTGCACCGTATCATTTCTTCCGATAATTTTCCTTGTTCATAGGCCTCACGGATATTTGCAGCATCTTTCTGATTTCCGGGCATAATGATATCATTTCCAGCAGCAACGCATTGCCATGGCACACTGCCATTTTCTGGAACAGTTGTATTCCAATCAGATATAATTACGCCTTCAAATCCCCATTCTTCACGTGCAATTATCGTACAAAGCTCTCTACTATTAGCCGCATGAACACCATTGATTAAATTATAAGAAGACATCATAGCAATCGGCTTACTTTTCTTTACTGCAATTTCAAATCCACGCAGATAAATCTCTCTGAGTGCCCGCTCAGAAACACAAGCATCCACCCCCATTCTATTATCCTCCTGATTATTGCAGACAAAATGTTTGATTGTTACGCCACATCCTCTGTGGCTCTGTACGCCATCCGTCACAGATGCCGCCATGATCCCTGACAGAAAAGGATCTTCCGAATAATATTCAAAATTACGTCCGCATAATGGATTCCTGTGAATATTCATACCGGGCGCTAACCACAGATCAACATGGAATTCTTCCATCTCTACGGCAACAGCCTCTCCAAATTCCCGCATCAAACCTGTGTCCCATGACTGCGCCAATGCTGTTCCTACCGGAAATGCAGTACAATATTGATAATAAGTATCTGCATTTTCATGATGTTTTGTTTCTTCCAAAAAACCGTTCTCTAAAGATCCTAAGACACCGGCGCCGTATACGGAATTCGTATCACAATCTACTTCATAGCTCTGCCTTAAACGAAGCCCTGCCGGGCCATCCGCCATAATCAAAGAACGTATGCCATACTTTTCTTCCAGTGTTTCTGTTGTTTCTCCGGCAGAACCAGGCACTCGAATTCCGGCCGATCCAAGAGTGCTGGCGCCCTGAGTAATATTTCCATACAAGAGTGGTATCAGTTCTGTAACAGGCTGTTCTTTTGCAAAAGTTATCTGATATGTACTATTCTTTTCTTCCTGCGGTATAAATGAAGAAATCGGAATCTTTTGTTCCTCTGTCTTCTTAAGCCATTCCCCAGCTCTATTCTTGGCAAATTTAGCTATGCCAAGTTCTTCAACAGATTCTTTTGGGGAACAGACTCCCTTTGTATGTTCCAATATCGTCTGCTGATGAACAGTAAACAATTCTGCAAGCTGCAATGACGCGGAATGATTCCCAATCCATATACCATATGTTCCGGCTTCCATGAACCATGCATGCATCTGTTCTGAAAAACTGGCAAGATTTGACTGGTCAATAGATATCACAAGTTTTTGTTTTTCCTGCGGCTTTAAAGTGTTTGTCTTTGCAAACCCAACTAACCTTTGATATTCTTTTGCACAATTTGTCTGCGGCAATGTTACATATACTTGTACGACTTCTCGTCCGGAATATGATTTTCCTGTATTTGTCACAGAAACCATGATATCCATGCCTCTCGCTGTTCTCTGAAGCCCTTCATATCTTATAGAAAAATCCGTATAGGACAGGCCATAACCAAATGGAAACAATGGCTGTATACCGAAACTGTCAAAATACCGATATCCAACATAAATTCCTTCCCTGTATTTCTCCATTTCTAAATTTCCATTCAAATAACCAAAACTGTCTGCCGAAGGATAATCTTCATAATGCTTTGCCCAAGTGGCAGTCAATCTGCCTCCTGGCGCTGCGCGGCCAAACAAAACATCCGCAACTGCATGGCCTCCCTCTTGCCCGGGAAGAGAAATATTTAAAACCGCTTTAATATTTCCGGCCTCTTGTAAAACATCGGTTAACTCTATCGGTGATCCGACATTTAAGAGTAGTATAATCGGTATATCTGCCTGATCCAGATATAAAATATCTTCCCGCTCTTTTTTACTTAAATAATAGTCTCCTTCTATCTTCCGGCGGTCTTTACCCTCTCCCGCAATACGGCTGATCACATATACTGCTGCTGAAGCATCTCCTAAATCTTTTAACATAATTTTTCGTCCGTCCGGCATGGAAAATGGATTGGCTGAATAAGCGTCAAATGGATTTTCTACATGCCTGGCGTCTTCTAAAACTCTTTCCTTCCATGCAGTTCTGGCCGTTTCGTAACGATTCTTATAATCTGCAATCCAGTCTTCGCTTGTAATCACTGCGCCTGCGGTCTTTAAACCTCTATATATTGATATACTCTCTCGATTATTAACATCGCCTGAACCGATTCCTCCCTTAACCGTGCAGACAGCGCCTCCGCCAAACAATGCAATGGACATTGGAACCTTAAGCGGAAGCAAGTTTTCATTTTTTAATAAAACCATACCTTCGGCTGACGCTTTTCTTGCTAATCTTGCATGTTCAAGCTCCCGTTTGGAAAGCTTTGTTTTCAGTGTACCGCTATGATTCATAATTTTTACTTTTATCCTCCTTTTAATATGCGCTCCTTTATGCAATAATAAAATTTACTATTACGCTTCAAAATTGAAAAGTAATATAAAAAGAAAGACTGCCACAGTCAGCTTTTCGTAATTCAAAAGGCTTACATATAGCAGTCGTTTTAAAACCTGTTTTATTACTCCTTTACACCGCCAAGTGTAACACCTGCAATGATGAACTTGGAAAGACACAGGTATACGATAATAATCGGTACAATTGCCACCAGAATCATTGTATAGATCTTACCCATATCAAAGTTCATATAATCGGCGCCTCGAAGTGTCGCGATCAGAATCGGAACGGTCATCTTGTCTTTCGATTGAATAACCAGAGCCGGAACGAAGTAATTATTCCAAGATCCTACAAAACTAAAAATCGCCTGCACCGCAATCGCCGGTTTCATAATCGGAAGTACAATCTGGTTAAAAGTCCTGAATTCTCCGCAGCCGTCAATTCTTGACGCTTCCACAAGTGACAGCGGAAGTGATGACTGCAGATAGCTGTACATAAAATAGAACACAGCCGGAGACGCAATCGAAGGTATGATCAATGGAAGCAGTGAGTCATACATTCCCATATTCGTAATCAACCGCAGGAATCCCATTGCAGTCACCTGTGTAGGCATTACAAGAATTGCCATAATAAATGTAAATGCAACCTTCTTTAGTTTAAAGTTATACGCATACAAGCCATACGCCGTTAATGCTGAAAAATATGTACAAATTGCTGCAGAGCAGCCAGAAACGATCAGACTGTTTAAAATACCCCTCAACATCGGAAAGGTTCCGTCATTGGCGACATTAGTTAGATTTTTTAACAAATAGTTTCCTGGCAATGCAGAAAACCCTTTCTGTAGGTCTGCATGTGACCGTGTCGCATTGATAAACAGGATATAGAAGAAAAACAAACACATGAATGACAGGATAATCAGTACAATATGTGCAACTATACTCCGTAAATGACTTGGCTGTTTTGATTTCATAAATCTACCCCCTCCTTTGCTGTTTTTTTAGCCATGAGCAAAACTCCACACATTCAGTATTTATGCGGATTTGCGAGGCAT
>OFGH01001046.1_pt1 | contig 20304 bp, 19 predicted proteins | sample 1521721 | NCBI WGS metagenome assembly OFGH01 (sample SAMEA3504132, study PRJEB24116) | mouse gut metagenome | biome: mouse gut; feature: mouse-associated habitat; material: faeces | place: Denmark | collected 2011
AGAGAACGGTGTCGGCGCATGGATGGGCAAAATCATCGGTTCTTTGAATGAAGGTGCAGTCAGCGGCGCTCAGTCTCTGATGATCATCTGTGCAGCAGCCGGTTTTGCAGGTGTTGTACAGCATACGGAAGCTTTTGGCGCATTTGTCGGCATGATGATGGGACTGCCGCTTCCTCCGATGGCAGTAGCGATGATTATGATTATTGTAATTGTTGCATTTACCTCTTCTCCGCCTGCAGCATTGGGAATCGCACTTCCGATTTTGGCTACAAGCTATGTGGCAGCCGGTGCATTAAATCCCGCAGCCCTTGCGCGTGTAGCGGCAATTGCCGTATCTACGTTTGAGACCTTACCGGTAAATGGTTTGATCTTGTTGACAACGGGCCTTGCACAGGTTAAGATTAAAGAGGCATATTTGCCGATGTTCCTGCAGACGGTTATTATGACTTTGATTGGAACGATTTTGTGCTGGGTGATCTTAGCAGTTGCCCCCGGATTGGCATAAACAAAAAATACATAAAGTTAAGCAGAAATGTCTGAACTAACTAATAACGCCGTTTCCCTTGGAGACGGCGTTAATTAGCAAAATTTGCGGATTTTGATCCGAACAGGATATTTCACAATATGCACAAAATCGGAAAGGTGAGGTAGAGGAAATGGCGGTGTTATTAAAGTTTTTAAGGAATTGGACAAATCTGGTAACAATAATCGGGGTGATCCTTGTATTTGGGATTGTGTTAAGCGGTACGGATGCAATGTATGTCCTGATTGTTTTAGGCGCGATGAACTGCCTGTATGGGTTATATGCAATCATTACGAAGAAGCCGATTTTGAAAAATCAGTGGATGCAGAAGGATTCTCCTGCCTATAATTTGGGAATGGGCGTCTGCCAGCTCTGTATGGGAATATTTGTCCTGATTATGGGCATCATCTATGTAACGGAAATCGTAACCGGAAAATATTTTTGGGATATTGTACTGCTTGGAATTGTTCTGGTAATGATTTTCTGGTATATCTTTAAAATGAAAGCAAGAAAAATATAATTTGACAAATCAAAAGAAATGTATTATAATTGGAATTAGTTGTTAATAACCAGCGCGGGGTGGAGCAGTCTGGAAGCTCGTCGGGCTCATAACCCGAAGGTCACAGGTTCAAATCCTGTCCCCGCTACTCAATGCCCAGATAGCTCAGTTGGTAGAGCAGAGGACTGAAAATCCTCGTGTCACTGGTTCGATTCCGGTTCTGGGCATTATTTTTATATAAATATGGGATATTAGCTCAGTTGGTAGAGCACTTGACTTTTAATCAAGTTGTCCGGGGTTCGAATCCCCGATGTCTCATTGTAGGCGATTGCTTCGGGCTTGTTATGCCCGAGGCAATTTTTTATGTCCTTTTGTGCATTTCATTATATTAATTAGAATAAAATTTATCCGATATACTTATATTAGGAGGATAGATATGAAGGGAAAGAGACTGCCATGGAAAAAATTGGGAATAGCTGCATTGGTTTCCACATTAGTTTTAATTGGAATGACTTACGCTGCCATTTCTTTATATTTTGAAAACCATTATTATTATCATACAATGATAGGCGGGGAAGATATGGGATATAAGACTCCTATGGAAGTGGAGGAATTATTATATTCTCGTATTAATAATTATATTTTGGAAATATACGGACGAGAAGAGATGGAGGACGCTATTGTACCGGCAGAGATCAATATGCGTTTTCTAATTGACGATACCTTAATAAAGATAAAAAAGGAACAGAAGCCGGAGTGGTGGATATTGGGATTTTTTCAGGAATATCGTTATGATTTTCCATGGAAGGCCGTATATGATGAGGAAGCCTTGGAGCAAAGAATAGAAGAACTTGTTTTTTTTCAGATGAAAAATATTAAAATGCCTAAAGATGCTTATCTTACATATTCGGAGAAAGAAAAAGAATATGTAATTGTAGAGGCTGATCCGGGCACACAGATTGTAAAGGAAAAAATGAAGGAGACGATAGAAGAAGCTCTTGTATTATTGGAAAGAAAAATAGATTTGGAAGAGAAGGGCTGTTACAGAGTGGCAAAGACGGAGGAAGAAAATAAAATATTAACAGGTGCAAGGGATAAGGCAAATAAATATATGCAGTCGGAGATTGTATATAACTGGAATGGAAACGAAGTCTTGGTAGATGCGCATATGATTCATGACTGGGTGATTATTGATGGGAATTCGGTAAAACTGGATGAAGAAAAAATAGGGGAATTTATAGCGGAGCAGGCAAAAAAATATGATACTTATGGAAAAAACAGGATATTTCATACAACGGATGGGAGAGAGATAGAACTGAAAAGCGGTGCATATGGGTGGAAAACGAATAAGGATGAGGAGAAAAATGAATTAATTGAAGATTTGAAAAAGGGGGAGGTAATAGAACGGGAGCCGGTATATAGCTATACGGCAGCACAGCCTGGAGATAAGGACATTGGAAATACATATGTGGAAATTGATTTGGGAAACCAGCATCTTTATCTTTATGTAGAAGAAAAAATGATTCTGGAGAGCGATTTCGTATCAGGAAATGCGTCCAGAGGATGGAATACCCCGGCGGGCGTTTTCGGATTGACATATAAAACCAAAAATGCGGTACTTAGGGGGCCGGGTTATGAAACACCGGTAAATTATTGGATGCCTTTTAATGGGAATATAGGTATGCATGACGCTACGTGGAGGAGTTCTTTTGGAGGCGATATTTATTTGACAAATGGATCCCATGGCTGTATTAATCTTCCTTTTGAAAATGCAAAAATAATTTATGAATATGTATATACTGGATTCCCTGTTGTATGTTATTATTAAGCAGAAAGGGTGTGAATAACTTGAGGTATGAGTTTAAAAGTTACATGTTATGGAAAAGGCATGGTTATGAAAATGAAAAGTAAGAGAAGGGTGAACGAGAGGGAAAGAGAAAAATTCAGGAAGTTTTTCGAAAAGCAGAAGGAATGGAACGGATTGTTAAAAGAATACGGAAACGATATCCTGATGTCCGATAATTTTCTGAAAACAAGAGATTATATTCAACATGGAAATATGACAGTAAACAGTCATTGTATTAATGTGGCGATCTATAGTCTCGCGATCAGCCGGAAGCTGAACATATCCTGCAATCAGCGGGATCTTGTGAGAGGAGCGCTGCTCCATGATTATTTTCTTTATGACTGGCATGATAAGTACCACAGGGATATTAAGCGCCTTCATGGTTTTTACCATCCGGGTATAGCGCTTAGGAATGCTTCCAGGGAATATAATCTTACGGAAAGAGAAAAAGACATTATTAAAAAGCATATGTGGCCGCTGACAGTGATCCCTCCTCGATGCAGAGAGGCATGGATCGTAACTACCGCTGATAAATACTGTTCTTTGCTGGAAACGATGAAATTCCACAGAGAGCATAGACGGTATATAGCAAATAAGAAATCAGGAAGATCCTTTCATAAGGAAGGGATGACGGTACAGTGTCAGGGATAAAAAAGTGGCAGAATTATACAAACGATTGGTTGAATATGAGAATTCGGATTATTATCCATTTCATATGCCAGGGCATAAGAGAAATCCGGAATCAGCAGAGGGAATTTTAGCCAGAGCATATGGCATTGATCTTACGGAAATAGACGGATTTGATAATCTTCATCAGGCGGAAGGAATTTTAAAAAGAGAGCAGAAAAGGGCTGCCGCGCTTTATGGAGCGGAAAAAACATATTTTCTTGTAAATGGAAGCACATGCGGAATATTAAGTGCTGTTTCCGCCGTGTGCAGAAGAGGCGGAAGAGTTCTTATGGCAAGGAACTGCCATAAGTCAGTATATCATGGCGCATATTTGCAAGAACTGAAAATTACGTATCTTTACCCTGAACTTTGGGGGAAATGTAAAGTGGCCGGAGAAGTGAAGCCCGAATCGGTGGAGAGGGCGCTGAAGCAACTGCCGGATGTGGAAGCGGTTATTATAACGTCCCCCACATATGAAGGAGTCGTGTCGGACGTAAAAAAAATAGCGGATATTGCGCATAAATATGGAAAACCGCTTATTGTGGATGAAGCCCATGGGGGGCATTTTGGATTTCAGAAAGATTATCCGGAAAATTCGATAAAGTTAGGCGCGGATCTCGTGATTCATAGTCTGCATAAGACATTGCCGTCTATGACGCAGACCGCTTTGCTGCACGTGAGTGGGCATCTTGTTGACAGAGGAAAGCTGGAAAGATTTTTGAGGATTTTTCAGACAAGCAGCCCGTCTTATGTATTGATGGCATCTATGGAAAGCTGTCTGGATATACTGGAAAGGGAAGGTACAGAACGGTTGGCCCGGTTGAAATATATTAGGGACAGAATGTTAGAGAAGGTTAGGGAAAATCATTTTATAAGGATAGAAGAAAAAGAGGGAACAGATCCGTGCAAAGTCATAATATACGCCGAAAAGGGGACATTGGCCGGACAGGATCTTTATCAGATTTTAAAAGAAAAATATCATTTGCAAATGGAAATGGCGGCTGGAAGATATACGCTTGCAATTCTTTCTATGATGGATACGCAGGAGGGAATAGAACGCTTGGAAAAGGCGTTATTGGAAATGGATCGATGGGTAAAAGCAACGGACATTTCCAAAGAAAAAGATGGATGGATACCACCGGTGATTGATGGCAGAAATGAGACGGTTATGTCTATTTTTGAAGCATATGAAAGAGGGCAGGAGTCTGTAGAACTGAGAGAGGGCTGTGGACGGATAGCGGCTGAATTTATTAATCTATATCCGCCGGGCATTCCGCTTGCCGCTCCCGGAGAAAGGCTGAATGAAGAAATCATAGGAGAGCTTTTATCATATGAAAGAATGGGTATCCAGATTCAAGGAATAGAAAGAGGCTGCATCAGGGTAATAAAAGATGCGTAGAATGCAAAAGCTATGGAAACGGCATTTTCAGAAATAAAAAACAGATCATAAGTAAAGGAGACAATATGAGAAGAACAAAAATTATTTGTACGATAGGACCGGCGAGTGAAAGTGAAGATAAACTGCGGGAATTAATGCTGGCGGGTATGGACGTAGCACGTTTTAATTTTTCTCATGGAAGTCATGAGGAGCATAAAAAGAAATTTGCGAGAGTGATAAAGATAAGCGGGGAGTTAAAACTTCCGGTAGCTACGTTGCTCGATACGAAAGGTCCTGAGATCAGGCTTCGGGATTTTACTGGGGGAAAAGCGGAGTTAAAAGAAGGGCAAAAATTTGTATTGACGACGGAAGAAGTCATGGGGAATTCTGAAAAAGCCTCCATTACCTATAAAAATTTGAAAAATGATATAAAAGAGGGAATGTCCATTTTGATCGACGATGGATTGATTGAGATGACAGTGGATGAAATAGGGGAAGAGGAAATTGTATGTACGGTAATTAATGGAGGATGGGTATCTAATCATAAAGGAATAAATGTTCCGAATGCTGTTTTGTCCATGCCGTATATTAGCGATACTGACAGGGAAGATATTATCTTCGGCTGTGAATTGGGATATGATTTTATTGCGGCTTCTTTTGTGAGGTGTAAAGAGGATATTTTGGAACTGAGAAAGATTCTGAAAGAGCAAAACAGCTTTATGAAAGTAATTGCTAAGATTGAAAACATGCAGGGAATTCAAAATCTGGAGGAGATCTTATCCGTATCGGATGGGATCATGGTAGCCAGAGGAGACATGGGCGTAGAGATTCCTCTGGAAGAAGTTCCGGTATTGCAGAAAAAAATGATAAAAATGGCGGAAGAGCAGGGAAAACATGTTATTACGGCAACGCAGATGCTGGAATCCATGATCAGGAACCCAAGACCGACGAGAGCGGAAGTGACGGATATTGCCAATGCGATTTATGACGGGACTACAGCTATTATGCTTTCCGGTGAAAGCGCGGCAGGGGCATATCCGGTGGAGGCCGTAAAGACTATGGCTAAAATCGCAGAACGCTCGGAACAGGATATTGATTATGTTTCCCGGATGAAAAAACGGATTAGTACCGTTTTTCCCGATGTAACGGCGGCGATTTCCCATGCTACATGTACGACGGCATCGGATCTGCATGCGGCGGCTATTGTTACCGTAACGATGTCGGGATTTACGGCAGGAATGATAGCCAGATATAAGCCATGTTGTCCGGTGATTGCATGCGCTGTGAATCCAAGGGTGTGCAGACAGCTCAATTTATCATGGGGAGTGGTGCCGCTTTTAATTGAAAAAGAAGAAAATGCAGATGACTTATTCAATGAGGCGATTCATGCGGTAGAAGACAATGGGTACGTAAAGAAAGGGGATGTAGCAGTTCTGACTGCCGGAGTGCCGCTGGGAATAGCGGGTAATACAAATATGATCCGTGTTATTGAAGTGTAAGTTCCGGGACGGGGAGGAGTTTGTATGGATATCAAGGTTAATCAGATCAATAAACCGATGCAGGTGGAACAACCGGTTCAACAGCAGCAGGGAGACGGGGCTTTTAAGTTTACATTGGTCAGCCATATCGAAGAGCAGGAACTTCAAGTACGGCTTACTTCCCTGATGGAAGAGATCACGATGCAGGGGGATAAACTGGCAAAACACCGGGATATCCGGGATATGAAACGGTATCGGGGGCTGGTAAAGGATTTTTTAAATGAGATTATAAACCGTTCCCATTCTTTTTCCAGGGAAAATTTTCTGGACAGGCGAGGACGCCACAGGGTATACGGTATCGTGCGCCTGGTGGATGAAAAATTGGATGAACTGGCACAGGAGCTGGTAAAAGATGAAAAAGATAATTTAAATATACTAAGCAAAATAGGTGAGATCAGAGGGCTGCTTTTGGATATTTTCACCTAAGGAGGTTTATAAATGGCAAGATTTGTGGATATTATAGGACAGGAGCAAATAAAGGAGCATCTTCAGAACGCATTGAAGCTGAATAAGGTATCCCATGCATATATTCTGAATGGAGAAAAGAATTCTGGAAAGGAATTTATTGCAAAGGTTTTTGCTTCGGCATTGCAGTGTGAAAGGGAAGATATGTCTTCCGGCATGCCGGAGCCATGCGGGGAGTGCCATTCCTGTAAACAGATGGAGGGAAAAAACCAGCCGGACGTTATTTATGTATCCCATGAGAAGCCTGGAAGCATCGGCGTGGAGGATATCCGCAGACAGATCAATGGCGATGTGGCGATTAAACCTTATAGCAGCCAGAGAAAGGTATATATTATAAACGAAGGGGAGAAAATGACGGTACAGGCTCAGAATGCGCTGTTAAAAACGCTGGAAGAGCCGCCGGAATATGCGGTGATTCTGATTTTAACGACAAGTTTGGAATCGCTGCTTCCCACCATTTTAAGCCGTTGCATCGCGCTTCATATGAAGCCGGTAAAAGATAGCCAGGTAAAAAAATATCTGATGGAAACTTTGCAGGTGCCGGACTATAAGGCGGATATTTGCGTAGCTTTTGCGAGGGGAAATATCGGTAAAGCGAAGATGCTCGCTTCCAGTGAGGAATTTGACCGCGTAAAGGAAGAGGCAGTTACCCTTTTAAAATATATTAATGATATGGAGATCAGCGAAATTGTAGCTGCCATTAAGAAAATTAATGAATACCAGCTGGATGTGAACGATTATTTTGATATTCTTTCCATATGGTACCGGGATGTGCTTTTGTTTAAAGCGACAAATGATGCGAATCACTTGATTTTCCGGGAGGAAATACAGTATATTAGAAGAGTGGCGGATAGAAGCACGTATGAAGGGATTGAAAAGATCATTCACGCCCTGGACAAGTCGAAGCAGCGTTTAAACGCTAATGTAAATTTTGATTTGACGATGGAACTTCTGCTGCTGACAATTAAAGAAAATTCGTGAGGTTGATAGATTATGATAAAAGTAATTGGAGTGCGTTTCAGGACGGCGGGCAAAATATATTTTTTTGATCCGGGCCGTTTAAATATAAGAAAAGGCGATCATGTGATCGTGGAAACCGCAAGAGGAATTGAGTATGGAACTGTAGTGGGCGGAGTAAGGGAAGTCGAAAATGATAAGGTGGTTCAGCCGTTAAAGCCTGTTTTGCGTATCGCGACGCAGAAGGATAATGAGCAGGAGGCGTCGAATAAGGAAAAAGAGAAAGATGCTTTTAAAATATGTTTGGAAAAAATCCGAAAGCATAATCTGGAGATGAAGCTTATCGATGCGGAGTATACTTTCGATAACAATAAAGTATTATTTTATTTTACGGCGGATGGAAGGATCGACTTCCGCGAATTGGTGAAGGATCTGGCATCTGTGTTTAAAACGAGGATAGAATTGCGCCAGATCGGAGTGCGGGATGAGACAAAAATAGTGGGGGGCATCGGCATATGCGGACGCGCGCTGTGCTGCCACACGTATTTATCGGAATTTATTCCCGTATCTATTAAAATGGCGAAGGAACAAAATCTTTCTTTAAATCCGACTAAGATTTCCGGTGTCTGTGGGAGATTGATGTGTTGTTTGAAAAATGAAGAGGAGACTTATGAGGATTTGAACCGCAGACTGCCGAATGTAGGAGATTATGTTACGACGGACGATGGGTTTAAGGGGACTGTCCATAGCGTAAATGTGCTGCGCCAGCTGGTGAAAGTAATTATTGAGAAAGATGATGAAAAAGAAATTCAGGAATATAAAGTGGGCCAGCTCAGGTTTAAGCGGAAGCATAAAAATATGAGAATGGAAGTAAACGACGAGGAGTTAAAGAAGCTGGAAAAATTGGAAAAGCAGGAAGGGAAATCGAAACTGGATGACAATTAATCTGAAGGAAAACGAAAGACTGGATGAATTGCAGCGGAATGGTTATCAAATCATCCAGAACCCGGAGAAATTCTGCTTTGGGATGGATGCCGTTCTTTTATCCGGCTTTGCAAAAGCAAAGAAAGGGGATAAGACGCTGGATCTCGGTACCGGTACGGGGATTATTCCTATCTTGATGGAGGCAAAAACGAAAGCAGCACATTTAACGGGACTGGAGATTCAGGAAGAAAGCGCGGATATGGCAAGGCGCAGTGTGGCGTTGAACGGGCTGGAAAGAAAAATTGAGATCGTACAGGGCGATATCAGAGAAGCAGGGACGTTATTCGGCGCTGCTTCTTTTGACGTTGTTACATGTAATCCCCCGTATATGACGGGAGGGCATGGCCTGATGAATCCGAATACGCCGAAGGCAATAGCCAGACATGAGATTCTATGTACATTGGAAGATGTGATAGAGCAGACGGCAAAACTGCTGCGGCCAGGAGGAAATTTTTTTATGGTTCACCGTCCTTTTCGCCTGGCGGAGATTATGGTTCTGTTATGCCAATATAAATTGGAGCCGAAAAGGATGCAGCTTGTATATCCGTTTGCGGATAAGGAGCCGAATATGGTGTTAATCGAGGCAAACCGCGGCGGAAAGCGGCGGATGACGGTGGAGAGACCGCTGATTGTTTATGAGAAACCGGGGGTCTATATGCCGGAGATACATGAGATTTATGGATATTGAAAAGAGGTGGCATATGGCTGGAATGCTGTATTTATGCGCTACGCCGATAGGAAACTTGGAGGATATTACGTTCCGGGTATTGGATACGCTTCGGAGCGTAGATATAATAGCGGCGGAAGACACAAGGAATAGTATAAAATTGTTGAATCATTTTCAGATAAAGGCGGCGATGACGAGTTATCACGAATACAATAAGGTGGAGAAGGCACATTATTTGATCGGACTAATGCAGGAAGGAAAAAATGTGGCTTTGATTACGGATGCAGGAACTCCGGCGATTTCAGATCCGGGGGAGACATTAGTGAAGCTTTGCCAGCAGACGGGAATCAGGGTGACTTCCCTGCCCGGAGCGGCGGCCTGTATTACGGCACTGACTTTATCGGGATTGAGTACGAGAAGGTTTTGCTTTGAAGGATTTTTGCCTTCGGATAAAAAAGAAAGGAAAGCGGTGTTGAAAGAACTGGCAGAGGAAAGCAGGACGATTATTCTTTATGAAGCGCCGCACCATTTGAAAAAAACGTTGGAGGAGTTGGGGAATGTCTTAGGAAACCGGAAGATTACCATATGCCGTGAATTAACGAAGAAATTTGAAACGGTAATGCCGCTCATGATGAAAGAGGCATTGGAATTTTATGAGGAGAACGAGCCAAGGGGAGAATATGTATTGGTGATCCAGGGAAAAAGCCTGGAGGAAAAGAAACGGGAAGCGGCGTTGGAATGGATGGAAATGAGTATAGAAGAGCATATGCAATATTATGAGGGACAAGGTATGGAACGAAAAGAGGCAATGAAAATGGCAGCCAAAGACAGGGGAATCGGTAAGAGGGATGTTTATCGGATGCTTCTGGAGCATGGGAAGGAAGAGGCTGATTCGTAAGAGAACGATAGGACGGATGCCCTTAAGGGGGCAAGGGGTATGAAAATGGAGTATATGCTTTTTATTATTGATATCATCGGAACGATTGCGTTTGCTTTTTCCGGGGCGATGACGGCTATCCGGAAGGAAATGGATATTTTGGGAGTGATGATCCTGGGAATGGTGACTGCCGTCGGGGGCGGGATTATCAGGGATATTATTCTGGGAATTGTGCCGCCGCAGGCATTTGCAGAACCGGTTTTTGCGTTGAGCGCTATGTTTACGTCGGCGCTTGTGTTTGTAGTTTTTTATTTCCGCGGGCAACGGATCAGGCGGCTGATGGATGCTGCCGGTGCAAAGGGATATCGGGAGGTATCAGGGCAGCGGTTTCAGCAGATACTGATGTTGGCGGATACGTTAGGACTGGGCGTATTTACTGTGGTGGGCGTAAGGGCGGCTTTTGACCATCATATGGGAGTAAATTATTTTTTGCCTGTTTTTTTGGGAACCATTACAGGAGTAGGGGGAGGTCTTCTGCGGGATATGATGGCAGGAGACCGGCCTTATATATTTGTAAAACATGTATATGCCAGTGCGTCCATTCTGGGCGCATGTGTATGTGTTTTTCTTTGGAGAAGGGTCGGAGAGGAGGCGGCGATGCTGACGGGAGCGGGCAGCGTGATTGCGCTTCGATTTCTGGCGATTCATTATCGGTGGAATCTGCCGAAAATTACATATGACAGATCGTGACCGGCGGATTGTCCGGTATCGGAAGAATTTCATATAAGGACGGATGCCGAAATATATTTTAATAAGAAACGGCTTATAAAATGGAGGAAGGCTGTGCTAAATTATATTTGGGCTTTTATGATTATGATCGGAGTGATCTACGGAGCAATGACAGGAAATATGCGGGAGGTGAGCAACGCTGCGCTGAATTCCGCAGGAGAGGCGGTCTCTTTGTGTATCACGATGATGGGTGTAATGGCGTTGTGGGTGGGGCTGATGGAGATCGCCCAGACTTCAGGGCTGATTGCGAGGCTGACAAAGGGGATCCAGCCTTTTGTGTCGTTTATGTTTCCCGGGATTCCTAAGGGGCATGCGGCGAGGGAGTATATCTCTACGAATATTATTGCGAATGTGCTTGGGCTGGGGTGGGCGTGTACGCCGGCGGGGCTGAAGGCGATGGAGGAATTGGCGAAATTGGAGGAGGAGAGGGGGACGGCTGGGTATTTGCCGGGAGACGGCAAAAACGGTAGAAAAATGCCGGGTACTTTGGCTTCCATGGAGCAGGGAGCACGAAAGAAGGAGCGGATTGCCAGTAATGAGATGTGCACATTTTTGATTTTGAATATTTCTTCCTTGCAATTGATACCAGTGAATATGATTGCGTACAGAAGCCAATATGGAAGTGTGAACCCGGCAGGGATTATTGCACCGGCGATTGTAGCGACGGCGGTGAGTACAACGGTGGCGGTGGTGTATTGTAAGGTGAAGGATTGGAGGCGGAGAATTTGAAAATAATTCTCCGCCGTTTGTGCAGTATGAAAAAATATATTGACAAGTCTATTTTCCTGGATTACTATAAAATTATCATTTAATAGAGAAAGGGAATGAGATATGAGCGAAATGGAAAGGTATAGAGATATGTATTTTGAAGATTGCGTAGAACTTCTTAAGAACAAACATTCTTATAGAAAACATGTAGATAAATTTATAGATTATTTAAAAAAGGCAGGCTTAGAGAATCGTCCAAGAGTAATAGACAAAAAGGTAGTAGAAGATTGCATAGGATATTATAGACTGGAAAGGGGGGAGTTGAATACCCGTTCTACTATGGAGGCACATTTGGAGGCTTTAAAAAGTTTTTATGATTATTTAAGCAGAACGGACAAACTGCCGGATATTTTTACGGATTATGATTACAAAGATTATAAAGAGGAAATAGTAAAAAAATATGAATTATCTGAACCTGTAGAAAGAGGCAGTTTTAAATGTGAAGAAATTCTTGAAATATTAGCAGCTATGGAAGAATTAATGGAACAGTCTTTAGAAGAAGGGTTCGGTATAAGGGATGAAGAACGTTATTTACAAAGAATTATAATGCGCTTATTTATTAAAATAACATTAATTGCGCCTGCTAAGAGGAATATAATAGGACAAATTAAAATGAATGACTTTGAAGGTAATTTTAAGATTCTGAATATAAATAAAATTAAAATAAATATTCCTTGTGGATTATCAAGAGACATCATTCAGGCGATTCAATATGCTGAATGTAAGAACGGAAAACGGGCTGGAAAAACAGATAAAATTTTTGAATTTATTTATCGCCATAAGGGGAAATTTACGGATGAATCTTTAAATACCTGGTTCCTCAATTTATTACAGGATATTGGATATATTGAAAAAACAAAAAGAAGAACATATCCGGTGGAGCCTATTCGGAATGGAGCTATTTCAATTATGGTCAATAACATGGTTAATCCATTACTTATATCAAAAATAACAGGCATCGGGTTTTCTAGGTTAGAAACTCAATATTATGGCACAATGAAGTCTGAATATAAAGATTATTTGGATAAAAATATTAATAAAGCCATAGCTCAGAATGAATACTATTCATATATCTGATTTATTTTTCAATGGAGGACAATGATGTTTCAAGAAAGTAATCGAATTGAATTAAAGGCGACTTTAAATGATAAATTGGAAAAAGAAATAGTGGCGTTTTTAAATAACCGTGAGGGTGGCATTCTTTATATAGGAATTGATGACAAGGGAAATCCAGTTAAAAATTCTGATTTAGATTCTATGCAGTTAAAGATTGCTGATAGAATTAAGAATAATATTTTACCATCAACGCTTGGGTTATTTGATATTGCTACTGAATATGTAGACAATATTCCGATAACTAAAATAATTGTCTCCAGCGGCCTTGAAAAACCATATTATATCAAAAGTAAAGGAATGTCACCGAACGGGTGTTATATGAGGCTTGGAGCGTCGACTCAGCCAATGTCTACTACATTAATAGACGAACTGTACGCAAAAAGAATACATACAACATTGCGAAATATTCCATCTCCCAGACAAGACCTTACTTTTGCACAGTTAAAGATATACTATCAAGAAAGGGGATTTGAGTTAAATAGAAAATTTGCTAACAGCCTTGAATTGCTTACTCCTGATGGACAATATAACTATATAGCGTATTTGCTGGCAGATGAAAACGGAGTGTCAATTAAAGTTGCAAAATATACTGGAACAACGAAAGTAGACTTGGTTGAAAATGAAGAATATGGATATTGCTCATTGATTAAGGCAGCAAATCATGTCTTGGAGAAAATGAAAATAGAAAATGTTACAAAGGTAAAAGTGACTAGTACAAAAAGGATTGAAAAGAATCTTGTTGAATCTGTACCGCTAAGAGAAGCGTTAATCAATGCTGTTGTGCATAATGATTTTTCACGGGAAATTCCGCCTGTATTCGAGGTGTTCAGTGACAGGATAGAGATTACATCGTATGGGGGCTTGATTCCAGGGCAAAGTAAAGAAGATTTTTTCAGTTGTAGTAGCATGCCTAGAAATAGAGAATTGATGCGGGTATTTAAGGACTTGGGATTAGTTGAACAATTAGGATCTGGTATGAGTAGGATTTTGCAATCATATGACCGTAGTATTTTTGAAATATCGGATCATTTTATAAAAGCTATTTTTCCATTTTCTTTATCTGCTAATGATGAAATTGTCGCCAATGGCGATAATAATGGCGATATAAGTGGCGATAATTGCAGTGACAAAGGCAAAATTTTATTCTTAATAGAAAAAGAGCCTTATATCACAGCAAAGAAAATGAGTGAACAAACAGGTCTGAGTACTAGAAAAATTAGTCGCATCATAAGAGAATTGCGTGAATCAGAAAAGATTGTTCGTGTGGGTTCCAGCAGAAAAGGATATTGGGAAATTGATAAATCTAAATTTTAAGAGTTATTGCATAAGTTCGTGTCATTAACTTGACACTAGGGGGGTGAAAGCAATGGAGGAGCTGGCGAAGCTGGAGGAGGAGAGAGGGACACCGGGTTATGCGTCGGCAGGGGAAGGCATTTTCACAGACGAAAGGAAAAAGCGGAACAAGACAGGTAAGAGCGGCAGTGAGCCGCTTGTGGTGGCAAATGGAAAGAGCGGCAGGATTGCCAGCAATGAGATGTGCACGTTTTTGATTTTGAATATTTCTTCCTTGCAGTTGATACCTGTCAATATGATCGCGTATAGAAGTCAGTATGGCAGTGTGAATCCGGCGGGAATTATCGCCCCAGCGATCGTGGCGACGTTTGTGAGTACGGCAGTGGCGGTGGTGTATTGTAAGACGAGGAATTTAAATAGAAAATAGTGATACATTATGTTTAGTGTGTAGTCATTTGCAGACAGCAGAAAATAGGATTTTAAAGTTGTGCCAACAATGTTTTTGTTCAGGTGTTCGGTAAGATGTTGTGCTGAATTGACTTTTTAGGAAATTTGTGAAACTGGTCAAGGATATCCGTAAGAAGGCAGTATTTTAAAGTATAGATGCTGTGCATAATATCAGCAGTAAACTTTTATCCGATATGGAAAGGCGGCTGGAAAATATTTTTGAAGTGGTTTTTATAAGTTGTTTAAAAACTATAAAAATATATTATTGAGTATGTATAAGTTTTTAAGGCAAAATAGGTTAGTAGCTATGAGCCGCAATCTAACATCCAGAATATATACATCCTGTAAATGAGAATAGGCTTCACCCTCGCCGCGGAACCGGAACTGCTTTTTCGTAGCCTTCCTTACAGCCTGTTTTTAAATGCTTTATAGAAAAAGGGGCTGTTATGTCTGAGATTTTTTAATCTTTGCTGTAACAGCCCCAGGAATTTGTCCAGACTTCAGATCATTGTTCTTTCAAAGCATTCAAGCCGCTGCCCCATACGGAAATTCCGGTTTCTTCATTTAGGGCCGTGAATGTCATTACATATTTTTTACCGTCCTCATCCCACTGTTTTAAGATGATTCCCTGGTAAGTGTCTTCGTTTATTGTAAGGCTTATTTTGTTTCCATCCGCCAGTTCCCATGTGCCTTCTGCATCGCCGCCGATCTTCCCGTTCTTCTTTAGTTCGATCAGGATTGATTCCCTGATTTCCGGGGAGATGTCCCTGCCATGGTTGATAAACTTGTAAGTTCCGGCTATTTCTTCTTTTGTATAAGTCCCGGCCGTCTCTCCGGTATAGCGGTACGGTGCGATAACAGGCCAGCCTTCCTCATTGAAAAACATCTGATGGACTCGAACTTCATGCTCCTCGCCCCTGTTTTCGAACCGCGTATGGTAGATCAGAAAATATTTCCCTGTATCCTTCTGGTACAGGCATGAATTATGTCCAGGGGAAAGGTATCCGTTCCGGTTTTCTCCCTCTTCTCCTTCCGACCAGAGAAATTTGTAGCATCCCATGAGTTTCGTCCCATAAAGCGCCGCTGAAGCGTCGCTGAACACGCTCCCGGCAGGTCCCTTGCAGTCAATCATATCCTGTCCCATGGAATCCAGATACGGACCGTCCGGCGTCGATGAACGACATACTCTGATATTATATCCGCCGTCCGAGTCCAGGCCGCCGAAGGACAGGAACATATAATAATATCCCGTATCCGGATTATAGATCACATAAGGAGCCTCAATCCGAAGGTGGTCACCGCCAAGCAGTTTCTTTCCATAGCCGGGCTCCAGGGGCAGTCCGCTTTCCGGATCCATCTCCTTCACGAAGATACCGCCGGAATAAGAACCATAGATCATCCACAAACGTTCTTCCTGGTCATAGAATACCACCGGGTCTACCACATTCGGATCATCAGCAGACTGATACAGCCTTCCGTTTTCACTTGGCTGGTCTGGGCTCATCCCTGACTTAAGCATGATACCCTGATTCACATAGGGGCCTTCCACCGAATCAGAAATCGCCGTACCGAGACAGGACAACGGGCTGTCTCCCTGACAGTTACAGTAATACATATGATATTTTCCGTCTTTCAGACGAATCACATCCGGCGCCCAGAACGTATTGCTGTGCGACCATTCAAACGCTTCTTTCATTTCCGAATAGACATTCGGGATTACCTCGTTCTCATTTTTGATTCCTCTGTTTACATAGGTCCAGTTTATCAGATCGTCCGTCTTTGCCACCGCAAGATGCGAACCGAAAATATAATAATACCCGCCCCCGCCATCCACGACAGACGGGTCGTGTACCGATACTTCTTCAAATGTCTTTTCCACTGCCGTATCCGCCTTCAGTTTTTCTTTTTGTGCGCAGCCCGACAGCAGAGACACCGCTATTACAATAAAAATTCCTGTCTTGCCCTTCATGATTCTCCTTTCGGACAGATTTACACTGTCCTTTTTAAAAACAGGGTTGTTTCCTGTCATTTGCACAGGAAAACAACCCTACTTAATCTCACTTTCCAATTACCGTTTCTTAGCCCTTTACGCCTGACACCGCCAGTGATTCAATGATATACCGCTGGAAGAAGAAGAACAGGAGCAGCGTAGGCAGGATCGCCAGTACCGATGCCGCCATAATCAGCGGGTAATCACTGTTTACCGCATAATAAGAGTTAAAGGAGCGGATCACTACCTGCAGGGTAAACCATTCTTCATTCTGGATAAAGATTGTCGGTGCAAGATAATCGTTCCAGATTCCCATGAACCACAGGATAAGCTGCGTCATCAGCGCACCCTTCATCAGGGGAAGGAAAATGGATAAATACATCTTAAAATAACTGCATCCGTCCAGTTTGGCCGCCTCTACAATGGAATCCGGCACACTCGTCAGGTTCTGCCGCAGGAAAAAGATGATGCTGACATTGCCGAACAGACCCGGTATAATCAGTGGAAGGAGACTGTTCGTCCACCCCATTTTCGTAAACATTACATACTGCGGGATCATAACGACTGCAAACGGAATCATCATCGTTGCAAGCAGCCCCAGGAAGATGCCGTTCTTCCCGCGGAAATTCAATTTACTGAACGAAAAGGCCGACAGGGAAGACGTAAACCCACCGATCACAAGAACGGGAAGCGCCACGATCAGTGTGTTGCGCAGACCCCTTAAGAATTCCGGCTTTGCCAGCACCTCTCCGTACTTTCCGAATTTCCACGGATCCGGAATGATGCTGAAGTCAGCCGCCAGGATCTGGTTCTTTGTCATGAAAGAACTCAGAATCATATAAATAAGCGGAAATACCATGAAAACCGCGCCCAACAACAGCACCACGAAAATGATCCTGTCGATGACCATACTTTTATGTGATTTAATTTCCGAACTCATCTCATCGTTTTTTGCCATATCTCCCACCTCCTACTGAATTGTTTTAACCCACTTATCCTGGCCTTTGAAATTAATCGCCGTAACAATAAAGATAAAGATTGCCAGAATGAATGCCATCGCAGAACCATACCCCATCTGATTGCTTCCGAACGCCTTGTCATACAGATAGAATACAACTGTCGCCGCACTGTAATTCAGGCCGCCGCTCGGCACCATGACGAGCACTTCTACGAATACCTGGAAACCGCCGATCAGGCCGGTGATCAACAGATAAAAAGTGACCGGTGAAACAAGCGGTACCGTTATGTGGCGGAACAGATTCCATCCGCTGGAACCGTCGATCTTCGCCGCTTCATACAGATCTCTCGGGATTCCCTGCAGGCCGGACAGATACAGGATGATCGAAGAGCCAAGTCCCTTCCAGACCATAAAAATGATCATGGATATTTTTACCCAGAACTCGTCTCCCAGCCAGTTCGGTCCATGCACGCCTGTCACATGTTTAATGATGCTGTTCAGCAGGCCGTAATCATAATTGAATACCCACATCCACAGGATTGCAACCGCAACCAGGGAAGAAACGACCGGCACATAGTACAGGGTACGCAGAAACTTGATGCCTTTAATTTTCCTGTTCATGCCTACCGCAATCACAAGCCCCAGAATCATGCCAATCGGAATACCAATCATGTAAATTACCGTATTCAGCAGAACCTTCCAAAATTTCGCATCTGCAAATAATTTTATGTAGTTATTCAGTCCTACAAAGTTATCCATCATGGAATTCATGCCGTTCCATTTCGTTAAGCTGGCAAAAAATGCAAAAACGATCGGAAAGGCCATGAAGACCAGAAAACCAATGAATGCAGGAGACACAAATGCAAGCCCCCAGCAGTGTTCCTTGAATTCAGCTTTATTCATTTTTTTCTTTGTTATTTCTTGTGCTTTCCCTCCGCTCATACGCTTACCTCCATACCCATACGGGAAGCGGCTGGCCTTTCGATTTGCCAGCCACTCTTTCTGTAACCAGTTTTATTTGGTTTTCCGGTTTGTCCTCCGGCCGGGCACATCCGTTTCGATGGCTCTTCCGTCGGGATTATTCAACACTTTCCCATGCAGTGTCAAGAGACTCCTGCATCTGCGGCTGGAATTCCTCGATGAACTCATCCACAGTCATCGAGCCGTTCTTGACATTATCCATGTTTTTGAAGAAAATATCGAACCATTCAGCATTCGGCGTATAGGTTGTCTCCTGGAAACGGCCTTCGTATTTGTCTGTACCGCTCAGGTAGTTGAAGAACACGTCAACAGATTCCGGGAAAGGAAGCGAGCCGTCTTTGATCGCGGAAACAAATTCACCCTCAGCAAGACTCTTTAAGTTCGGGAGCTGAATCGACTGACCGCCTACAACACCGCAGAGTTCTTTCTGTCCGTCCTCATTTGCACACAGATAGGAGACAAGCTCTGCTGCTTCCTTCTTGTTCGGGCTCGATGCCGATACGCAGAAGCCAACGGTTCCAAGCCAGGTCATACTCTTACCGGTAGACAGTGTCGGATAGCCACACAGATCCCACTCAAACGGGAAAGTCTCATCGTCCATGAATGCCGCAACATCCCATGTTCCGCATGCATAGAACGCTTCCTGGCCTGCAAGCCATCTCTGGTATACGCCAAGAGATGCATCCTGCTCTACGGAAGGCGTCACTTTATGTTCTACCGTAAGATCGACAAATTTCTGGAATGCCTCTTTGAATTCAGGCGTATCAATCTTTATGGTTTTATAGTCGTCTGAAAGGAATGACGCGCCGTTTGACCAGATATATTGCTGGATCATGAATTGGTTTGCCAGTCCACATCCCCACTGGTCCACCTCCCCGTCGCCATCCGTATCTTTCGTGAACTGTTTGCACACTTCAACAAATTCGTCATAAGTATACGGATTTTCCGGATCTGGATACGGAATGCCTTCCTTATCAAACAGATCCTTATTATAAGCATACGCGAAAACAGATGCATCTTTCGGAAGCGCATACAGATCGCCTGTACCGATCTTGCTTCCGTCGTAGCGGTAGCTGTTCAAAGCTTCCTGCGCAACCAGATCATCGGTGGTGATCCCCAATTCATCCAGAAGCGGCTGGAGATTCTCAATATACCCGTTCTCAACAAACTGCTGTACGGATTCCGGTCCTACATAGAAAACATCAGGAAGTTCCTTAGCTGTCATCATACCCGTTAATGTTTTGGAGTACTCCTCCTGCGTAGTAATCTGGACGTCAATATTCCCGATCGTTTCAGCATGATCCGCCTTCCAGTTCTCGATCATTCTCTTGTAGATTGGCGACTCATGGTCATTCGCGAAGATAAATACGGACAGATTCTTCTTACCGTCCGCCGTCGTTCCGTCGCTCTTGCTGCTGCATCCTGTAAGCCCCCCCAATGCAAGGGCAGTTGCCAGAATGATCGCGCTTGCCTTTTTCAGTTTCATACCATATCCTCCTTCTTTATCATGGTTTACACGTGCCTTTTAGTTACGGTTTTCATTATAACATATTATTTTA
>OFGH01001051.1_pt1 | contig 20236 bp, 21 predicted proteins | sample 1521721 | NCBI WGS metagenome assembly OFGH01 (sample SAMEA3504132, study PRJEB24116) | mouse gut metagenome | biome: mouse gut; feature: mouse-associated habitat; material: faeces | place: Denmark | collected 2011
CACCGCCCAGGACGGTATTCGGGACCGTGATCCCGTTCGGCGTGGTGGGGGCGTTGTTGTTGATTACCGTTACTGCGGAGCTGGTCTTGTACCCGGACGCAAGCCCATCGCTGTCGTAGGCTTTTACCCGGTACATCACGCTGGCGGTGCCAAATGCCACCGTATTGGTGGTGCTTCTGCTGTTGCCTTGGTACACCTGGGACCAGGATTTTCCGCCGTCGGTGCTGCGCTCCAGGATGTACCCCTCCAGATTGCTCTCCGCGTCGGTGCTGGCCCCCCAGCTCACGGTGATCGTGCTTCCGCCCTGGATGCTCCCGGGGACGGAGATGCTGCTGGGCGTTGTCGGGGCCGTGTTCGTCGATACGGACCCATCATCAGAGACCAAGAGGGAAGAGGGCAATATCAAAGCCGGCCGGACCCCATAGGTGTTGTTGGCGCCCGGCGCCCCGCAGCCGCCATAGGAGTTGACGAACCACACGCCGTTGGTGTTGCTGGTGTACGGGGAGCGGAGCCACCAGCGGGTGGCGCTTCCATTGAGATACGCCACCCGCTTGGGGTCAGCGTTGTTGGTGACGCAGTTTTTGAAGTAGGCCAGCACCGCCCCTTCTCCGGTGTCGATGTAGGTATGAACGTAGTTGACTTCCGGGCCAGACAGCAGGAAAATCTTGCAGGACAGCCCGTTGGCCCCGTTCTGAGTGGTTCCGCCGGAACCGCCGTTCTTGCGGTAAGGGATTTTGACCTGCTTGATAGCCGCCCGGATCGCCGCGTCATACCGGTTGATCCACGTCCCATTGAGGTACGTCTGGATGTCGGAGCTCTCCAGCTTGTTGACATTGTTGGCGGCCCACACTCGATTCTCCGCGATGTCTTTCCTCAACAGCCAGACACCATCGCAGGAAGCGTCGTAGATGGAGGACGGCCTTCCCTGGTGGACTACCAGGTAATCAACAAGGGTCCCGTTCTCCTTCAGCTTGACGATGGAGCCTACCGCTTTATTGCCGAGGGCAATAGTAGCCATAAAATGACCTCCTTGCACAAAAAATCACCATGGAACGTTGCAGTCCGCATGGTGTTCGGTGGCCGCCTGAGCGGCGGCTTTTTTCTGAGCTCTCAGATTTTCCTTGTACCTCAACTGCGCCTTTTGGGTCTTTGACAGCCTGATCGGGGCGCGGCATTTTAACTGGATGCCAATAATTTTCGAGACCCTTTGAGCGATTTCCTGTCGAAGCGCATAGGTGTGACCGTAGGCGGCATGAGCGTCCCACGCGGTCCAGCTATCCAGGATTTCCTTCTTTGTGACCTTGCCGGCGGGGTAATCCTTCGACCACCCCCTGATTTTTCCCTTCATCCGTTTTACAGATGCGTGGCGGAGCTTGCGGATGATTTGGCCGCTCTCCGTGATATAGGTGTGAAACCCTAAAAAGTCTATCCCGTGTCGCAATGGGAAAATGTTGGTTTTCTCATTGAGCTCCAGCCGGAGCCCAGCGAGGAAGGTCTGAATTTCCTTCAGGCAGTATTTCAGATACTCTTTATCAGGGTGAATGAGGTAAAAGTCATCCATCTGCCTACAATAGTATTTGATCCGCAGCCGCTCCTTCACAAAATGGTCGAACTCATCCAGATACAGCAGGGCCAATAGCTGTGAAGTCTGATAGCCCAGGGGGAGCCCATCTGTACTTGTGTCAATGTAGGTACACATGAGCCGGAATATTTTTTCGTCGCCCACCTTCTTTCTCAGCTTTGCCTTCAGAATGTCATGGTCGATGCTGGCGAAAAAGTGCCGGACATCTGCCTTCAGCACCCAGCCTTCCGTGGTTTTGTTCTTCCGCCAGTAGTCGCTCATATCCCACTTCAGGCAGTTGAGGCCGAACAGGACTCCCTTCCCGATCTGAGAAGCGCAGTTGGCCGGGATGAAGCTCCTAGTGATGACCTCATACAGGTAATTATCTACCAGCCCATGTTGCACCACTTTGTCAACAAAAGCTGGTGCCTGAACGAGCCTTTTCTTCGGTTCGTAAACAAAAAAGGTCTCGAACTTGCTGGGGATATAGGTTTCTGTTCTGAGGATGTAGGACAGCCGCTCAGTCAGCAGCAGGGCATTTGCCTCATATTGTGCTGTACTCAGCTTTTTCCGCTTTCCCCTCCTCGCCGTCAGGTATGCCCTGTAAAGCACCTCGAAGGTGCAAATCTCATCAAATGTACTTGCCATTGTAAATCTGAGGGCGGCCCCCATCTCTGAGCAGCGGTCGCCCTCTTCCTCTCAGCGCCGTGATGGTGTGCCGCCAGATGGCACCATACAAACAGCCGGTTATCCCGTAGGACCCCGGCATCGGCACAATGTATTCATCCACCATCCCCCGGGGGATGGTGGATAGGATATAGCCCCCTTTGATGATAGATACTCTGCTTTCGCCCATGTGGGTTACTCGTACTCGTTTTTCCATCAGAGCCGGCCGGACCCCATAGGTGTTGTTGGCGTTCGGCGTCCCGTAGTTGCCATTGGAGTTGACGTTCCACACGTTGTTGGTGTTGTTGGTGTTCGGGGAGCGGAGCCACCAGTTGGTGGCGGAAATGAGCTATACCCTGATACAAGGCGGGGGTCCGCCGTGCGTCCTCATTCTCCGGCCTTATATTGCCGGATGGCCTCTTTGACGAGGGCTGTCTGCTGCCGGTCCTTTTCGGCCTGTGCCTGTTCTCGGAGCTTTCTGGCCCTGCCGCCGTCGTTCTTGCGCCACGCTCCGGCCATAAATTTCACGTCCGTTACCTTCCGGGTCCAAAGACCGGCCTTTGTCTTGCTGATAATTCCATCCTCAAGGCAAACGGTGATATACTCCAAAAGGAGGGTGCAACCGTCAAGGATGGCGTCAATCTTGCGGAGGCGGCTGTCGTACTCTGTGAGGAAATGGGTATTGTTGGCGGCGTGTACGTCTAAAAGGATTTGCTTTGCGATCTGCCTCATATCCTCGCCGTACAGCCTAAAGGTGCTTTTGGAAAAGCCCTCTTTTTTCTTCCGGTCTATGGCGTTGATGGCCTGGGAGCAGACCGCCCTTGCGTCCCGGATATCCTCAAGGGCGGCGATCTTGTGTAGAATCGTTCTAACGTCTTGAGGGTTAATATCATCGGTGACAACTCTTGTTTCCCGTTTGGTATGTTTCAAAAGCTCCCTTGCTTTGACGCCTAACAGAAATTCCTTTTCGGCCATCCTGCGCCCTCCCGGTTAAAATTCCACCCGCTTTTGGGCGGCGTTCCAGACGCCCTCAATGCGGAGCTTGCTCAAGTCCTCAAATGTGGCCGTGAACGGGTTCCCGCTGACCTCCGTGTTATAGCGCAACTCCATGAGGGACATTCTGGCATCCATAGCGTTGAAATCTGCCTTAATGGCCGGGTGGGCCTGGGGGTCCGTGTTGTGGGCGTCAATCTGTGCCTGGGCCTGGACCAAAAAGGCCGGGAGCATAACGCTGGTGCAATATGCCCCTACGTCCTCCGCCGTCATGAACGCCTCCGGGGAATAGTCAATAATGACCTCGGCCCCCTCCCCGATAGTAATGCTGATCGGGTACCGCCGGACGTCCAGGCCGGTGGTGCTGTATGCGCTTACCCACTGGGGGTAATCGCCCAGGACGCCGTAGTAGAGCATGACCTCGCTGCCGTCTTCATCCTGGGCAAAGACGCCAAACTCTCTAATCCAGAAACCGTGGTCAAGGCCCCCGTTAAGGTCGCTGCGGTATTCCACCGTCATGTGTACGGTGTCGCCATCGTAGGTCGGCTCATTGGAAGTACCGGCGGCGACCGGCTCCACCAGGTCCTCAAGGTCGCCGGGAAAAACTTCATCCGGGCATACTCCCTGGCCCATCATGATTCGGGAAATCTTGAGGGGCATCTTTGCCGCCAGGATTTTGGCGATCAGTTCCCGGCCCCGCCGGGGGATGGTGCATCCGTATTGGCTCATTTTTTCATTCCTCCAATTCTGGCAGTCTTGTTTCGCTGATATTTTGCAGGGCGGCGGTCGCCTTGCCCTTGCAAACGACTTGAATTTCGGTGCTGAAATCCTCAAGGTATGGGAGCCTTGTCTCTGTCAGCGGCAGGAGCTGCCTTGCGCTGATACTCTGGACGGCCCTCATATCGTCCGGGGGCAATTCCTCAAACGTGGGGAGGGTTGTCTCTGTGACGGTGTGGACCGCTGCCGTGGTATGCTCTATCAGCTCCGGCATAACTGTGGTGTCGTTCTCCTGCAATGTGGGGAGGGCTGTCTCTGTAATGGTCTGCAATGCCGCCGAGGCCCGTCCGAAAATGGCCGCTGTGGCAATGATCGGCTCAAGCGGCGGGAGCGTGGTGCTTTGCGGCCCGTTCCCCAAAATCGGGGTAAGGTGGACAATGGCACCGGGAAAAACCGGCTCAAGCTCCGGGAGGGTCGTAATGCCCAGGGGCTTACCCAAAAACGGGGTTATATAAACCTTGCCCTCCATCTCAAAATAGGTGGTTATACTGTCCAGCCAGCTTGTCAGCCGTTTCACGCTGGAAATGGTGCGGCGTAGTTCCTCCATGATCTCCGGGGAAATCATGCCCGTTATAGGGATGTCAACCTGGAAATGGTGCGGCTCTCCCGGCTCCCCGTCATAGTCAAACCATTCCTTTATGCTGCCGTTTCCGAAAATGGCCTTGATAACCCAATTTACCGCCGCCGGGGTCCCGAGCCGCTCATAATAGGGCAGGGTCCCTTTTATGAGGGTCCGCTTTTTCTCAATGTCGTAACTGTCGGAATAGGCCGGGGTCCGCAGCTCAACGGCCAAATAATCAAGGATTCTTTCCTCCAAACTGTCAACAGCGGCCATGAGCCGGGTCCGCTCTACAAGGGCCAAAATGCGGCGTTTCTCCTGCAGGACGGCGTAGCCGATGGAAATGGTTTCCGGGTTGTAACGGAGGCTATTGCTCAAGAGGTCCGTTATTTGCCCGTCGTGAATGTTAATCATCCTCAAGCCCCCCATAGGCCACCTTTAGGGTCCCGAGCTGGGCGACCTCCGTGTCCCCTATGGGCGTAAATTCGGGGCTTGCTATGATGGGCCTTTTTGCCCCGGCCTCCTTAATGCGCCGGATCAGCTCCGAGGGGTTAATGTCCCGGCCTATCTCCGTAGTTTGCCAGGTGTTGTATTCAGCTATAGCCGCATCCACCCGGCTCTGGATGGCCGCAGCCTGGGCCTTGTTCGACCGGGCTATGTAGTAGGTCAGCTCAAGGTCATAGGTCTTGACGCCGGGGGCCATGACGGTTACAAGGTCCGTCATGGGGCGGACTTCTTCATCCCGGAGAAATTCCTGCAAGCCGGTTACGACTTCTTCCCCCGGCAGGGTCCCGTCCCGCATCAAAATGTAAATCTCCGCTTTCCCGGCCTCCTGCAGGGAAACGGGGCGCACCGAGCCAATGTCGGTATTGTACGTTTTGGCCCAGTATGTGTAGGCGTCCGGCGGTCCTGCTGTACTGTAGCCGGAAGGGGCGATATAGGTCCGCTCTGCGAGGCTGGTGTCGTCCTCCAGGTCGGTGCCGTCGCTGGTGTCCGTTATGTTCTCTACGCTCTCAACATAGGGCAGCGGGTCCACAAGGACGCTGATCTGCCCCTTGAGGAAATTGTTACCCTTAACCCCGGCCTCGGTACAAACGGACTCAATGTCCGCAAACTTGGCCCCGGCGGGAACCTCCGCATATTCCTCGGTTTTGAAATAAACGCCGTCCCCGTTGGTGGTCCTGGTACCCGCCGGGATACCGATGGCGTAGTCTCTGGTTTCCGAAAGTGTAAAGCGGATGGTCGTTCGGGCGGCGGATGCCCGTTGCCGGGTTACTCTCCGGTTTCCGGCCAGGTTGTCCAAATACTCCCCGTAGCTGTATTTCAAAAGGTCCTGTTTCCCGGCCCGGTCCACATATTGCTCAATCTGGAAAAGGTCAAGGGCGACGGCGTAAAGCTGCACCCGGACCGGGTCCGCCGCTCCCAGGCTGATCGTCTGCCCGGTGACTTCCTTGTATCGCTTCTCATAATTGGCAACAAGCCGCTGCATCATGGCGTCCAGGCTGTCATTGTCAATAAAAGAAACGTCCGGCAAGTCGAAAACTGATTTTAGTAAATTATCCAAATGCAAGCACCACCTTTGCGCCTAATTTCCCTTGTACGCCGTCCGCCTGGAAGTCAACCCGTGAAACCCTAACCCGTGGCTCCCACTTCTCTACCGCCTCAATAGCTGCAACGGTAAAGAGGCCCTTTGCTACGTTTGGCGGAAAATCCAAATAGGAAACGTCAAGGCCAAAGTCCCGGTATAGGGGGCAAGTGCCGACCGGGGTCAAAAGTAGGGTGTGAACGTTGCGGACGATCTCTTTGCGGACGGCGGTATCGTCTTCCCCGTACTCAAAACCGACCTCAATATTTGAAAGGTCCATTGTTGCCCTCCTTCCTGGTTACAGGTATTCCTCCATAGATATGCTCAACTTTGCGTTGGTCAAGGCCCCGTTGTTGTAAATCTTTTCCCATGCCTCCCCGACGCTGGTGAGCCTCCAGGGCAAGCGTCCGACGGGTCTGCCTCCAACAACAAAATAATGAATTTCTCCCAGCTCTGCCGCCATCTCCATGCGCTCAATAATGGCCCTGGGGTCGACGCCGTATGTGAAATCAAGGGAAATGTCAAAGGTCAGCTTTTGGAGGTTAGGCCGCAAGTATTCCACTTGGTCCTTTGCGCCTATGCGGCTATGGGTGGCCCAGGAGGAGCCGACGGTCCGGCTCATGTTGTTATAAGTGAGGACCTTATGATCGCTTACGCCGAAAATAACGGCGGTCCCCCAGTTTCCAACTGCCACGGCCTATCCCTCCTTTAGTGGGCGTCGCTGGTTTCGCCGTGGACTCCTGTGTGGGTGTGGTCGTCCAGGCTTACGCCTCTGGCTACAACGTCCCCGGTAACGGTAATAAGCGGGGTTGTTATGGTGATTCCTGCGGGGGCTGTTATCTCAATGGAGCCGTCTGCCTTGACCTTTATAACCGTGGTATCGTTGACGGTTAGGGTAAAGTCCTTTGTCGTCTTAATATCATAGGTGCCGGTTATAAACTCCAAATACTCAAGGGCTGCGTGGTCATACCGTTGGTAGGCGTCCCAGTATTTTCGGTTGTAATCTTTGCGGTAAAGTTCTTCCTGCCCCTCCGGGGGGCGGTGGCCGTCGTGCCAAACGGGGCCGAGAATGACGGCGGCGCACGTTCCGTTTGATTGATGGGCGACAAGGACCTGGTCCCCCTCTTTGGGCATCCAATACTGCCACGCCAAAAAGGAAAAAGTGGCCGTTGTGCTGTCGTTCAAATCCTCATAGGTTACGCTTGCTTTCCCGTTTGGGTAGTCAATGCTTGAGAGCTTGCCTATGCGTAAATATCCCTTATCGTATGACATGGGGGTTTATCCTCCCTCTGATACGGTGCTTGATATTGCGGTAGGGCTTGAAATCCTCGGCTCAACTTTTCGGAGGTTGAGCCTCATTTTGTAGCCGCTCCCCAGGCTGTGGGTCACTTGCTCAACGTAATATTTCCCGGACAACCGCTCAAGCCCTGCGATCTCTATCGTGTCCGAGGCAATCAGTCCCGGCCTGGCCATCATGCTTATGCTCATGGTGGTGGTGCCTCTGTTGGCATTGTTCACCGCCGCCAGGGCGATGGCCGTCGCCTCTGTGAGGTTTCCCGCCGGTTCGTTGCTTGTCAAAAGCCGTTCCTCTGTCCCGGCCTTTACTGTAAAGGTCTTGTTTTTATCGCTGTTGGTATACTGATACCGGACGCCGGTGTAGATGCCGGTTAGGGTGGTGTCCCAGCTCCATCCGGGGTCAAAGTCCGCCGGGGTCAAAATGAATTTCGGCCCTTTGGCTTCGTAGTCCGCCTCCGAAAATACCACCAGGCGGTCATTGTAAATTTTGAGGGCAAGGCCGTATTTCTCAACCAGGCCGCTGTAAAAATCGCAGTCGTTCTGGTTGTTCTGTTCGACCTTCTCAATGCTTATGTCTGTAGCGTCAAAGAAAAGGGAAACCCCGGCCCGTCCTGCTACCATCTGCCCGATCTGCTGCAGGGTGGCCTTCTCATAGGTTTCTGTCCGGTCCTCTGTCTTAAAGCTGCTTGAGGCCGGGAGGGCGATGCCGTCAAGGTTCATTTTGTCCGGTCCGCCGCTGAAAGAGAAATCATCAACCCCAAAGGTGCCGCAAGGGAATTTTATAAGCTGCCCTTGAGCCGTCCAATTATGGAGCAGGATGGTGGGGACCAACTTGTCCCCCTTCACGGGAAACCACGGCCCTTTCCATTTGTTGTCCCGGTCGTTCATGACGGCCCTGATCGTGTCGCTTTTCCCCGCTGCTACGTCTACATACTCAAAAGAATTGATATACCCGGCGACCTGTTCCGTGGCGTTTGCGCCGTTGTAAATCATGGAGACGGTTGCTCTGCGTGGTAACATGGCCCTACTTCCTCCATTCCGGCAAGTCGCTTATTGCGTATTTGTCCTCAACGTCGGGGGCGAAAACCGTAACGCCGCCGGGGAATACCTGGTAATCTAAAAGGCGGATGTTCTCCCTGGCCTCCATCAACTCCTGCGTCCGCAGGGTGTCGCCGTATGCCCGGAGGGCTACGGTGTCCCAGGTATCCCCCATGACGGTCGTTATGGTCTTCATGCTTACCCCCTAAAATTTGCCCGTTGCCGGTCCTTCATCCACTGGTCCATCCGGCGGTTAAATTCGTCTTGCGACATGGACTCCGCCCCGGCAATGTCTTCCTTGCTGGGTACCTCCCCCTCAAAGTGGTAATGATTCGTAGGGGAGTAAATGATCTGCATGGGCGGCGTCCCGTCTCCGCCGGGGCCGTCCCCGTTGCCTATGCCGTCCAGCTTGCTCAAGAGGTTGGAAATGTCGAGGTCTTCCTCCGCTCCCTCGTTTGCGGCGTCCAGCCGGTCTGCAAGGGCGGCGATCCCGCTGTTGGTCCCGTTCATGGTTGCGGCGATCATATCCTGCATATTGCCCCAAAGCTCCGGCAAGGGGATTATTGCCTCGTCCCCGGCCTCTCCTGCCTCCAGGAGGGTGGGGGCCGTCACAATGCCGCCCTTTGCAAGCTGCGGGACCTCAAGCCGCTGGACCTTCTCAATGCTAACGCCGGGAATTGCGTTGATAATCCCGATGGCCATGTTGATGCCGTCAATGAAACCGTTAATAATGCCAATGGCTCCCTTGAGGACGGCGTTAATGGCTCCCTTCACGGCCCCGCTTATGGCGTCGCCCACGGCGGTACCTATGGAAGTAAACAGGGCGACAATGGTGTCCCACAAGCTCTGGAAGAACGCACCGACCGGCGCAAACACGGCCTTGATTGCCTCCCAGGCTGCTGAAAAGACGCCGCCAAACCAACCGGCTACGGCCCCAAATACGGCCTTGATGCCCTCCCAAACGGTACCAAAGAACGAGGCCCAGGTCCCGACTATGCCCTTGATCGCCTCCCAGGCTGCTGAAAAGTCCCCGCTCAATACGGCGGAAACAAAGGAGAAAATCCCGGCTATGGTGTCAAAAACGGCTTGGAAGTAGGCGGCGACGGTGTTCCATACCGCCTTGATGATCTCCCAGGCGGTGGTGAAGAAACCGCCGAGAACGGCTCCAACTACGGAAAAGACGGCCTTGATTCCTTCCCAAACCAACTTAAACCAGGCGGCGGCTACGGACCAGACCGCTTGTACTACGGCCCAGGCAACCTTGAAAAATCCGCCTATGATCGGGGCCACAATCTCAAAAATGGACTTGATGGCCTCCCAAATGGCGAGGAAATAGGGCTTTGCTTGTCCCCAAATGGCCTTAATCAGCTCCCAGGCGGCTGCGAATACGCCGCCGATGGAAGTCAATACCGCCTTGATGCCGGGGAGGACGTTGGTCTGGAAGAACGAAACAACGGCGGAAACGGCGGCGATTATGCTCTGCCACGCTGCCTCAAGGTACGGCTTTACTTGCGCCCATACCTCCTGTACTACCGCCCATATATTCTGGAAGACCTCTTTTGCCTTTGCCCAAAATGCGGCCAGGTAGCCCTTGACCGCCTCAAGGATGGCGTCTACCTTCTGCCGGAACCACTCGCACTTGTTGTATAGGGTTACAACTATAGCAATCACGGCGGCGATTGCCGCTATGACAAGGACGGCGGGGTTAGCTGCTATAAAGCCCATGATCTTGCTGCCTACCCCTGCGAGGCTGGTACCGATGGAAGTAATGCCGCTCTTTAGACCCGTGAAAGCGTTCTTTGCTACGCCGCCGATGCCCTTTAGGCCGCTTGTGAACGTGGACAACTTTGCCTTTGCGGCCTCTGTGGCAAGGTCGGAGAGCTTGATCTGTCCGGTCAATACTCCAAAGGCGGAGGTCAGTTTTGGGATTTTCCCGCTTGCGGCGGCTGCTGCTAAACTGGTGCCGTTGGTCACGTTCTGGAAGGCGGTCAAAATTCCCTTTGCGGTGTTGATCTTGTTCCCCAGTTCAGAAATAGCCGTGATTCCCTTAAATCCTGCGAAAGCGGAAACGAGGGCAATCACAAGGGCCTTGTTCTCTGAAATCATCAGGGCAAGGTCCGCCAGCTTATCAACTACGGTTAGAACGGCGTCCGCTATTTGCGGGAGGGCCGTGGTTGCGGCGTAGGAAATAACCGGCTTGAGCTTTTGGCCTATGTCTGCAATGATGCCGCCCACGTTTTGGGCTATCTGCCCCAGCTTCTCAAAAAGGCCGCTGTGGCTGCTGATAACCTCCCCGACCTTCTGCATGGCCGTCCCGGCGGTATCCGCAAGGAAGGAAAAGGCCCCTTGTGCGGCGGTCCCTATGCTCTCAAGGGTGGGGCGGATATCGTTGAAAACCTGGACCGCCTTGTCCTTAAAGGCGGTTATCTTGGGTATTGCGTAATCAACAAATCCTTGAGCCGCCGGAATTATGGCCGCTGTGATATTGGGAATAGCTGCGGCCACGCTGTTGATCGCCTGTGTGGCGTAGGGGGCAAAGGTAGAAACAAGGTTGATCTTGAGGTCGTCTATTGCTGATTCCATCCTTGCCTTTGCGCCGCTCCAGGTGTTGGTCACGGTGTCGGCCATTGCGGCCATTGCGCCCTCTGAATTATAAAGGGATTCGGCCAGGGCGTCCCACTCGCTTGCCCCCTCCGCCGTGGTGGTGGTAAGGCCGGACATGAGGGCGTTTAGGGCGTCCGTGTGCTGCTTGCCTCCGATGGCGGCAAGGGCGGCGTTTCGCTCCGCCTCCGTCATGTCTTTGGTGGCCTCGTAAACCTTTTGAATGGTTTCCTGTAAGCCGATAAATTTCCCGTTGCTGTCAAAGGCGGAAATACCGAGCTTTTTCATCATGGTACCGGCTTGGCCAGTCCCGGTGGTGAGGTTTACAAGGACGGCGTTTAGGGCGTTTCCGGCCTCGGAGCCTTTAATGCCCCGGTTTGCCATCACGCCGAGGGCTGCTGCTGATTGCTGAATGGGAATATTAAGGTTTTTGAGGGTACCGCCGACGCCGATGTATGCCTCCATCAACATTTCGGCGGTCTGGTTGCTCTTATTGTTCGCCTGTGCTGCTACGTCCAAATAACCGGCGAGGTCCTTCGCCTCTATGCCGAGTGCGCTCATACTGTCCGTTACAAGGTCGGAACACCTTGCAAGGTCAAGCCCGGTGGCCTCTGAAAGCCGGAGGACCGGCTCAAGGCTGGCTATTGATGTATTCACGTCCCACCCGGCGAGGCTCATATATCCGAGGGCGTCAGCGCATTCCTCTGCCGTCTTGCTGGTGGCTTTTCCCATATCAAGGGCCGCTTGCCTCAAGGCTTCGTATTCTTCCCCTGTGGCTCCTGCAATGGCGGACGTGTTCGCCATTGCTTGCTCAAAGCCCTGGTATGTATCTACGGCGTCGGAAATAAATTCCCCCAGCTTCAAGGCCCCCCAGGCGGCGGCTGCTGTTGCCGCTGCCGCCTGGGCTATGCTGCCGAGGTTGCTGATCTTCTGCCCCGCCTCGCCTATTGCGCTGTCAAAGGAAGAGGAAACCGCACCGGCGATCTTTATGGCGAGCTTATACTCTTTACTTCCCGTTGCGCTTGCCATATTTCTTCACCGCCTTTAGCGTTACCTTTACCGTTTTGATAAGCTCAAAAACTGGCATCTCCATGAGCTTGCAAAAATCGGTATGTAAGGAAAGGGTTAGGTTTACGCAAATTTCCCGGAGCCTCTCCCCGTCGTCCGGCCTTAATCCTCGCCGTAGAAAAAACTTGTAACCCGGTTTTTAACCTTCGTGGCGTCCTTCGGCGGGAGCTGCTTGAAAAACTCAAGGGGCTGGCCGGTCGCCTTGTTGGCAATAAAGGCGATGTATTCCATCGTCATTTCCGGCAACGGGGAAACGATGCCCTGTCGTGCAAGGTACTTTTCCGCCTCGCACATATCCTTTGCGCTCAAGCTCTCAACCCGCTTGAGGTCGATACCGGCGTAGTAGTTGCCCTCAAAAAGATAGGGCTTGTGAAAGCGGACGTAACTCTCCGGGTCGTCCTGGGCCGGAGCTGTGGGCTTGTCCTCCGGGGCCGGGGCGGCTGTTGCGGCGTCCTCAATGATCGCCGGGGGCTGGGCCGGGGCGGGGACCGGAGCCTGTTCCTCCTGGGCGGCGGCGTCCTCAATGACGACGGGGGCGGGGGCCTCCTGATCGGCGGCGGGGATGATGTTATCGGTTTCGGGGTTCATACTCTTTTACCTCCTGTTTAAGTCAATGCCCGGATTTTGGCGAGTTGGTCAACGCCGTTAATCCGGTAAATGGTGTTGATCTTGTCGAGGCAAATCCTCTCTTTGCCGTCCATCTCGATCAAGATGTAGGTCAGCTCAAGGGATACCATGCTCCCCATCTGCTCCCGCTGCTTCACGGTGCCGATGGAAATCTTCTTGCAACGGCCCCGGAAAACCACCCGCATACCGACCTCGCCCTCGCTCATGGTGTCCCGCTCGGACTGCTGAATTGCGCCCCGGAGGGTCAGCTCGACGGACTTGCTGGGGCTTACCATCTTGAAATAGTCCTCATTGATGCAACGGAAAGGGATTTCCTGTTCCATGCTGCCAAAGTGGCCGAGGACAATGGCCTCATACTCGCCCAGGATGCCGTTGCCGGAAGTGGTGGAGGTGATCGGCTCAAAGTCCGGGAGGGAAACCTCGCCGGTTGTGCCGCCCAGCTTGCCGCCGGAAAGGTAAAGGTTAAAGTCGTTAATGACTTCGGGGATTCCTGCGATTGCCATTGGTTACTTCCTCCCTTCTTAGGTCGCCGCTGCCGCCAGGGCGGTCTGCAATGCGTAGGGGTCAAACTCCAGAACGTTGTGGATATCCTCCGCCGGGGGGTACGGCGTGAGGTACTGGTGAAACTGGAGCTTTCCGTCGATCAGGTTGGTAACGGGGTTTTCGTCCATGTTGAACGTCATTTCAGCCCTTGCGCACTTCCCGGCGGCAACGTAGGCCCCGCCCCGGATGTTTTCCGTGTCAACGATTGCCTCAATGAGGCGGACGTTTGCGGGGTCGTCAACCTTCTGGAAGTAGGTCAAAATAAAGCTGTTACCCCACCAACTGAAAAAGCGGCGGCAACAAAACCACATATCTTTCGGGTCGGTGTTGGAAGGGTAGCAAGCGGAACGGTTGCCCCAGGTGCGCCAGCCGTTGACGTTGATCGCCGTGGTCACTCCGAAACTGTTGACGGCGTTCCCCTGGAGCTGGTCAAGTACGACCTCCGTCTCCCCGTCCGCCAGAACGGTGCCGGTAATGCCAATCAGCTTATTGGAGGGGGAAAGGTTGGGGACGTCGTCGTTGTTGGCGTCAACGTAGGCGGTCAAGGCCCCCATGATTGCGCTGTACCAAAACCAGCTTGAGCCGACGGCGATGCAAGGCCAAAGGGCCATAATGTGCTTGTTGGTGCAACCGGCCATCTCTTTGTATACCTTGACTTTATCGTAGGCGGTGCAGCCCTCGGCGGTGCTGTCAATGTCAATAAAGCCCTCGCAGCGGAAATAGCCGTTGATTTCCTCTGTCTTTGCGGCCATGACGATTCCAACGTCCGGGATATGGCTCCAACCGGGGGCAAGGATCAGGCCGGGGGTCATGCCGAGCCGGGGGTAAACCTGGCGCAAAACCTCAAAGCCCTTTTCTCCGCCGGTTGCGCTTACGCCGATAATGTCCCCGGCGTCTACGGCGTCCGGGTCGATGGCGGTACCCTCGACGGTGAGGGTGTCAGCCGTTGCCCCGGCTCCGGCGGCGGTTAAGGTAATAAGGACCTGGCCGTCGTCGTCAAAGCTCAAAAGGTAATCCGCATCACGCTCAAGGAGAACGGGGGTGGGAACGGTTTCGGGGTCGCTGCTGTCCTCTCCGTCCTCGCTGCCGCCATCTGTTGCGGGGGCCGGGGCGGTGATCTTCACGGTATCCAAAAGGAGGCCGGTCAAGGGGACGGTCGCCTCCAAATCCTCAACCGTTACGGTTTGCGCCTCGATCTTCTGCTTGTGCTTCTTGGGGTCCAGAACGTTCACGAAAACGACCGGGGCGACGCCGATAAGCTGAAAACTCGCATACATGGATTGGCAAAGGGTATACTTTGCGTAGTCCGGGGAATAGCCGAGCTTCTTCACGGCCTCGGACCAGGAATAGGCAATAACCGGCGTATTGGTCACGCTGTAGGGGTCCTCCGCCAGGTTGACGGGGGCGGTACCGAAAACGACCTGCAGTCCGGCGGTCCCCAAAACGGGGGCGACCAGGCTGGTGGCCTGTTCCGATACTCGGACGCCATGCTGAAATGCCATGTTTTACTCTCCTTTCTCAATGGCGGCTTTCTCGGACTCCGCCTTGCTGTACAGGGTGTAAATCCGGCCCTGCTGGTTGTCGATCTGCTGGAGGGCTTTGGCAAGGCCGGAAACGGGAACGCAAAGCCCGGCCAAATAGGGCCGCTTTTTAATCGCCGCCTCCAATGCCTCCGGCAGCTTCTCAAAGACCGTGTTTCGGGGGGCGATGGCCTCAAGGGTGGGGCCGACATACATGGTCTTTTTAATCTTGCTCATGTAAATTTGCTCCTTTCTTTGCGGGGTGCTGCAAGGGTAAAAGTGAGGTCACAGGCCCCTATGTTGTAGGGGAAAACTGTTTCATCCTGCAAAACCCAATGAAAAGGGCCGTCAAAGTAGAATTTTCCGTTACAAAGGGAGGGCCGCTGCTGGTAATGCTCCTGTATCCGCTCTATGATCTCAAGGACGGACATGGTGCCAAAGTTGCGGGTATCCCACTCCCCGGCCTCCGGGGGCGGCTCCCGAAAGTCCAGGAGGCCGTCGTCGTAGATGCCAATAACTAAAATCACTCTTACCTTGTGGGGGTCTGTAACCGTATCCACGCCGCCCTGGTCAAGGCGGACTATGATGTAAGGAAAAGGGTCGTCCTCGCTCCTGGCGTCCTTTGGGGGGAGGTTCTGCTGGTACGCTTTGGGCGGCTCCATCGTGTTGTGGGGGGTCTTAAAAGGCCGGTCCTTAAAAAGGGCCTCAAGGTCATCCATGAGGGCGATTTGCAGTTCTCTGGCGTTCATCCCTTCATCACCCTTTCGATCTCCCTGATTACGTTGGCCAGGAGGGTTTCGTAAATATCCGGCTCAAGCTCCCCCAAAACTGCCGAGCCTCCGACCATTTTGGGGAAAGAAATTGACAATAGCTTTTTTAGGCGGGTCATATCAATATGACGGCCATATTTCGCTTGCCGCTTTGCGCCCTCCCGCCGGTATGTCTCCCCGTCCTGCCGCTGTACGATGGCCGTGTGTCCGCTCTCAAAGGTAGCAAGAAACGCTTTCGCCCTGCTGCCCTTTTGGGACTGGATGGCCTTTAGGCTGCCGCTGGTTAGGATTTTGGCTCTTGCCCCGCTCCGTGGCGCAGTGGCCTTAAATTCCCGTAATTCGAGCGTGGTGCCTTTTACAGTGATCGTCGCCTCCGGGTTTGAATCGGTCCCCTTTTTGATTGAGGCGGCTTTTTTGAGCGGTCCTTTCTTTGCGGTATATTCTGCCTGGGCTTTGGCTACGAGGTCCGCCTGGGCCTGTTTCGCTGTGGCGTTGACGGCGTTCTTGAGGACCTTAAAGCGTTGATCTTTCAAGTCCCCCAGGGCCGTCGCTACGGCGTCAACGAGTGCGCCGTCGTACTCAACAATTAGGAGGCCCCGGTCGGTGTCTACCGTTTGCCTCATACCCTGCGGCCTCCGTGGCTCCTGTTGGCCTCCATCGTTATGCCGTAGATGCCGCATTCGTCGGTGGCGTCCAGGACGGTGTATTTCTGGCCGTCAAGGTCAATAATTCCGCCCTCTTTGGGAAGGGGGCCAAAGTCCGCAGACGCAACGTAAAAAAATACTTGGCGGGTAAAAATGCCGTCCATGTTGGACTTCATCTTTTTTTCACGCTCAATATTTTCTATGTCGTCAAAGGAAATGGTCATAGGCTCCCCGTTTATAAGGTGCGTTTCCGCAAACTCCAAAGGGTTGAGAAAGACCTGTTTCACGTCCTGCGCTAAAATCCCCTTAAAGCTCAAGCCCACGGCCCTCGCCTCCTTTCGTGCGTCATGGGTACCCGGCCCACTAAATCCTCCCCGGTAGCCTCCCCGCCCACTGCAAGGCCGGGGAGGCCGGGGGTAGCTGCTGCCCTCTTTGCCCTTACCCACGCCGGGGGCTGGTAGTCTTCCGGCCTCCGGGCGGCGGCTCCGCTCTCTACCCAGGCGGCGGCGTCCGGGTGGTCCGAGGGGAGGGTATCCCCTGGGCCGTATTCCCGGAAACCGACCTTGATGCGGCAAAGGGCGACCAGCTTATCAGCCATTGATCTGGACCAGGATGGTATCATCCCCGGCGGCGGCGGGGGCGGCAGCGTAACCGGCCACAACGTCCCCGGCGGTATCCGTTACGCCGGTACCGTCAAAGTAGACGGTCTGTCCCATCTCCACGGCGGCGGTGCTGGTCTTGCTGATCTGGAAGACGCCGACCACGTGGAGGCTCCCGGTCTTGCCGGGGGGAATGGGGCAACCGGTCACGCCGACACGGCTCCCAATGGCAACCACCGCCCCGTCGGGGATGGTGTCCTCTGTGGCGTTGGTGTAGTCCAGGCTTTCGCCTCTCTGGAGGTATTCCGCTTTATTCATTGTGGGTGTCTCCTTTCTGTCTTACGCCAGGGGGTCCTCAATCTTGACGCCGGGATTTTTGATGGCTCCCCGGTAGTCCATGACGTTGATGCCCCAGTCAAGGTAAATGTCCCAAACAAAACCGAGCTGTCCGGGCGTCTCCATCCGGCGGATGGTGGGGACCTCCTGGCCGTTGAGGTAGTCAACCTCAATAAATCCGCTGTCGGCGGTGTTGGCGGTCATGAACCAGGGCATTACGTTGCCAAAGCCCCCGGCAAGGGTGTTAATGGTGGGGTCGGCAATGATCTGCAGATCCCGGTACTGATACAGGGGGTTGACGGCCTGGGTGTTGCCCTCGGTGTGGATGGTGGGGCTGTTGAACAGGGTGTAAATATCAAAGTCCAAACCGGCGGGGACGATGATCTTGCCGGGGCGGACAATGATAGGCTGGTCGAATTCGTCCTTTTGGGTGGAGAGGGCCAAAATCATAGCCTGGACCGCCGCCCTGGTAATGCCGGAGCCGGTAGTCAGGATGTTTCTGTGGTCACGGTGGAAAAGGTTTTTCCCGTCGTAAATGGGCGGGTTGTTCATGAGGATGGTGTAACACTGGGTGTTGATCGTCCGACGGGCGGCGGCGGCGTAACGGGCGGGGATGCGGGTTACGAGGTCGATGTCGTCGTTGATGAACGCTTGCCGGGAGAGGGTAAACTGCTTGCCATAGGTCTTGATCTGGCGGGTGGGCAGTTTGGCGTCCGTGGGCTTGTCGTTCTTCAGCTCTCCGCCCTCCGGGACCTCCAAAAAGTCACCAATGGGACCGGCCAGGTAGTTGTTGTCGTGAATCTTGAAGTCCTTCAAGCTGCCCTTTTTGGTCCAACGGTCGAAGGTGACGGCGGCGGTACGGTGGCCCTGGACATACGCCTTTTCGATAGCGTTGTCCAAAATGGAAGGAAAGGCGGCTGTGGGGTTGAAATACTGCCGGGAGAAAAGCTCCTGCAGGAGGCTGTCGTTGCTCATTCTGCGGGCGTCCGCCACCCCGGCCCGCTCCAGGCACTCAATGGCAAGGTCCCGCAGCGTCATGTGGGCGAAATGCCCCGCCCCCTCGGAGGGCTTGTCAAGCTCAACCCCACCCCGGAGCAGGAGGCCCTCGGCGGCGTCCCGTCTAAATTCATCCTCCCCGCTTTCGGTAACGTGGATGCCGGTGGGAATGGGGCCGCTGCCGGTGCGGAGCTGCTCAAGGATAAAAGCCCGGACCTGGTCCTCCGTGGTGCCGTCCTTGATAAACCGCTGGAGGTCTTCATCCTCAAGGCCGAAGTCCCGGCACATGGCGGTAATGTTGAGGGTGCGGGTACGCTCCGCCTCGATCTGCCGCTGGCCGTCGTCCTGTCCGCCGGTGGGAGCGGGAGGGGTAGCCGGGGGCGTAGTGGGGGCCGGGGGCGTCCCGCCGCCCAGGCTGCGCTGCGCTTCTTCCTCGGCGGCGATCTCCGTGTTCAGCCGCTCGACCTCCCGCTGGAGGGTCTGGTACTCCGCTTCTTCCTCGGGGGTCATTTCCCGCTTGCCATTCTTTGCGGCGTCCACCAGGGCCTGCTGCCGCTGGATAGCCGCAAGGCGTTTTTTCTGCTTCTCGTTCATGGGTTATCCTCCTATCAAATTTTTGTTTATTTGAAGTTGGCTTTCGTAGACGCTCAAGGGAATGGTCCCTTGATGCCCCGCCTCACGGCCTACGCCGACGGTTGCGTCTGCCGGTACCGAAACAATAGAAATTTCAAAGGGCCACCATTTCCTTGCAATTTCACAGGGTCCGGTAAATCTGCCGTCTGCGCTTGTCTTTCCAGCCTGTACTTCCTCAAGTGAATCTATCCGGTAGCCGACCGAAACCCCTTTAAGGGTCCCGCTCTTTACCTTCTGAAAAATGATCTCGGATTGATCGTCGGTGTCAAATTCGACCTCCGCCATGCCCCTGTTGCCCTCCAACCATGCCCGGTTGATCTTGCCGATTACGGCGTCCCGGTTATGGTTGAAAAGCAAGCAGCCGATCTCGTTTATCCGCTGGAGGTCTACGGCTCCGGGGGCGTGGTCCAAAATCTCAAGGCCAAACCACCGCTCATAGGGTTCCTCGGAGGAAAAAGAAAGGGTAAATTTCCTTTCGTTCCCCTCTCCCTCCATGCGCTGGAGGCTGGCCGTTCCCAGGGTCCGGCGGAGGTCATTCGTCGCCGGTGCCGCCCTCTGTAGAGCCTCCGTTATCGTTGCCATTAGGTCCTCCGTTTTTCCCGGTGTCTGCCGCCCCGCTTTGAGCAGGACTATCTCCCGCCCCTGCGGCATCGTCTCCGGGGGGCGGGTCGTCCTCCAACTCATAGAGGCCGTCTGTCTTCTTTTGTCCAAGTATCACACCTCCTAAATCAATGCCGTGGGTGTCTCTGGCGTACTTCAAAACCTCGCAGATATCGTCCACCTGTTTCTGCCAGTCGGAGCCGTTTTCGGCTGCAATCTGCTTAAAGGTCTTTTGTCCGTTCCGCAGGGCGATTTGTGTTGCGGTCGCCTCTTTGCTGGGGTCAATCCAGGGCTTTGGCGGCTTGTCAAAGCTGTGGTTAAAATAATCGTCTTTGCGCTCCCAAAAATCAGGAATTTTCAAGGCCCCGGAAAGAACGGCGGAAATGAGGAACGTCTCATAAATTTCATCAAGAATATCAAGGAGCAGTTCGTCTTCTTCCGCATATGTCATGCCGTCCTCAATAAGGCCCTGTCTTGCGCTGCTGTAATTGGTTTGGCTCATATCCCTGGAGGTGGCCTCGTAGCTGATACCCTGCCCCGCTCCGGTCAACCGCTGCAGGAGCTTTACAAAACTGGCGGAGTCGCTTGCCTGTCCCTGCGGGTTAATCGCCTGGATTTCCTCTCCGGGGTTCATTTCCAAAATCATACCGGGGGACACGGTCTTTCCAGCGTAGGTCTGCAAGGGGCCGGTCTGGACTACCCGGCCAACGCCGCCGGTGGGGTAATTCCGCTTTACGGCAATGCCGAAACAGGCTTCAATCCGCTGCTTTACGGAAACGGCGGTAATGTACTCGTTGGCATCCCGGACACGGGTCAAGGTTTGG
>OFGH01001052.1_pt1 | contig 20222 bp, 17 predicted proteins | sample 1521721 | NCBI WGS metagenome assembly OFGH01 (sample SAMEA3504132, study PRJEB24116) | mouse gut metagenome | biome: mouse gut; feature: mouse-associated habitat; material: faeces | place: Denmark | collected 2011
TCAGTCATATATATACCCTACCTCTACTTGCATCAATGATCGCAAATGATTTATCTTTAGTTTTTAAAATAATATAAATCGAATCAAAGGAAACTAAATGTTTTATATTGAATACATAGTTTCAGCTTCCTCCCGAGTAACATGATTCGGCAGTACAATTTTGAGACAAGAGATGACGAATAAAAATACTTAGCGTCGCGTTCAAATATTCCTAATCGCTTTCTTGCATTTTTTAGAGAATCGTTTTCAAGCGAATAACTCTGATGCAGCCGAGACCCTTTGAGCACTACTATATTGGCGCCAACCTTACGCGCATCCAGAATGAATTGGTGATCAATAAGATCCAAAAACAAATTGGAATCGTACGAAATACGATCATATAATGATCGCCTTACTGCCATGCCGCTATTAATTCCAGTCAAGTCGGCCATGTCACCAACATGCGATGGATCAACTGGTATTGTCCTATATTTTTCAAAATGACTCGGAGACAGCACTTTACCACCTGTCATAACAATAGGTAATGCAATATCCCATTTTTGTGAAGACTCAGTCAACTCAGACACTGCATTAAAATAATCCCCATCTACCTGCGTATCATCGTCAAAAACGCAGACAATATCGCCGCAACAACGAACGACACCAGCATTGTACGCCTTCGAAAGGCCTTTATTACCATTCATGGAGATATAGGTGATATTATGACACGCGGCTTGTTCGGCGTTATCATTTTTCCGATCGCTGTTATCGCACACAACAATATCGCTCACTTGTTGCGAATGCAGAGCCGTTTGCAACACAGGGACGTCATTCACGGCGCTGTTATACAGCACCACTAATACTGAGATACTCATTTTTGTAGCTGTCGCTTTCTTTTCATGAGTTCGCGTAGGAGATTGAATCGTTGTTGAGCCACAATTCGAATCGTTCGTCGTGAAGTTGTCACGTTCCCTCCATGAAGCCGATGGTGCAGAAGCACATCATCGACAAATACAACGCTTCCAAAAAGTTCACATACCATCCCCACCCAATGGTCATAATTAATTACAGATTCAGGCATTGGGAGAATGAGCTTTTTGGCTTTTGTAGTGAATGCCATGCAGCAGCCACTATAGCGAGGCCTAGTGAAATTCCGCCAAATACCACTATGAATGTTATACATCTCAAACAGAGATTTTGAAATTGGATTCCCGTTCGCATCCACATGCACAGCATTATGGATAGCTAAATCCGCATGACTCGATTCAAGGGCAGCCACCATCTTGTCGCGCTTTCCTGGAGCCCACTCATCATCCTGATCGCTGATAAATATAATATCTTTCCTGCAATGCTTCAGCGCATTGTTAAAGTTCCCTACAATTCCTGGACGGTCATTCTCAATAACGCGTACACGCGAATCATTTTCCGCATATGCATCAATAAGAGCTTTAGTACCATCTATTGACTGATCATAAGATATTACAAGCTCATCATCATCTTTCAGCTGCTTTAGAATTGAGTCAATCTGCGCTGGAAGATACTTTTCGCCATTATAGACAGCCATACCTACTGAGACCGTCTTTGCCATCACTGACACCTTTCCCATATACCAAGTTCCTTATTCCATATCCGCAGCACTTTTGCCGGCACCCCTCCTACCACGGAATTCGCAGGAATTGATTTCGTTACTACAGCATTAGCGCCAATCGTGCAACCATCGCCTATCTCTACTCCTGGTAGAATGCATGCTCCCTCACCAATCCAAACATTATTACCAATCTTCGTCGGTTTAGTGAGTAGTTTTCTGTCATCTGGAGCAACTTGTGGTGCGTCTGCTTCATCCCTGAACGAACCGTGGCTCGTATCCGTAATAAATATATTCGAAGCCATCAACACATTATCGCCTATAGTCACGCTTTCATGTGCAACTATATGAACGCGATCATTACATTTGCAATTGTCACCGATTCGCAATGTCACTTTTCTTCCCGCGAGATCAAAACGACATCCGTATCCAAGCGTTAGTCCTTTCCCATACAACACGCATTGTCTTCCACCTCGCAAGTAGAAAGGCAAGCGAATCAGCCTAGCGCCTGGGAACCATAGTTTTGTATACAGAAGGTACCAACAGTTACCTATGAATTCACCCAATGAGTATTGACTATACATTGTCAGACTCCGCATCAAGAATAGCTTGAATCTTCGTATTATCCCCCCAGATTGCGGGAGAATCATAAGGTCGATCTGGGTATTTCCCATACGCTAACTTGATAGCGAATCCGTTGTCTTTGATAAATTGTTCTATATACGCCCCAAGAGCCACCGGCGTTCCAGAGCAGATATTGATAATGCCAGTGATGGCATTCTGTGATACCACAGCAGCAACTTGCTTGCAAAACTCATTATAGGGAAGAAAATCATACTTGGTTTTGCCCGTCGTAAACGGAAACTCCCTTTTACCCTCTCGTTCGGCTATAACCAATTTAGCGAAAATGGAATCTCCGCGCCCGTCATTGGACACAAGATAGAAGCCGCGCAGCCACTGCATCTTAGCCTTATGCTGACGGCATAACTCTGTAGTCAGCTCTCTCAATGCGTTCTTTGCTACGCCATACGGCGTTGTCGGATGACAGGGCGTTAGTTCATCAACAGCACCTTCATGATAGCCAACCTCATGCATGGTCCCCATTACTGCGATGCGTTTCATGCCAGCTTCTAGAGCTGCTTTGATGAAAGTATAGTGTTTGGGCAAATCTTCAAGATGGGATATGGCATTGTGAGAGAAACCATCACGCCATGCGAGATGCAGCAACACATCTGGCATGTCGTGCAACAATCCGAAATCAAACTCAAAGACGTTTCCGATATATTCCAATAGATTTTCATCTACGATCCCGCATGAGGAGAGTCCCATCGCAATAACCTGATGTCCCTCGTCCAATAATTCTTGCACGACTCCTCTGCCAATGTACCCATCAGCACCTGTCACCATGATTTTCATGACGCGTCCTCCGTTTCATCGCAACAATCATCATTATGGTATCCACGATACGGGGGCGCCTCCCCCAATAACGTTCGTACAAACGCTTTTATCGAATAACTGTCTAACACTGATGTAGGCGGGCATTCATATGTCGAATACATAAAATCACTAACAGTGTCTGGATTTAGATCGTTATCCCATACCAGCACATCGCCATATCGAGCAAAGTCGTAATGCATTACATCTTCATTAGCAGTAATTAGTTTACGCCTCGCTCCTAGCGTTTCCAAAGTTCGCATTGTTAAACCACTCTGACCGCTCTGCGGAGAATCAATCACTGCTTTTGAACGTGTATAAATATCTACCACTTGCGTTGTATTCAATGGTTTATGCTGAAATACCTGAGCTCGGTAGCAACGGTTAGTCAACTTGCACCACAACTCCGCTACTCTGGAGGGCATGAAATAATACTTGAATACGCGATAACCCTGTGACTCTAATTTATTAACGATAGATGACACTATATTAAATTTACCTACTTGATGTGCACTACCGATAAAACAAGCATCATATTCGAAATATTTCTTAGATTCAAGCGGTATAGTTCGATATATACTTGAATAGAATAGTGGTCGCATTTTTAAATCATACTTTTCGCAATCTTTTGCCTCAAAAGAATATATATCATCAAACAAATCACGGCATTGACCGAATCTTTCACAGTTGGCGAATGCATCCCACAGATACGCTACAAATCGAGCATTGCTTGATTCACGAATCAGCCCAAACTGTTTACGCGTGAAACAGAAAGACATGCCGCCCATATACAGGACCATATCATATTGTTCTTTAGAGACCCTCCCTGCCAAATTCCTAGCGTAACGCATAATGATACCGTCAGTGAGTCGATAGCTGATTTTGGCGAGCGATTTGAACCACGTTGTTTCGCTTGGGCGATCATCCACACATTCAACTTGGTGCCCCTCTCGCACCATCTCCTCCTGCACACGATCACGATATCCGAAGAACGTGGGCCCAATTAACAGAATTCGCATCCGTCACCTTCTTACAACTTCGCTTTACGCCACCCCGACATACAGTAACTATCAGCATATACATATGCCAAGCCCAAGGGCCTTTCTTTTGTTGGAGTTTTCACTGATTGTTCAGTGCTTAAACCGGCACACGATATTATCTGCATAATTCGATATTCTAATTACCGAACCATATTCATTTCGGTCTTAAATGCATATTAAATTCATATTCGCACGCAAAACAGTGACATATACATTTTCGTATGCACTTACAGGGATATCTCGCTGATCACTAAAGGACATGACATATTGCATCCAACTGTAAATCGTACTCCGACTGCAATTGTGCAATCATCTCGCGAAAATCGTCAAAATCTTGATTTTGTTCTTGATAATGACGTAGCATTTCACCAAGCAGAAACTCGACATCTTCAACTTTTGAATTGACACTAATTTTATATTGTTGAGGCACTAAAACATCATCAGTCTCTGCAGCATGCAAATTCCAGACCAAAACATTGACCCCGTTAAAGACTGTTTCCTTAGGCAAACGTTCCGGCCCGGGGAAATTGCCAAAATCTATGTATACTTTGGCCTGTCGAAATAGTTCAATCATCTGATCGACCGTCATCGATTGAATGGACACATAGGCGTATTTCCCTCTTTTCACAAGTTTCCGAGTCAAACGAGAGGGTTTGGCAGGATTATACAGGATAACATCTTTCCTATTCTCTTTCGAAGTACACATTCCTGCATTTATAAAATCTACCCCGATAGAATGGAATAGCGGCAGGAACGGTGCGCCCTCATTCGCCAGCTTCATATTAGTATAGTTTGAACCAGAGAGATTCACCGCATTTTGTAATGGATACCTAGCCTTGCCGTATCGTATTACGTTTTTCATGAAATGAAGCATTTTAAACACATTTCTACGCATACCCTGTATGACCCTATTGAAATATGTCTCCGCTTCATTCCAACTATACCTACCGTCATAATTCTCATATGAAAGCCAATATATTATAGGCTTGACTCGTTTATAGTTGAATAAATACTCTGTTGCAGATTCTGGTACAATCACCGCATTTGAAGGCGAGTCTACGACATCCTCTTGTGAACAATAAGTTAACCCATATTCAAAATACTTATCAAATTTTTGGGGCGGACGCACAGCCGGATCTCTACGTGCATCAATAATGGACACCTTGTATCCACGAGAGATTAGATCACATCCAAGTTGGAACATGGCCTCCCCCCCACCAGAATATGCACCGCCATCTAATATATAAATATTCGAAAGCAATTTCACTCCTTTTCTTACACGCGTGCAAGCGTAGTTCTACGACAGGCACTTCGGAACATATTTTGCAGCATATCTTCAAAGTAATACGTAAGAACACACCCTACCAGCAACAACAATACATTGACCCGGTAGAAGGAGACTAGCGTGCCCGTAGAATTCAGGTACGATGTAAATACAAGATATACACGAAAAAGAAGAGAGAATGTGAATATTTTGTACGAAGCAGCTAATCGACGAAATGCAAAATAAAAGATGGCTAACAATAATGCATTTACTATAATAAGTATTATTGTAATTTGTATTCCATTGTAAAATAAGCTGGTAGCAATGAAGCTAGCCCCAAAACGCACACCATCTTCATAATAATGATTATACGTATCCGTAGACGCAAAACGATCCATTAACCCATACACACCTATACCCGCATCGGTATCGTTTTTCCCTTGAATAACCGAAAGAAGTTCTGCAGCGTCGTTTATCCCCAGCGATCGAGAGTTGCCATCCCCCAAAACAGCCCATTCCATATGGCCCGAAAGGGATAATTGTCGCTCAAGTAGCCCTCGCAATGCTTCGCCTATAGTGATGCCTGAAACAAGTTGCGACAACACATACGATGCAGCCACTACAAGAATGCATGCGACGGAATACAAACATACTTTTTTTAGATACTTACCTGACTGCTTCTCAATCGAAAATCTTCTATAGAAATAGCCAATTGTGAACGCAAGCAATATATCAATAATTCCCGAGGAACGATAACCAAGGAGGAAACGCTCAAGTAAAGCGACAATGATTATAAATGCTCCAATTTTTCTCCCTCGAGCATCACTGCCTCTTGATGCATAAATCATTCCAATACCCGCACATATGACGGTTATCATATTAGAGACCAACGAAGCCGCTGGCAGTTTTGAAAAATCGCTCCAATAATTAAATCTGGTAATTGATCCCATCGACAAAATGGGAATACCCGATATAATTAGATCTAAACCAATATACGAAACGAACATCACCCCAATCAAATTTAGTATGAACACTCGTATATCTCTAGAGTTTTCTATGATGCATTTATTTCCTTGTAATACTTTTCTATTAACAGAATTGATGAATATATTTAAGAATGACAGAAATACAATGAAATAGAATAAGTATGACGGTCCAGCGAAAACATTCCATGTATAGTTCGATAGTTCCGTATTATAAGTCCCGGAATCAAGATATACAATCGATACACATTTACCGATTTGCGAAACAAGAGGCATCAAGAAAAGAAAAACGAATATACCACATTGTCGTACCAATAGCGCTAACTCTAGTATGACAAGCACTATCTCTAGTATTAGTATACCTATATACATTGCAGTCTCTCTATATGATCAGATATCAATACCGGTAATGCAAAGATGTCATACATTAGCGCTAATTCAAATCTATTGGCATAAATTATCATTATACTGGTGTTATATATATCAAATTCTATTTACACTTTTCGGTAAATGTTGTTTTTACTTTTCAGCAGAATACACAATTTAGATATCAGCCAAATCAACAAATCGTGATTCCCCTTTCGCCAGATCGCGCAATGGGGCGAACAGTTCCCCGACATCTCATCCGACCGGACATTGTACGTACCCACATGTTGAAGGGTACGCTTCGCCTCGGACTAATCATTAACATGTTAGTTCATACAGCTATACGATTAGTATGTGAGGTGTTAGTTTACTGCATCCCTCATGCCGGCAGTATATTCACGATATTCTGGAGTCATAACAGATGAGCCAATCCCTTGTCAGGAATTCTTTTTTCAATGTTGTATATCAACTACTGAATGTTCTTTTTCCCCTTGTCACTGCACCCTATGTTGCCCGGATCTTATTACCAGACAATGTTGGCAAAGTAGCTGTCGCGCAAAACTGGGCGCAGTATTTTATTGTGTTTGCCGCTCTAGGTATCCCGACCTACGCCATTCGCGAGACGGCAAAAAGTAAACACGACTCCCGGGAACTTAATAAAACTTTCACAGAGTTATTCTTACTCAATTTCGTATCCACCAGTATCTGCCTCATATTATATATAGTAATGATTTTATCATTTCAGAATTTCCGAGATAATTTATTATTATATCTTGCGGTAGGATCGGGAATCCTATTCAATTATATCACAATTGATTGGCTTTATCAAGGATTGGAAGACTATGGCTACATTGCCCTTCGCAGCTTCGTCGTTAAAATTCTTTCCCTTATGTCTCTCCTAATATTTGTTCGTTCCCAAAATGACTACGTGGTTTACGCATTGATCTCCGCCTGCGCTATAGGATGTAATAATATCCTAAATGTTTTTCATCTATCAAAAATAGGAGTACACCTAAGTTTTAAAAGACTATCATTTATCAATCATTTAAAACCTATTATGATATTCTTCGCCAACTCTATCACAGTAAAACTATATACTCTCATAAACGTGACGTTACTTGGTATATTGTCGACTGACGCTGCCGCGGCTTTCTACACAAACTCTGATAAGGTAGTACGCTTGATTGTAGCAACCATCTCCGCTATTGGGGGTGTGCTTCTGCCTCGTTTCAGCGTATACGCGCAACGTGGTGAAAAGGAAAAATGCGCAGATGTGGCATCGAAGGTATTTCATATACTCTTCTTTTTATTCGTACCAACGTCTCTAGGCCTCATCTTGATGTCCAAGGAAATTGTATTGATCCTTTTTGGAAGCCAATATGCCGCTTCAATACCTACCTTGCAGATTATGTCTCTCCTTCTGTTCTCACTTGGATTCAACGGCCTCTTTGGAACAATTCTACTGGCATTCGGACACGAACGAGAGAATCTTCTTTGCCCCATAGCAGGTGCATTAACTTGCCTAATCTTCAACTTCGCATTAATTCCCACGCTTGCACAAAATGGCGCAGCCATCGCTTGCGTTGCGGCAGAATCAGTTGTAACCGGCGTCGCTGTTTTCTTTTCTTCCCGTATCATAAAGCTACATTTCCGCGCAGATACCATCGCAAAAACCATCATCGCCGCCATTGGCATGGGCGCGATCGTCTTGGTATTCAAATTACTTATTCACAACCTCGTGCTCTGTTTGCTTGCAAGTGTGGGATTCGGCATGCTCTGTTACATAGTGTTGTCTTGGTGCATGCATAATCCTGAGCTCTATCAACTACTCACTATCGTCAAACGTAGGCAGAAGCAATGAGTTATGCTAGAAATACTATCTGTTCATAGTAGGTGTTTAAATATCCATGCTTATTCGCATACTGTCAGATAGCACCAATTATTCAACTAGGACAGAAGAAATCGCGATGGTAGACATGAGTTTGACCAACCTATCTACGAGCAGCCGCACAGTATACGCAAACCTCAAAAACATGTCGATTTTCGCACAGGCCCTACAATGATTATGGGATTCATACAGATGCTGTATGAATCCCATAATGGGGGTTAAGCGTGCTCTGCAAAGCAGCGGCATCGCCCTCAACGATCAGTCACGGCGGAACAAGTCACGCGTATACACTTTGTCATCGACATCGGCAAGTTCATCACTCCACCGATTAGCCACAATAATGTCTGCTTGTTGCTTAAATGCATCCAAATCATGTGTCACTTCACTGCCATAGAATTCTGCATCGTCCAGCGTAGGCTCAAAAACAATCACAGGGATACCCTTCGCCTTGATACGCTTCATGATGCCCTGGATGCTCGACTGACGGAAGTTGTCAGAACCCGACTTCATTGTGAGCCGGTAAATACCAACAACAGGATTCTCTACGCCCTTGATTGTATCGAGGATCTTCCCCGCTATGAAATCCTTCCGCGTCGAATTAGACGCTACAATTGCTTCAATAAGATTTTGAGGAACATCAGCGTAATTTGCGAGCAGTTGCTTAGAATCCTTCGGTAGACAGTAGCCACCGTAACCGAACGAGGGATTGTTGTAGTGGCCTCCGATACGTGGATCAAGGCATACGCCGCGAATAATCTCTGCGGTATTTAGATCACGCGACTGCGCATAGGTGTCAAGCTCATTGAAGTATGCGACGCGCAGCGCTAGGAATGTGTTGGCGAACAGCTTGATTGCCTCGGCTTCGGTCGTGCCGCAAATCAGCTCAGGAATGCCGGTCGTGCCATCGGCATTCGCACGGGCATGCTCTTCAGGTGCAGCACCCTGCGACAGCAAGTTCGCGAACTCGCGAGCCGCTTCCACCGACGTAGCATCATCCATTGGCGCGCCGACGACGATACGCGAAGGATGCAGATTGTCGTACAGCGCGTGACCTTCGCGCAGGAATTCTGGAGAGAAAATGATGCGTTCATCGCCTGTTCTCTCACGCAATTGTGCCGTGTACCCAACTGGAATGGTCGATTTAATCACAATCCATGCAGTTGGATTGACCTCACGGATTGCGGAAATCGCAGCTTCGACACTTGATGTATCAAAATAATTCTTTTGTTCATCATAATTAGTGGGCGTTGCCACAATGACAAATTCAGACCCTCTATATGCAATCTCCGGATCAGTTGTGGCGTGGAAATCTAGTGCCATCGTTCCATCACGCTTCCCCTCAAGGAAGCGCTTAATTTCCTCATCGACAATTGGGCTATCATAATGATTAAGCATGTCAACTTTTTCCGGCACAATATCAAGCGCACACACTTCATTATGTTGCGACAATAACAGCGCCACGGACAACCCCACATATCCGGTTCCTGCAACCGATATTTTCATAATACCTCGATTCGTATTGTTTTATAAAACTACTTATTTATATATTCAGAAAGAACATTTAATGATTTCTGCTGATTCTTGAGATATCGAATACGTTTCATTCGGGCATCATTTTTGACTTGATAATCAGTTGAGACATCTTCTTCATGCACAACAGCGATATCTGGATCATACAACATTGTCAACCCGTTCTTCTTGCATCTCAAAAACAATATATCCTCCTCAAGATACAAAAATGTCCTCGAATCAAACGGTTCGCTGAAGATTCGTAAAAATGCAGGCGTAAAAATCAGACACGATCCATGCAATTTGTATTCTTCATCTTTGGTCATCTGTTCGAATGGTATATTTTGCTTCCTAAGAAGAGAATAAGCCACTCTCTTTATTCTTGTTACGGGAGTATCAATATGTAAATACAGGAGAGGCAAGTGGACAGAGATGTAATGCTGCATCTTTTTCACGCGCTCTTCTGTGTCGCAAATATAGTAGATTGGATTCTGTGACTTATGTGTTTTTTCAGAAAGAATGTGAGGCCCTATAACTCCACACCCGGTACGTTCGTAATCCGCGACTACCTTGGGAATGATATTATCATCAATTATTCTCGCATCATTATTGATAGTTACAATATAGTCACATTTTAATTTATTTCTGCAATACTCATATCCAATATTATTCCCTCGCGCAAATCCCATATTGTTTTCGTTATGTATGAATATAATATCGTTATCTTTTCCGTATTTGCTTAGGAGCGACCCATAGCTTCCATTACTCGAATTATTATCAACAACTACAATGGCGTAATTATATCCTTTGCAGCTTGAACGGATTGAGCTGATACACCGTTCAGTTGCTTCATCAACCAAGTAATGCAAGATTACAAACCCGAATCGAACGTTCTCGAAGCTCATGTTAGTATTCTCCAGTCGTGGCAAGAATTAAAATGATAAGTTAGCATACTTACTGGTCATAAATATCCTCTTAAGCTTTAGTAGGCCTTAAGCTTTAGTAGGCCTTAAGCTTTAGTAGGCCTTAAGCTTTAGTAGGCCCCACTTGGGTGCAGCACCGTGCCGATGGTACGCATGATGTACACGATGTCCCCCATCACGCTCCAATCCTGCACATAGCTCACATCGAGCTGGCGGCTTTCCTCTTCATCAAGGTCGTTGCGCCCGGAGACCTGCCACGGGCCGGTGATGCCGGGCTTGACGAGCAGACGTGTAGCGTAGATCGGATCGTATTCCTGCACTTCGAAATCACGCTGCGGGCGGGGGCCAACCACACTCATGTTGCCCATGAACACGTCGAAGAACTGTGGCAGCTCGTCAAGGCTCGTTTTGCGGATGAAGTTGCCGACCTTCGTGATGCGCGGGTCGTGCTTGAGCTTGTACCGTGCGCCCATCTCCTGTCCATTTGCGGCAAGCACTTCCTTGAGGTGCTTGTCCGCATCCACTCGCATCGAGCGGAATTTGTGAATGTAGAACGGCTTGCCGCGCAGACCAATACGTTCCTGCTTGTAGAACACGGGACCACCGTCTTCGATCTTGATGGCGATCGCCACAATGAGCATGATCCACGACGAGAGCACGATGGCGAGCGACGAGACGACGATGTCGAAGATGCGCTTCTTGACCTTGGCGACCGGCGAGTACTGCGGCAGGCTGATTGTCATGATGCTCATGCCTTGGATGTTGCGCATCTGTGTGGCGTGTTCGGCGATGTCAAGAGCCGAAGTGATCAATGCGATCTCCAGATTGAGCGATTCCATCTGCACGGCGAATGTGCTCAGGTTGTCGGAGAAGCGATCGAGCACATCCGTCACCATCACGGTCTGCGCGCCAGTCTGCGCGATGCGGCCGGCCAGATGGTCGCCGTATTCAATGACTTCAATCGGCTCGCCCCAAGATTCGCGCACCATTGTGTCAAGCACATCGATGTTCGGATCCGCCTCGATCAAGCCGGTCCCACGGTTCACACGGATCGGGCATACGCGCACTGGCTTGTAATTGAGTTGCTTGCGCTGTTGCAGGAATTTGAGAATCTGCCCAATGCCCTCAGGTGAACCCACAATGACCGTGGGATAGGCATAATCACCTTTGCGGTGGCGGTAAGTGAGGAAGCGGCGTGCCACGAAACGCACGATCATCTCGGCTATCCACACGCACAATGACGTCATGCACACCGAGAAGAACGAGACATTCGTTTGCATGATGAAATTGAGTCCACATACGCCCACCCAGCTGAACACCGTTGCTTTGAGCAGCAGGATATTGAGTTGATAGCCATCGGCGAACACATGCCGGTGGTAGACACCGGAGGAATGGGCGCAGAATACCCAGATGATCGCACAGACCGCCACATACAGGTACACACTGATGGGGAGGTTGAGCTGCAGCCGTGTGGTGAACAAATCCATCTCTTTGCTGAAGTACATCACCACAAGACCCACGCAGAAATACACCACTGCGTCGAACGCCATGAGGGCAAGATTCAGCACAAGGCGCCAATGCAGCACTTTGGCGGATTGATGCTCCACTTTCTGTGCGAGCTGCGCATCACTCTTTTCCTGTGTCATGGTTCTCCTTCTCGCCTGCCCACACAGCACTCAGGCCTGTTCCCTCACCGCACGTGGCGGTACCCGCTTTGCGCATAACAAGCCAATACTACCTTGCCCCCTGCCGCAAACTGCACATCATGGCCCATGCCGCACGTTCGCCATGGTTTCTCAGTAGGTGAAGCACAATGTGCTCCGTTTACAATATGAATTGGGCGAAGTATAGGTTCATGACCATCGTATGTACGACGAGGCACTTTCCAAAGGAGATTCGTGATGGAACAGGCACAAGGCAACACTGGTTCGTTCAACGCCGTGGAATACGGCCCAGGACAAGCCGCTCGGGATGCCGAGCATGATGCACTCAAGACCGACGAGCTCACGGAGCCACGTGCACTCAACACAGACCCGCTGACCGCCGCCGTCACGCCCGACAACGCCGTGATGCCCGATCCGGCTGCACCTGTTTCGTCCGATGACACTGTCACCGGCGAGTTCGCCGTGACCGAGACGGAAAGCGATGACGAGGCGATTGCCGACGAAGAGCTGCGCCAGTTCGAAAAGCGCATCGACGACATCCTCGCGACCGGCGAACTTGACGAAACACTGCGCGTGATCGACGCCAAAGGCGTGGCACAGGTGCTTCCCGTACTCGATTCCGAGCCAATTTCGCATCTGCTCGACGGCATTGAGGAAATCGGTGGCCGCGCCAATGTGTTCGTCCGCACTGCGGATGGCATCGCCGTGCTCAACGTAGTGGAATACAGCCCGGAAGACCAGAGCGCACGGCAGGCGGATGATACGCCGACCGGAGAAACGCCTGTGGTCAACGCCGAGGAAGCCACAGAACAGCCAACAGAATGAGTCTTCCGAAGCCACCACAACCAGGGCGTCCCTACACGCACGATGTGCACCACAGACCCGAGCCGGCCGAGCACGAGGGCCGCATAGCCGGCCTATCCACCGTGCTCACCGGTGAGATGTCATACCGCAACGACCATCTGACACGTCCGGCGTTCATCTCGCTCGCCATCCTCACGTTCATCACCTTCGTCGGCAACTTCACGCAGCTGCAGCTCAGTGCCGCCCTGCCGACGCTCGTCGATGACTTCGGCATTTCCGTGACGCTCGGCCAATGGATGACGTCGATCTTCCAGCTGACGATGGGCGTGATGGTGCCACTCACCGCATACCTGACGCGACGGTTCTCAACGCGCCAGATCGTCATCGCCTCGATGGTCGTGTTCACGGTCGGCTCGGTGCTCGCATGGCTCAGCCCCACGTTCCCGCTCGCGCTGTTCGGCCGTTTCCTTGAGGCAGTCGGCACGGGCGTCATGTGGCCGGTTCTGCAGATCACCGTATTCTCGATTTTCCCGCTCGACAGGCGTGGCATGGCGATGGGCATCGTCGGCATGGCGATGGCCGTTGCGCCGGCTATTGGCCCAGCGCTTGGCGGCCTGCAGACGGATATGAACGGCTGGAGGTCCATCTTCCTGACGCTCACCGTCATCGGCTGCATCTCGATCCTGCTCGCCGTGTTCGGACTGCATAACTTTGGTGAATCAGACAAGGCGGCACACGCGGACTTCTTCTCGGTCGGCCTGTCCATCATCGGTTTTGGCGGACTGATGTTCGGCTTCACGAACACCCAGACATACCCGCTGGCGGCGCCTATTGTATGGCTCCCGATGATCATCGGCCTCTCCGGCATCGTATGGTTCGTACTGCGTCAGTTCCGCAATGAGCGGCGCTTCAAGACCGGCAAAACAAGCCGCCCCGCATTGCTCGACCTCTCCGTGTTGCGTAATGCGCATTTCTCCGTCGGCACCATCATCGCATCGTTGAGCTTCTTCGCGTTCAGCTCGCTCGTCGTACTCATCCCGCTCTACATCCAGAACTGCCGCGGCTACACAGCCACCATAAGCGGTCTTGTCATGCTCCCCGGCGCAATCGCCCAGGCCATCGCCCAGTTCTTTGGCGGCCGCGCGCTCGACAGGTTCGGGGCACGCCCTGTCGCCATGGTCGGCACCATCCTGCTGTGCCTTGGTACGACGATGATGAGCATGATCGGCATGGGCACCTGGATCTGGTACATCTCGATCTGCCAGTTCATCCGGCAGATCGGCATGGGCTTCGTCATGATGCCGGTCACCACGTGGTCGCTCAACTGTCTTAAGCCTGCCGAGGTATCGGCCGGTTCAGCCGTCACCAACACGGTAAGGCAGATCGCCGGTGCGATTGGGTCCCCTGTCATGATCCTCATCATGTATTCGATCGCCGCAGCCCAGATGGGCGCCGGACGCCCGGATATAGAAGCGAGCGTCATCGGCATTGAATGGGCGCTGCGTATCAGCGCGATCATCAACTTCATCATGATCCTGATGGTCGTCTTCGGTGTCAAGGGCGAAGACGCCGGCTCGGCACGCAGTGCCGTACGCCGTGCGCTGCGTCATGCAAAGGCCGCATCCGCACAGTAATACTTACGCCTTGCCCATGAGCGTGAGCATAATGAGCACGGCGTTGAGCGCGATGATCAGCGCCACGACCGCCAAACAGACGATGTGCTTGATACGCCCATCCGCGTATTGCCCCATCAACGTACGGTCGTGCGTGTAGCGCATCAGCGGAATAATCGCGAACGGAATGCCTATCGACAGCACCACCTGCCCAACAATCAGCGCCTCGGTCGGATTGTTGGCGAGCGCAAGCACCACGAGCGCCGGCACGAGCGTGGCCACGCGGCACGCCCACATCGGCACGTCCACGCGCAGCAGTCCCTTCATGATCTCCGAGCCGGCGTAGGTGCCGACGGATGTGGATGAGAGCGACGACGCAAGCAGACCAATGGAGAAAATAGTGCCGACGACAGGCCCCAGCACCTGCGCAATCGCGTGTTGCGCGCCCTCGATCGTGTCGGTGCCTGTCATACCGTAGAGCGAATTCGCCGCGAGCACGAGCAGCGCGATGTTCACCGTGCCGGCGATCGCGAGCGCCCACACGACGTCGATACGGCTGCCGTGCATCATCTGCCGTATGCTCGGCCGGTCGGAGCCTTTGCTGAAGTGGTCGTTCACAAGCGTGGAGTGCAGGTAGATCGCGTGCGGCATCACCGTCGCTCCGAGCATCGATGTGGCCATCAATACCGACGATCCGTCGGTGAAACGCGGGATCAGTCCCTCCGCCACCGCAATCGGATTGGGCGGGTCGATGAACAGGCCTGCGATGAACCCAAACGTGATCACCAGCAGCAACCCAATGACGAGCCGTTCGAAGATCTTGTGCGTCTCACCGCCCTGGAATAGCAGCAGCACCGTGGAGACGGCGCCGATGATGCAGCCGCCCACGAGCAGTGGCACACCAAACAGCAGATTCAGTGCGATGGCGCCGCCGATGACTTCGGCGAGGTCGGTGGCGATGGCGATAACCTCGGCCTGCATGAAGAATAGGAAGCGCCCGGCGGTGCCCATGCGCTCCCCCAGGATCTGCGGCAGGCTTTTGCCCGTGACTATGCCGAGTTTGGCCGCCTGGTATTGGATCAGCACACTCATGCAGTTGGCCACCACGAGCACCCACACCAGCAGATAGCCGTATTTAGCGCCGGAGGTGAGGTTCGCCGCCACGTTGCCCGGATCCACATAGGCCACCGCTGCCACAAACGCCGGTCCCAGCATGCTGGCGAGCGCATGCGCGGGCTTCTCCGGTTTGCCGCTCGCCTTACGCTCGATCGCAATGTCCTGGTCCGCCTCGGCCTGCAATGCGAGCGAGTCAATGTCCGCTGGCGACGTGCTCTGTTGTTTGCCTTCGCTCATCATGCATCACGACTCCTCGACTACCGCAGCTTATCTTCGGATTCCATTGTGTCGAATCATCGTGGTTTCGCGCGCCGCTCAATCGTTCGGAATCGCCTGCCCCGGGCATGAGTGCAGCACGCTGAGCATCGCGCGCTTCTCTTGCGTCGTCACGCTCAACCCGTACTTGTCTTTCACACCGATCTGCCGCGCCACATAATCGCACCGGTATTCGCCGTTCGTCGGCAGCCAGTATGCGGCTGAGGCGGCGCCTTTCTCTTGGTTCGCCGGTCCGTCCACCGCGAGCAAATTGTAGAGGTCGTTGCCGAACCGGAACCGTTTCTGCTGGCTCCAGTCGCGCGCACCGGACTGCCACGCGTTCTGCAGCGCCACCACATGGTCGATCTGCACGGCCGAGCTGGTGGTCTGCCCACGCTGGAAGTGAATCGTCTTGCCGGTGTACGGGTCCGCGAGCACGCCCGACTTGACTTTGCATCCACCGAGTTTGGTGTATTGCACGCCGGTCAGGTCGCGTGCGAGCACGTCTTCGCGCACGTCGCAGCCATTGCCGTCGTCGTCTGTTTCGCGGTAGCCGAAGAGTTCACGCTCGTAGCCGTTCGTGGAGACGTCGTCGTCCACCGGCAGTTTCTGCAGTGTCTCCGCTGCCGTGCCCGTGGCATGGTACTGCCCGGTGATTTCCGCGAATTTCGGACTGATGCGCGGCAGGACCACCCCAATCGTCACACCGATCACTATGGCGATTACGAGCAGGATCAACACGCGCTCAGCCACACTGGAACTGTTGAAGTAGTTGCGGCCGAAATGCTTGGAACGTCTACGAGTCATGCGCTCTACTGTCGCGCGAATCGTGCGGAAAATCAAGCTGCGTGGCGTGGGTCCGCGATGCGCGCACACGTGGGCATGCACAATGCGCGCATAACCGCGGGATAGCAGCGCCAATTTCCACCCATGCGGTAAGAAAGTGCGCACAGGTGCGAAATACCCTTCTTTCTGCCCCATTGATGCTCGGCGCTGCGCACACAACTGAATACTGGTGTCGTTATCTGCCGGCTATGCACCTCCGTGCAACGTGCCAAGTGGACACTATTGGCGCATGATGTGGATTGGTTGTGCATCCGGGCGATTCTTTCCACAATCATCAGGGTGATTTGACCGTCCAACCACAACATATGTTCATGCTTGTGCATGCTAGAAGTGCATTCTAGGGTCATCAATCATGAATATGACACGAACACAGGCACAGCTCAACGATGTACGTGCAGGCACCATCCGCCAATGCAAAGAGGCACACATCACGAATCCATTGTGCGGAGCTACCGCCCTCAAACTTTACGGCTCCGAGTTCCCCTTTACTGATGAGCCAGATACGTTCCATGTAATGGTTCGCGACGCCTCACACCGTCGGCGTGCTCCCCATGTGAAAGCCCATACATGGAAGCAATTGGAGCCGGCGGACATTCTATATACCGAGGGACTGCAGGTCCTGTCACCGGAAGCCACTGCGGTGACCTTGGCCGGCACACTCAACATCATGCAGCAGGTGATGCTTCTGGAGGCCATGGTCCGCAATCAGTTGTTCACCTTTCCCATGTTTGCCGACTATACGCATAAGCGAACATTCCATGGGAAAAAGCGGGCATTGGCAGCATTGAAACTCTATCAAGATGGCAGTGCCTCTATGACTGAGACTGCACTGCGTCTGGAACTGAACAGACGTGGCGTACCAAGATTGGTTTTGAATTATGTGGTACCAAATGTCTGGTATCCCAATGGCGCTCCTATCACATTCGACCTTGCCCTCCCTGAAATGAAGATCGCATGGGAATATCAAGGAGACCATCACCGCACTGATAAAGCTCAATACCGTCGGGATGCGTACAAAGGCAACTTGGCCCGGTCGAAAAACTGGACCTTATTCGACGTCACCTATGATGATCTACGCAATCAGCAACGGCTCAACGAGCTTGCCCTGCAGGCAGCCGTGATCATCGCCCAGCGCACTGGCACCGTCCCACGTATGGATATCCTCACGCTGCAACAATTGGCGGACAGGCGACGCGTATTTTGGAAACGCTCATCTTCTGGGACCTGACCATGCGGAGAACGTGAAATTGGGAGTATACGGATTTGCGCATGCCTGTCAGATAGCAGTTCTTGTTCCCCTCTATGTGCAAGGAGAGTCTGAGCAACGCGGCAGAAAGAGTGCCAGTTCGCGGTTGTGCGCGTCTTGCAAGCACACAACCGCGAACTAAGCCCCGTATCTACAACTTATGCACCCGCACTCCCCCGACGCGTCCCCACGGTCTTATCGGTCATGGTGTGCCGACATTCCCCGTTCAGTATCAGAACATGAAACATGCGGCGCAGCACCGTTGTGGTATCTCTCGAAACAGTGCCACGCACCGCGCGGCATGTAAGTTCACATAGGCGCACAGAAGGAACCAGAGAGAAAAGCTCATGGAGACTACCCGTAACGAACTCAACAAGAATCTCGCCCAGATGCTCAAGGGCGGCGTCATCATGGACGTCACCACACCCGAACAGGCGCGCATCGCGGAAGACGCGGGCGCTTGCGCCGTCATGGCGCTCGAGCGCATCCCCGCAGACATCCGCGCGGCCGGTGGCGTGAGCCGCATGAGCGACCCCGCCATGATCCGCGGCATCCAGGAGGCCGTCTCCATCCCGGTCATGGCGAAGGTGCGCATCGGCCACATCGCCGAAGCGCGCATCCTGCAGGCGATCGAGATCGATTACATCGACGAGTCCGAAGTGCTCTCCCCCGCCGATGACGTCTACCACATCGACAAAACCCAGTTCGATGTGCCGTTCGTCTGCGGCGCGAAGAACCTGGGCGAAGCACTGCGCCGCATCGAAGAGGGCGCCTCAATGATCCGCACGAAAGGCGAGCCCGGCACTGGCGACGTGATCCAGGCCGTGCGTCACATGCGCACGATGAACCGCCAGATCCGCGAACTCGTCTCCCTGCGCGACGACGAGGTGTATGAGGCGGCCAAGCAACTCGCCGTGCCGTACGAGCTCGCGAAGTATGTGCATGACAATGGCCGTCTGCCGGTCGTCAACTTCGCCGCCGGCGGCGTCGCCACGCCCGCCGACGCGGCACTCATGATGGAACTCGGTGCTGAAGGCGTATTCGTCGGCTCGGGCATCTTCAAGTCCGGCGACCCGGCCAAGCGCGCCGCCGCAATCGTGCAGGCGACCGCCAATTGGCAGGACGCCGATCTGCTCGCACGCCTTTCCGCGGACCTCGGCGAGGCGATGGTGGGCATCAACGAGGAAGAGATCGACATCATCATGGCTCAGCGCGGCGAGTGACCCATGGTTGTTGACGTTGCATATATCTCGAAAGAGCGTTCCGACGACGCTGGCAATGCCCCCGGCTCAGTCACCGGCATCCTCGCCGTGCAGGGCGCATTCGCCGAGCACGCCGCGATGCTCGACCGGCTCAGCTCCCCATGGCGCCTGTTGCGTGCGGCTGACGATTTCGATGAGTCGATCGGCCGCGTGATCCTGCCCGGCGGCGAAAGCACGACACAGGGCAAACTGCTGCGCTCCACCGGCCTATTCGAGCCGATCGCCGCGCACATCGCCGCCGGCAAACCGGTCTTCGGCACATGCGCGGGCATGATCCTGCTCGCCCGCAGACTTGAGAACGACGACAATGTGTATTTCGGCGCGCTCGACGCCACAGTGCGCCGCAATGCGTACGGGCGTCAGCTCGGGTCGTTCGCCGCGGAGGAGGCCGTACACACGTTCGATGCACAGGGCGAACCGAGCGGTGAGATCGCCGGTTTCCCGC
>OFGH01001053.1_pt1 | contig 20218 bp, 18 predicted proteins | sample 1521721 | NCBI WGS metagenome assembly OFGH01 (sample SAMEA3504132, study PRJEB24116) | mouse gut metagenome | biome: mouse gut; feature: mouse-associated habitat; material: faeces | place: Denmark | collected 2011
GCGGCACAGGCGCTTTTGCTTTGCGGGAGGCCGCGCCGGGACAGGCTGAAAAGGAGGTCTGCGTCTACTGCGGCCAGCGCCCCGGTATGGAGTATGTGGTCACGCCGAAAGGAGGGGCGGGCGTATGAGTTATCCTGACGTGCCCATTTGGGAGAAGTACACCCTGACCATCGAGGAAGCGGCCAAGTATTTCCGCATCGGGGAAAAGAAGCTGCGGAAACTGGCGGAGGAAAACCCGGACGCCAACTGGCTGATAATGAACGGCAACCGCATCCAGATCAAGCGCAGGCAGTTTGAAAAGGTCATTGACTCCCTGGATGTAATTTGATCGCAGATTTGTATTGAGCCGGAAATATGATAGAATATAGTCAAGTCGTATCAAGGCTCGTTCCAGTTTTGGAAAGGAGTTTTACCAATGGCGGAAAAACGACGTGACAACAAAGGCCGCATTTTAAGAACTGGAGAGAGCCAACGAAAAGACGGGAGATACGCATACAAGTACACGGACAGCACCGGCAAGCCCCAATTCGTCTATGCCTGGAAGCTGGTAGCCACGGACAAGACCCCGGCTGGCAAGCGGGACGATATTTCCCTGCGGGAGAAGGAAAAGGAGATCAACCGGGATATTGCGGACGGCATCGACACCGTGGGCAAAAAAATGACCGTCTGCCAGCTCTACGCCAAGCAGAACAGTCAGCGGGCGGATGTGAAGCGGGGCACCAAGAAACAGCGGGAGTACCTGATGGGCCTCCTGCGGGATGACCCTCTCGGCGGGAAAAGCATTGACGCGGTAAAGCCCTCCGATGCCAAAGAGTGGGCCATCCGCATGAGGGAAAAGGGCTTTAGCTTCCAGTCTATCAGCAACTACAAGCGTTCCCTCCGGGCCGCATTTTTCATCGCCATTGAGGACGATTGTATTCGCAAGAACCCGTTCAGCTTTGCCCTGAACAAAGTTCTGGAGGACGACAGGGGTGAGAAAACCGTGCTGACGCCGGAACAGGAGGTAAGCCTGATCGACTTCGCACAGAATGACCCGGTATATCAGAAGTACGCCGACGAGCTTATCATCCTGCTGGGAACCGGGCTTCGCATTTCCGAGTTCTGCGGGCTGACCACGAACCTTGACTTTAGGAACCGGCTGATCCGGGTAGACCACCAACTTCTGCGGGACAGCAAAAACGGCTACTACGTTGAAACGCCCAAGACCAAGAGCGGCTACCGGGAAATCCCTATGAGTGAGCCGGTCTATCAGGCATTTAAGCGGGTGCTGAAGAACCGGGGTAAGAAAACCACCATTACGGTGGACGGCTACACAAACTTCCTGTTTCTCAAAAAGGACGGGACGCCGAAAGTGGGCATGAACTATAACGCCGTGATTACGGGCCTTGTGAAGAAGTACAACAAGTGGCACAAGGAGCAGTTGCCCAATATCACCCCCCACTCTCTCCGGCACACGTTCTGTACCCGTATGGCAAACGCCGGTATGAATCCCAAAGCGTTGCAGTACATCATGGGCCACGCCAACATCACCATGACGCTGGACTACTATACCCATGTTGACGCCTGTTCCGTAAAGGCAGAGATGGAGCGGCTGGCTGCGTAGTGAGTAGTAAAGTAGTAAAAAAGAAACGGCAGGCTGCTTTTACTACTTCCGTACTACGTTTCAGCGCAAAGTCACGCCGGGATACGCCGAGATATGCGAATAACTCTCCCAAACGGCAAATGGCGGAAACGCCTGAAAATCAAGGCTTTGCCACCATTTGCCGAGTTACATAAGGTTAGGGCTGGAAATTGCAAAATCTTTAAGGGTAAATGATCTGTATTCGGCCACCTTTAAAGTACTATTCACTGAAATCTACCATGTAAATCCACATATAAGTAACAATTCACATTATATTAAATATGCTTATCCGTAACTTTCTGAAAGGGGATATCTTCATGTCACTTCCTTATGGATTCATGTTAGCTCCAGATGGCAATGTTTCCGTTGATCAAGAGAAAGCCAATACCGTCCGAACTATCTATCAGCAGTACCTCTCCGGCATGAGCCTGAAAGGCATCGCTAATTTTCTCTTTATCCAGGGTATCCCATCACCAAGGGGTGAGGCCCAATGGACACAGGCCGTGATCAATGATCTGCTCTCGAACCAACGCTACATCGGCTCCATCGTCAGCTTTGATGAATTCTTCATGGCACAGAGCGAGAAAGGCAAGCGCAGCAATATCGATGAAGATACTAATCAGCGAAAGACCACCCGGTACAACTCACAGAGTGTACTGAGCGGTCTTTTAGTTTGTGGAGAATGCGGACGCAGTTACCGTCGTATCACCCGCCCTTCTGGCGACGTGGTGTGGCGCTGTGCCAATCGAGTGGAGCATGGGAAGCGTTTCTGCAAACATTCTCCGTCCATCTCTGAGCAGCAGATTAAGAATACCATATGCGCAAAACTTGGACTAATCACCTTTAATGAGCAGGCAGTAAAAAAGCACATTGATTTTGTCTCAGTTAGGTCAGATGGTGCTTTAGAAGTAGAAATACAGCAATTGGGGCTATCTTTGTCATAACTTATCTGGTATAATATCCTTATACGCAGATATAGGGGTGACTACCCATGACAGACCGGGAAGCACAAATCGAAGCGCTATGGACATATGAAATCTCACATGAAAAGATTTTGAAGCGAAACGTGAAGAAAGGATATATCACTCAAGCAGAGGCAGATGAGTTTTCTGAAAAGCTATTTGAGCAATTGGATCTTCAGAAGATTCCCGGTTTTCGTCTGTCCTCACTTGGCGAAAAGATGCGCACCGATGGTTCGTGTCTCAACGCTTATGTCTCGCTGACGGAAATTGCTAAAGAAAAGAAAACCTCCAGCCCGAGCTACCTCATCCAAAGCTGGATGCGGAATAATATTACGGTTGAATACCTGCGGATGTGGGAGAAGATTTACAATCCTGGATTTAAAGAAGATACCTGCGATGAACTAATTCATACGATACATACCACCAGCACCACTCTGACACCCTCACTGTGGATCAAGGCCACCCACGCGCACGGAATCAAGACCAGCCGAGGTAAGGGCGGCGGAACGGTCGCTCATCCAGAAATTGCAGAAATGTTCCGGGCGTGGCTGTTTCCAGAGTTTATGCTGGAGCTGGTGCAGTGGTATCGAAGTTTCTATCATGGCTCGATTGATAACAATATGGCGTAGCAGTAGGAGAAAATATGGGAGCGGCAAAATTATGTTTTTTGCAAATAACGCACTCGGTCAAAAAATCCACATAGATGATGCAGAAACTGGGCTACCTTATTTCTGTCCTGCCTGCAGAGATGCAATGATACAAAAGCGAGGTAATATAAATGCGCATCACTTTGCGCATAAAACTGGAAAAGGATGCGATCCGTGGTATTCTGAGAAATTATCACCGTGGCATATAAAAATGCAAAATCATTTTGACAGAGTGGTTCAGGAAACCGTCGTCTGGAACGAAATGCATACTGAATACCATGTTGCAGACATTGTGCTACAGTCAGGTGATAAAAAATATGTCATTGAGTTTCAGCACTCGCCAATTTCGCAAAAAGAATTTATATCCCGCACAAAATTTTATCTGGGCTGCGGCTACACAATAATATGGGTTTTTGACTTTTGCGAGTGCAAATCCCAAAAAACGATTTTTGTTTCTGAATATAATAATGGCATAATGCATTTGGCGTGGCCGGGAAAAGATCGGGTCAAATTTTTAGATAACATAAATTTTACCTCCGTCAATGACGGTCTGTACATATTCTTTTACATAAACGCGGGCATGGGAAAAATACGATTACATGATCCAGAAGGATATTATCCATGGAAAACATGGGAGTATATAGACCCATTCTCATTGCACTCATGCTTCGCCTTGCTATACCTGGACATATTTGATAATACAAAGGACTTCTTTGCAGAGTACTTTTCTGAAGAAAACTTCTTTCGTACGGTTAAGCGCCTAGGAAAATAATGTGAACCGATAAAGCCAATTCACACAAGTTAATGCAGTAAGTTCTGCCTTTACTCAGTTCCTCATCGCATCCCTTTTAGGTATTGTGAACATATACATTACTTCAAGGATAGAGTTCATTTGAATACATATATCTACAAACTGTAAGTGTTGGCAAAGGAGACGATTGATATGCGGGAACATACGGATATGGATCGACATATTCTGGGAGAGTTTCAGATTGGTGAGGAAAGCCTGCTTGGAGAAATTATATACAACAACGAAAGTGGAATAATTTGGCTAAAGCTTGAGCAAGAAGTCCCTAAAGGAATCGGGAAGTCCTATGGTTCTATCCCTCTGATTGTAGGAAAGTTACTTACGGGAACCTTCATTTCTCTGTATCAAAACAAGTGTATCAAAAATCATACGCAGCAGTTTTCTTACCAAACTGTAATCTTTCAGTCACGCTATATGATATTAGGCCCCACACAAGGAAAATATAACCGACTCACCTGCGAATTAGAAAATGGACTACAATGGAGCGGACTTTCTCAAGTTGATATGTCTGAATTCCCTACTGTTAAATTTAAGGGACTTGGAGAACATATATACCACTGGTTTAATGCAAAAATCAAGTTTTCAACCTCATTATCAAACGATTTATTTGGCTTTCCGCGCAAAGAAATCAGTCGTACCATTGAGCGGCTAACCATGGAGATCGAATCCGAGGAGAAACAAGATGTTGCCTTTTTTGTGGGGGTAAGAGATAAAGTTATCTCGCTCATTTCTTTTGCCATTAAGGATAATATTAATATTGAGCATCAATTTTTTACCGATTTTGATGACTATGATATGATCAATGGGCAAATCAACTATTCAGAAAGAGCTTTTTACTCGTCAGAACCACGCTACCAAATTTTTGATGTGCATTTATATGATTACAATTTTACTCTGCAGCATCTATCTGATACTGCAGATATTCAAGATGCTTTAACGAAATTGGAACCAATATTTAATTTGTACTTATCATTATTTAGATACCGGCATATGCCGCCAGAAATGATCTTTCTAAATATGGTACAAGCTCTGGAAACCTTCCATTCTCGGTTTTTTTATAATGACAAAAAAGAAAAATATATTGAATCAGTATATGAGCGGTTTGGTCGAAATCCGAATTTTAATCATATTGAAAAGCTGTTGCTAAGCGACTCTCAAATGGATAAAAACTGCAATTACATCATTTTAGTGTCCAGGTTAAACGACTTACTCATTGGACAGTTTAACGGACTTTTTTCTAATTTTTATATGTCCGAAAATCCCTATGCTCAACGTATTGCAGATACCCGCCACTACTATACACATTATGGGAAAAGCAAAGAAGCAAAAGCATTTAAGGGCGAGGATCTTCTCGAGGCTATCTATATCCTCCGCTTACTGTTGGAATATTATATCTGCCAGGTATTGAAAGTTGATATCGAAGACGTTACCCGAGAGAAGCTTGCAACCATCCAAAGGAATATGGTTGAAAAGCGGAATTTTTTAAGCACTGTGTAGTCCGGCTATGCCAGATATATGCAAGAAAAGCTCTGAATCCGTTGCGTCGCATGTTGCGCTGCAACGCTTTCCAAAAAAGCATTTTTGCCCCATTGAGCCAGATATCGACAGGTTTCGACAAGAAGCCTGTCGATTTATTTTACGGTTTCCGATCCGGCGGCAAGGAGAATGTGCAAAATCCACAAAAAAGTGCACTTTAAATGGTCAAAACGTAGAACATTACGAAACCGCTTGAATCATTTTGGTTTCCTGTGCTACAATGGAAACCGATATAAACAGTCTGGTTTCCGAAGGGAGGAGGAACTCGCTATGGAACTGCGCGAGCGCATGATCGGCGCGGCCACCGCACTGTTTCAGGCGAAGGGCCTGTGGTTTACCTTGCAGGAGGTGGCCGATGCTTTGCACATCAGCAAAAAAACCATTTACACGCTTTACCCATCCAAAGAGGCGCTTCTGCTGGACATGGTAGACGATCTGTTCAACCGCATCCATCAGGAAAAGCGGTCGCTGATCGCGACCTCCGGCCCCATTGAGGAGCGGATCAGGTCGGTGATGATCGCTCTGCCGGAGCAGTACCAAGCCTTGGACCTTCGGCTTTTGGGGGAGCTGGACGAAAAATACCCCGCCGTGGCCCGCCGGGTGCGGGAGCACCTGGAAACCAACTGGGAGCCAACCATCGCCCTGCTGGAGGAAGGGGTGGGGAAGGGCTGCATCCGCCAAGTGTCTATCCCGGTACTGCGGCAGATGGTCACCGCGTCCATCGAAGGCTTTCTTGTAAACGGCGAAAACGGAGCCAGCTACGCGGACACCCTGGCCGCTATGATGGACATCATTATGAACGGGATCAGGAGGAGAAACGATGAGGTATAGTTTGTGCGACGGCTGGGAGTTTACGCCCCAGTGGAGCGACGAATTTCCGACCGGGGGCGGCGAAGCCCGAGCTGTCCGCCTGCCCCACACCTGTAAGGAGCTGCCCCTGCACTGCATCGATCCGGAGGACTATCAGATGTTGTGCGGTTACCGCCGGACGCTGGACGTCCCCGCCGGACTGGCGGGCAAGCGGCTGTTCCTTCAACTGGACGGCGCGGCCCACATTGCTACGGTGTACGTCAACGGCGTGGAAGCGGCCACTCACCGCTGTGGCTACACCGCCTTCCGGGTAGAAGTGACAAAGCTGGTGGAGCCGGGTCGGTCCAACCTGCTGGCTGTGAAGCTGGATACCAGCGAAAACCCATCCATCCCGCCTTTTGGTTTTGTGGTAGACTACCTCACCTATGGCGGGCTGTACCGGGAGGCGTGGCTGGATGTGCGGGAAAACGGATACATCACCGACATTTATGTTACCACACCCACGTTGACCACGGCAAACGTCAAGGTGGCCACCGACGGCGCGCCCGATGGGGCAAAGCTGGAGGTCTCCATTTTGGACAGCGCGGGGAAAACCGTGTGGACCGGCGCGCCGGGAAAGGCCAATGTTCCGGACGCCAAGCCCTGGGACACGGCGCGGCCCGATCTTTACCGCTGTGAGGCCCGCCTCCTGGCCCCGGACGGAATGGAGCTGGATCGGCAGGAGGCCGCTTTCGGCTTCCGCACCGCGCAGTTCAAAGCGGGCGGCTTCTACCTCAACGGCAAAAAAACCTTCCTCCGCGGCCTGAACCGCCATCAGAGCTACCCCTACATCGGCTATGCCGCCCCGGAAGCCCTTCAGCGGGAGGATGCCCGCATTTTGAAGGAGGAGCTTGGCTGCAATGCCGTGCGCACCAGCCACTATCCCCAGAGCCAGTATTTTATCGACGAATGTGACCGGCTGGGGCTTCTGGTGTTCACCGAGATCCCCGGCTGGCAGCACATCGGAAACGGGGCATGGAAAGATCAGGCCTGCCAGAACGTCCGGGAAATGGTTTTACAATACAGGAACCACCCATCCATCATACTGTGGGGTGTGCGTATCAACGAGAGCCTGGACGATGACGAATTCTACGCCCGCACCAACGCCATCACCCATGAGCTGGATTCCAGCCGTCAAACCTCAGGCGTGCGCTACCTGGAAAAAAGCAGTCTGCTGGAAGATGTATACGCCTACAACGATTTCTCGCATAACGGCAGGACCCCCGGGGCCAAGCCCAAAAAAGAGGTTACATCGGATATGGGCAAGGCCCTCCTCATCTCGGAGTGCAACGGCCATATGTTCCCCACCAAGCCCTTCGACACCTGGGCACGGCGGCAGGAGCAGGCCCTGCGCCACCTCCGGGTGCAGGATGCGGCGTGGAAGGAACACGCAGGGTGCTTTGGCTGGTGTATGTTCGACTATCCCACCCACAAGGACTTTGGCTCCGGCGATCGGATCTGCTATCACGGGGTGATGGACGCCTTTCGGAACCCAAAGCTGGCCGCGGCGGCCTATGCCAGCCAGGGAGAGGGGACCCCTGTGCTGACGGTAGGCTCCTCCATGGACATCGGCGACTACCCGGCGGGGCGGATGGGGCGTGTGTACGTGTTTTCCAACGCGGACGAGGTGGCGCTGTATAAAAACGGGGTCTTTGTCACCCGTCTGTGCCAAAACCGAACATCTTCTCTGCCCCACCCGCCCTTCGTGGTGGATGACACCATCGGTGAGCTGCTGGAGACTCAGGAGGGTTTTCCGCCGGAGAAGGCCAAGCTCCTGCGGGAGTGCCTGCTGGCGGCTGGGAAGTATGGGCTGGCCGGTCTGCCAGTGTCCTATAAAGCGAAAATGGCCTGGTGCATGGCCCGGTACGGCATGAAATTCCAGGACGGCGTGGATCTGTACGGCAAGTATGTAGCCAATTGGGGCGGCGAAGCCACCGTCTGGCGCTTCGACGGGATCAAGGATGGCAAAACCGTGGCCAGCGTCACCTGCCGCCCCTCGGCGAAGCTCCATTTGGAGGTAAAGGTCAGCCATACCTCCCTCACCGAGGGGGCCAGCTACGACATGGCCGCGATCCGGGTCCGTATTCTGGATGGGAACGGGAACCCGGCCCCCTATGCCCAGCTTCCCGTGTCCTTCGCCCTGTCCGGGAACGCAGAGCTGGCAGGCCCCGCCACCGTCACGGCCGAGGGCGGTATGTGCGGCGCCTATGTGCGCAGCCTGGGCACTACGGGGACCGCCGTCCTCACCGTCCACACGGAACAGACCGAAGACGTGACGATCAACTTCACCATTAAGACCAAGGGGGAGGAAAAATGGAACTGACCTTGAAGCAAAAGGCCGCCTTCGGCATCGGCGCCGTGGGCAAGGACATGGTGTATGCCCTGTCCGCATCCTATGTGATGTACTTCTATCAGGACGTGCTGGGCCTCAGCGCCACCTTCGTGGGGCTGATTTTGATGGCAGCACGGGTGTTCGACGCCCTCAATGACCCCTTTATGGGGGTACTGGTGGCAAAAACGAAAAGCCGCTGGGGCCGGTTCCGCCCCTGGCTGCTCAGCGGCACCATACTTAACGCGGTGGTGCTCTACGCGCTGTTCAACGCCCCCCACGCCGAAGGCGCGGGACTGATGGCCTATTTCGCCGTGGCATATATCCTCTGGGGCGTCACCTATACCATGATGGACATTCCCTACTGGTCCATGATCCCCGCTGTCACCAAGACCCCGGCGGACCGGGAAAACCTGTCCGTGGTGGGCCGCACCTGCGCGGGGGTGGGCAGCGCCCTTATCGCCATGTTCACTGTCGCGCTGGTGGGGGTACTGGGGGGCGACAGCGAGCGGGCAGGCTTTGGCCGGGTTGCCCTCATCGTGTCGGTGCTGTTCGTGGCGGCGGAGATTTTGTGCTGTGCCTTTTTTAAGGAGAACTCCCAGACCGAGATGGAGACAGCCGGGGTAAAGGAGATGTTCGCCGCCCTGCTGCGCAACGATCAGGCCATGGTGGTGGTGGCCAGCATTGTGCTCATCAATTCCGCACTGTACCTCACCTCCAACTTCATTATTTACTTCTTCAAATACGACTTCGGCGGGGCGGGCTGGAAAGGCAGCTACACCCTGTTCTCCACCGTGGGCGGGGCGGCCCAGATCCTTGGTATGATGGTGGTCTACCCACTGCTGCGCAGAAAACTGTCCAATACCCTGATCTTTGCCGTCAGCCTGATCTCCGCGTTTTGCGCCTATGTGGTCATGCTCGCTTTCCTCTTGGCAGGGTTGTCGGGATATCTTCCCCTCCTGCTGATCCCTGGGGTGGTGGTCTTCATCTGCAACGGGATGCTGTCCGTGCTCACCACCCTGTTCCTGTCCAACAGCGTGGACTACGGCCAGCTGAAAACCGGCCGGCGGGAGGAGAGCGTCATCTTCTCCATGCAGACCTTTGTGGTCAAAGCCGCCTCCGGCGTGGCGGTATTCCTCACCGGGATCGGGCTGGACCTCATCGGCCTGGCGGGCAACACCGACGAAATCGGACCGGTGGCCGTCCAGAGCGCCGGGACCCTGCTGGGTCTGCGTCTGATGATGACAGTGCTGCCCATGATCGTGCTGGCCGCGGCGTTTGTGCTGTTCCGGAAAAAGTTCATTCTCACCGACCAGCGGGTGGAGGAGATCGGCCACCAGCTCCGGGCCGGGGGTGGCGGCAATGGATAAGCTGCTGCGCTGGCGCGCCCTGGTGGGCGGACGTGCCCTCACCGGGGTGGTGGACGGGCCGGACGGCGCCGTCCGCATTCGCTGCGATGCCCCTGCCGGAACCATCCAGGCAATCACCGCCATCCTCCCTTGGGAGATGGGCAAGGACGGGCGGGCCTTCTTGAACGGCTATCAGACCTGGACCTATTGCCCGGAATGCGGCAAGCGGGACAAGATCCGGGGGCTGGCCCATGTGCCCAAGCCCCTATTGGACAAATACGCCTTTGACCGTTATGGAGATTATCATTTCGTAGACTACCCCAACAAGCGGGGCCTATTTCACGGCTTTTCCTGGTGCTATTTCCGACGGGGGGAGCGGTTCTGTCTTATCGCCTCCCTGGATGAGCGGCCCGGATACACCATCTTCCGATACGACGCAAACCGAGGCCTGCTCGCCATTGAGCGGGACTGCGCCGGGGTGGAGCATCCCGGTGGGACGCTCCACGCCTTTGACCTGTACGTTGCTGAGGGGACAGAGACGGAGGTGTTTGACGGCTGGTTTGCCGCTATGGGGGTCAAACCACGGACGGGCAAAAAACTGGCAGGCTATTCCAGTTGGTATAACCGATATCAGGACATCACCCAGGAGGCCATTTCCTCCGACCTGGCAGGGTGCAAGACCCTTTTATCCCCCGGTGACCTGTTCCAGGTAGATGACGGCTGGGAGCCCCAGGTCGGCGACTGGCTGGAGCCGGACAGTGAGAAATTCCCCCGCGGCATGAAGTCAGTGGCGGAGGAAATCCATGACGCAGGCTTTCTGGCGGGGTTGTGGCTGGCCCCCTTTGTGTGTGAGACAGATTCCAACCTGTATCGGGAACACCCGGACTGGCTGCTGAAGGTAAACGGCCAGCCCTGGAAATGCGGCGGAAACTGGAGCGGCTTTTACGCTCTGGATATCGACCTGCCAGCAGTGCGGGACTATCTACGCGGCGTCTTTGACCGGGTGCTGGATCAGTGGGGGTTCGACCTGGTGAAACTGGATTTCCTCTATGGCGCGGCCCCCTTCGGCAAGAAAACCGAGAGCCGCGCCGGACGGATGATCCGGGCCATGGAACTGCTGCGGGAGTGGTGCGGGGACAAGCTGATATTGGGCTGCGGCGTGCCGGTGATGCCGGCCTTCGGCCTGGTGGATTACTGCCGGGTGAGCTGCGACGTGGGGCTGGACTGGGACGATGTGTGGTATATGCGCCTGTTCCACCGGGAACGGGTGTCCACCAAACAAGCCATCGGCAACACGATCTTCCGCCGCCAGCTTAACGGCAGGGCCTGGCTCAGCGACCCGGACGTCTTTTTCCTCCGGGAAGAAAACCTGAGACTCACTGCGGAGCAGAAGCGGAAGCTGGCCCAGGTAAATGCACTACTGGGCGGGGTACTGCTCACTTCGGACGATCCGGCGGGCTACAGCCCCACCGCCCGGGAACAGTATCGCGCCCTGCAGGAGCTCAGCCGGGCGGAGAATATCCACGTAGACACAAACCGGGGTCTCTGCGTCACTTATACGATAGGGGGCAGGGAATTCCGGCTCAGTCTGGCATAACAGTCCCCGTACGGACGATGCACCATATCACGCCGTCGTGCCTCAGATGATCATGGTTTGGAGCTGCACGCAGTGTGGGATATCTGGCATCGGGGAACCGTTGCCCCACAACGCTTTTCAGAAATAGTGATTTCGTAGTGACAAGCCATGTTGAAAGCTACATTTTAACCTTGTTACACAGGGTTGGAATGTAGCTTTTCTAATGTAGAGCCTCCATGATATACTGCTATTCAGTAATTATCATGGAGGTTTTGTTATGTCCAGAAAAGTGACTATGATCCTGGAAGCAGCACAACAGGTGCCTATAAAAAAGCAACCGCTCCGGGTTGCGCCTATTGCCGTGTCAGCACCAGACATGAGGAGCAGCAGTACAGTCTGGCAGCCCAAATCAACTACTACACCAATTACATTCAAAGCCATCCTAATTGGACACTGGTCGCTGCGTATTCTGACACTGCATCTGGAACAAACACCGATCAACGCCCCAGTTATCAGAAGCTCATGAAAGACTGCACCAAAAGAAAAGTAGACTTGATCCTGGTGAAGTCTTTGAGCCGTTTTGGTCGGGACACATTAGAAACCATTCGTCAAATCAGGAGGTTGAAGAAAATGAATATCGGGATTTACATTGAGAATGGAGGATTGAATACTTTGAATGCCAGTGACAGCATGATCGATCAGCTTGCAGCTCTCGCGCAGGCCGAAAGCCACTTTCGCAGCGAGAACATCAAGTTTGGTATCCGCCACCGCATGAGAAGCGGGAAAACCGTGCTGAACCACACACAGTTCCTTGGCTACACCAAAGGGCCGGATGGCGTCCTGCAAATTGTGCCGGAGGAAGCTGAGATCGTGCGCAAAATCTTTGACCTCTATATCCAAGGTAACGGGGTGCGCAAGATCAAACGGTATCTGGAGGAACATGGGATTAAAACGGTAACAGGCAAATCGGAGTGGAGTACCTCTACCATAGACTGAATGCTGAGTAATGAAAAGTACGTTGGCGAGGTGCGGATGCAGAAGACTTTTACTGCTGACTTCTTGACCGGCAGGCGGGAAAAGAACATAGGTCAGCTTGACTTGTTCTTGGTGGAAGAGGCCCATGAACCTATCATCGACCAGGAGACATTTGAGCTGGTGCAGAGGATGAAAGGGAATATCAAACAGCGTAAAGAGACTCGTCAAATTGAGAAACAGGGTAGTGAGATGACGCTCGAATGAATTCACCAATTCACCTACAACAGTGACAACTTGCCCTTGGTAGGAAAACAGAGTCCAAATAGTCAAAATGATTTTGAACAGTAGTGTGTAGCCATTGCATTTCTTTGATTTTGGCGTTATAATAAAAGAAAAAGTTTGGAGATATTGCCGTGACAGATAAAGATTACAAAGACCTGATTTATAGTATCGTTGTCCCACAGAATATGCCACAAGAGGAACAGAATGTTCGATACCAGCCTCTTATTGATTTTTTGCAGACAGAAACCCCATCATCTTTGTATCGTTTTCGGGAATGCAGTGAGAACAATATATCTGCATTTGATCAAGATCAACTTTGGTTTACGCCAGGGTCAGAGATGAACGATGATTTTGATGCATTGCTGTTTTTAGACCGAAACACCATCTATTCAAACCTTGAACGCTCTCTCGCCTCTTTTGGGGCAGAGATTCCCAATAGCGTATTGAATTCATTTCCTGATGATGTAGCTGCTTCTGTGCAGGCACAATTTAAACAGATGTCTGAGGCCGAGATAGATGAATTCAGAAAGCAGTTACATTGCTTCTTGGTTAACCGGCTTGATGCAAATATGCCCAGAATTGAGCACATCATTCAGAGTGTCCTTAAATTTGCGTGTTTTTCAGAAACTATTGACTCTGCTGCTATGTGGGGGTATTACGCTAATTCTGGAACAGGCTTTGCTTTGGCGTATGATTTCAGAAATCAAAACTACACAGATTGTACATTGTGCGAAAAGAGATTCCTTTGCCCGTCCGCAAAGATAGGGTCACTATTCCGTGTGATATATGACGATGTTCCTTTTGATGCGACTGGATATGGCACGTGGCTTCTTCAATATCAGATTGCCCATGATATGGTACCAAACAAACAATTTGCAAATCTTTCCTCTCTGCTGTCGCAAACTAATCCATGCCCTGATTTATTTATGTCGTCTAAAATTATATTGCACAAATCAACTTCGTGGAGGCATGAGAAAGAGTGGCGGATGATTTATTCATGTAATCCACAAATAGATGGACATGAGAAATTTGTCTGGGCCAAAAAGCGACCAACAGCTGTATATCTGGGTAGGAAAGTCAGCCCACTTAATGAGAAATTATTGCGTCACATTGCTGTGGAGAAAGGTATCCCCGTCTATAAAATGGCGATGAATCATGAACAGTCTTCCTATAAATTAGTTCCTCGGCTTATATAAGGAAGCTCCTATTAATCTTGATCCATTGCGTAGGCAGGGGTACAAATCATAATACTCAAAACTGAACTACTATAGCTTCAAATGACCATAGAGATATCATTAGTTTAGATATACTTGACCAAGCAACAGAATAGAAGGAGCAAATCAATGGCAGAGAAAAAGTATCAAGTTTTTATTAGTTCAACCTATTCAGACTTGGTTGATGAGCGGCGCAGAATCCTTGATATTCTTTTGATGGCTGACTGTATTCCGGCAGGAATGGAAGCTTTTGTTGCCACAGATGTTGAGCAATTCGAAGTGATCAAAAAAGTTATTGATTTGTGTGATTACTATGTCCTGATCATTGGAAAGCGATATGGTTCCGTAAACCAAACGACCGGATTGAGTTATACAGAAATGGAGTATGAGTACGCAAAACAACAACAAATTCCTGTCTTAGTCTTTGCCATTGACGAAACTGTAGAGTTGCCCGCTGATAAAGTTGAGGTTGATCCCAATAAGATTGAATCATTGAAACGTTTCCGCCAAAACGCCATGACGAATCGTCTTGTTAGTCTATGGAAAACCTCTGATGAATTGACCGCTGCATTGGCAATTTCAATTATGCGTGCAAAGAGCGAAATAGAACGTCCAGGATGGCAACGTGCAGCAGATTATGATGAGGCTACCCTCCTACGTGATATTATGTATTTGCAAAAAGAAAATTCGCAGTTAAAAAAGGATCTTGCCACGGCAAAAGAAGAACTTCGAACAATTACTGAAATGACTGATATTGCATTCGAAAACTGTAGCGTATCAATTGGATATAAAAGGCGGTATGAAAAGCATCTTCCAGAGCATGGAAAGATTACTCAAGAGTTAACCGAGTTGTTTAAAATAATCTCAATGCAAATGTTAGATGTCGGTCTTACAGAAACTGGTATAGATAATATTTTACGTAACAAGCTATTCGGAGAGGATTCTTATTGGTATAGTTTTGATGATCCTCAATTCGTAAAGCAAATTCTCAACCAGTTTAAAGCGGCTGGTCTACTTCATTCATCTTGGAATAAAAGCAAGTCAACACTCTTTTGGAGCCTGACCAAAAAGGGAGTGCTTACACGAGATCAGATGATGCTGATAAAAAAGAGTTAGGAAATGTCTTATGCCCTACTTGAATAGATGACAAAATTTAGTACAGCACAATGCTTTCCTATTACAAATCCTCCATGATATACTGAAGTCCAGTATTGTCATGGAGGGTTTGCTATGTCCAGAAAAGTGACTGAGATCCCACAAACAAAACGAGATGTCCCCACCGAAGTCCGGCGGCTCCGAGTGGCAGCCTACTGTCGGGTCAGTACCCGTTATGAGGAGCAGTACCACAGTCTGGAAGCACAGATTGCCTACTACACAAATTTTATCAAACGCAATCCAAACTGGGAGTTTGCTGCGGTGTACTCAGATGTTGCATCCGGCATCCGTACAGCAAACCGCCCTGGTCACCGACAGCTCATGAGAAACTGTGCCAAGGGAAAAGTGGATTTGATTTTGGTGAAGTCTCTCAGCCGTTTTGGTCGGGATGCGCTGGAAACGATCCGGCAGGTCAGGAAACTCAAAAGAATGAATATTGGAATTTACATCGAAATAGGAGGACTGAACACTTTGAATATCAGCGACAACATGATTGACCAGCTTGCGGCGCTGGATCAGGCCGAAAGTCATTTCCGCAGCGAGAATATCAAATTCGGCATCCGCCACCGTATGAGGAGCGGGAAAACCGTCCTGAACCATACGCAGTTTCTGGGCTATACCAAAGGGCCGGATGGCGTTCTTCAAGTTATGCCGGAGGAGGCCGAGATCGTTCGCAAAATCTTCGAGCTCTACATCCAGGGCAATGGAGTGCGAAAGATCAAACGTTACCTGGAGGAACATGGGATTAAAACTGTCACTGGCAAAACAGAGTGGAGTACCTCTACCATTGACCGAATGCTGAGCAATGAGAAATACGTTGGCGAGGTTCGTATGCAGAAAACTTTTACTGCTGACTTCTTGACCGGCAGGCGGGCAAAAAACGAAGGTCAGTTGGACTCATATCTGGTGGAGAATGCCCATGAGCCAATCATTGATCGGGAGACATTTGAACTGGTGCAGAGGATAAAAGGAAATATCAAAAAGCAGGGAGGGGAGGCTGTCCTTAAAATAGAAGGAACCACGCTACAAGCAAAGATGTAATAATCTACCAGCAAATTGATCCTCTCAAAATATAAGTTGAGATTGTGACAAAAATCTGGTAGAATAGATTACGTCAAATCTCATAATGGGACATCGTGGGTAAAAATATTATCCTAATAAAGTGCGTACTATTTGTATTTTTCCTATACCTTTGCTTGTAGCAAGTTTTTTGGAGGAAAATCCATGGGGGACTCTATCGCTGAGATAATAATTGAATATCAGAAATCGACAATTCAATCTGAAGCAGAAGTGAGGTCAAAATTGATCGTGCCATTGCTTGATATCTTGGGATATCCTTCAAGCTGTAGAGCAGAAGAATTTCCGATATATGGGTTTGAGGGAGGGAAAAGACTTCCCGCCAAAAATGCAGACTTTGTTTTGTTCTCGGACGATCACTTTGCAACGCATCGCAGTTTTACAAAAGATTGCCTTGATTGGGTATATAAGCATAGTCTTTTGATTGTAGAAGCTAAAAAACCAGGGGAAATGCCAGAATTGCTTGGGCAACCAGAATATTATACTGTTTGGACGAGAGCAGTTGCTTACCTTGCTATTGATGGAATTCGAGTCAAAGGATATTTCTACAATAATATAAATACTGATTTTCAAATAATAGATTGCACCATCGAAGACTTACCCAATAATACAGAAGTTTGGTCATTTTCATTTAAAAATATTCTCAATATCAAGAATAGAAAAATTGACATACCTGTATTGCACAGTAGCTCAGAAGGAAATGAAAACAACCTTTACAGCACTGTTACGGAAGAAGATTTAAAAGAATTGCCAAATGAGTCATTACAATATATGAGGTCTGCGCTTGGGAAAAATTCTGATGGGCTAAATAAAATTCAACTGATTTCACGGTATCTAAATGCTACAGATGCATTTTTGCAACTCGATCTTCGCTACGACATACCAAAATATATGTTTGGCATTCCTCGCCATTTTTACGATGCCTATCTCTATATAGATGATATAGTTCTTCCTGTTGAAAAAGGTGAGGTTGTAGAATTTTACTGGGAAAACTACGAAAAGTTTATATTTGAAAGCGAACACATTCAAATCGCAATTTTAGCATTGAAAGGGAAACTGAATGATTTTGAGATAGGCTTTCGTGCCTTGGAGCTTCGAGTTTCTGACCGAATTCTGTCCTTTAAAAATGTCCAAAGAATACTGACTGCAGAAACCATACGGGTGTCTTTCGAAGATAGCGCTCGCAGATCATTTACTCTTCCCAGTGGTACTCCTGGTAAAATGTGGGAACGCAAAGCTTTGATGCTTGATATGTGTACCTTTTGGTATAATGGTTTAGAGCAATTAAAAGCTATAGAAGAATTCTATGAAATCGAATTTGCACTCCAATATGTATCCGGGGAAGAAAATGTTCTTGCACTATACCGGGCAATTGATTTAGTATATTCCGGAATTTCTTTGAGGCAAAATTGTGAAGTCTCATTGCCCGGGGGAATTACTGAAGAAAATGTTATTATCACAGAACCGATAGTATTTGAAGATGAAATCCACATTGCACTTGAAAAAGTATTAATTCATGGGATATGCTTCGAGCCATATAAAAGTTGGTTACTTCCTGGACAAATTTATATGAAAGGGACAAAAAAGGATGATGTTGTAAAAGCTGCCGGATGATGTGTATATAAGATAGTCCAAAAGTAATTTCTGATTGGAGGCATCCATTCCTGATGGTGTTTCGTAACCAACAAATCCATTTTCATGAGTCCAGAAAGGATTGGATAAAGTCTTTTACGTCATTGGGAAAGTCATTTCTTTCAGCGATAATATTTGTCAGGCGATAAAGCTGCTTTGCATCACGGGCCACTTCAACAAGCTTATTTTCGATAGAAGTCTGTATATAAAGCACCAAACCATCAAATATGGTTCCATCTCGTCCAGACTCTATCCATTCATCAAATAGAAAGAAATATCCACTTTGAAACGGAAGATAGTAGGATTGCTCTAACCGAATACGATGCCACTCATCTTCCTCAAGTGCTCCGCTCAATGCGTGATTATTTTCCACATTAGCAGAAGCCACTGGATACCAAGTGCGGGATCCATGAAGAGTTTCCTGTACTAACTGTTCCAACATTTTTTCCACATAGTCTTTGTTCAAGTTAATCTTCCTTTCGTATATAAATGTCAATTCGGCGCAGTTGCTTACAAAGTGTATGGGTTCGACGATTATTTTTCTTTTCTGCATCAGGTATGCACAAGTGTTGAATATAGAACTCTACAATACGTATTCGGATTTTTAGTATCGGTGAGATGAAAGAATAGGCTACCAATACTTCATCCAGAACCGAATCTATTTTCTGCAAAAAGTCTTTCGAATATAGTCCATCTTGCAATGAGTCATGCATACTACGAAATTCCTTTACAAGCCTTGATGAATTCTTCCTGAAATCACGTTTATCAAATTCAATTCGAATCCGTCTTTTAAAACAAAGCATTGCAACAAAAGTTGCTAAGGAAATAAAAAAACTGAAAACGCTAAGTGCATTTAGCACTGGATCGGACGTGAGCCAATTCCAAGCTATGTTAATTATCGCACGCAATTATATCCTCCCCCTTTTTTCTAAGAATCATAGCATAAACTGCGTCATATTTCAATTCTGATTTATATTCCCTATTTAGCCGAGCAACTCCATCATAGAACTTTTTAGAAGGCGATACTCATCTTGCTACAAATCATTGTAAGCCAAGTTTTATCAATAAATCAACTTAGGTAGTAAGAATTCTCGCACCACATTGCTTTCCGAAAAGCGATTTTGCCACATTGAGCCACAAAAGCCTTGAAAACACTACGTTTTCAAGGCTTTTTCCTTGTTTCCTGTTGTGCCCTGTTCTACTGGATTTTCTGAATTGGTCTGCCCTCGATATGGCCGGCACAGAATGGGCTTGAATCCGTAGAATCCCGCAAAATCCTCAAACTGCCGGTTCAGTGTGGAGTCCTCCTGCTTCAAAAGCCGTTTGATGACCACCTGCTTCATATTGTCATATAGAATCTCCTCCGGGTATCCTCCAAAGTACCGAAATGCGTTCTGATGGCACCGGATCAGTGTGTTTGTGCTCATATCTGTTACGAATTCAATGTACCGCATCCGCGAATACCCTATCACTGGTGTTGACAATGTAGTGCTCTATCAAATTTCGCCGCGAAAATCGAGAGGTCTTTCAAAGATTCTGGAACGGGGGCATACAGTACTTTCGTGATAGGTGTAAGCGGCAGAAAATGGTTTTCGGGAGAAAAAACAGATTTCTATTGACATAACAGAAAATATAAGAGATAATCGTACCAGTAAAACATCGTCACGCCAATGTATTTTAGGAGGTCTTGTGTGGATCAGCCTATCGTACCCACTCCCACTGCGCTCAAGCTTGGCGTTGGCGCCTATAGCGTTGGAACAAACATTCCTGCGGGCAAATGCGATGTCACCGCCTTTTTCAACTCCGGCAGCTTCTAGCGTCGGATTGCCTCCTGTCAACTGGGTTTTCTGCACGAACTACTATCCGCTCCTGACGAACATGGGGCGGCATATGGTTGAACGCCTACCATTGCCAGCCTGATATTGGCAGCAGTAGATACCATTGAGATCAAGGGCACCCTGGTGCTGGAGTTCACCCAAAAGTAGGTTTTTGTTGGAAATCGATCTAGACTCACACACAGCGAGGCCGGGGAGAAGGCTTTTCCTCGGTCGCTCACTGTTTTAGCGTGTCTTAAAAACTCTTTTGCGCTTTGCTGATTGATAATCCACCCCCGCTTTTATACCTGTTTTCCGCCCGACAGGCTTCCATTATCCTTAATGCCATAGGGGCGAGGAGGGATGCTGTTGGACAAACAAGAAACATTTGC
>OFGH01001058.1_pt1 | contig 20156 bp, 23 predicted proteins | sample 1521721 | NCBI WGS metagenome assembly OFGH01 (sample SAMEA3504132, study PRJEB24116) | mouse gut metagenome | biome: mouse gut; feature: mouse-associated habitat; material: faeces | place: Denmark | collected 2011
TGTTCCGGACCCATACGGCGATGGGCTCCATGAGCCCGCCGCAGTCCGCGGCCCGGTCCCCGGGCTCCACGTCCAGGTGGAGGCTTGTGAGGCAGTTGGGGCAGTGGTTGCGGTGGCCGCTCCCGGCGCCCTCCGGGGCCACGGGCCAGCCGCAGGCCTTGCAGGTGAAGGCGTCGCAGCAGGGATGGGTCTTGTAATAGCCTTTTTCAAATGTCTTTCTCTTGTTCTCCCGGTTCATTGGGATGATTCCTCCTGATAGAATTGATGTCATTCTACGGGAGGCAGGTTTTGAAACAGCGTGTGTCCTGACCTCCCGGTCAGATGACACTCTCCGCGCTTTTACGCTTCATAGGGCAAACTCCTTTTTCAGTCGCTCCGTCCGGAGGACGGGCCGCATTCACGATACCACATGTCCCCGCCGCCGTCAACCCCCGTCACCGATTTCCCCGCCGCCGCCTATACTGTCATACGGGCGGTGTTCCGCCCGAACCTGAAACAAAGGCGGAGATACGCTATGCTGCAATCTTTACAATGGGCGGCTCTGGGCACCGGGTTCACCTTTTTGATGACCACCCTGGGCGCCGCCATGGTGTTTTTTCTCTCCGGGGAGCCGAAGCCCCGGTTTCAAAAGGCGATGCTGGGCTTTGCCGCCGGGGTGATGACGGCGGCCTCCGTGTGGAGCCTGCTGCTGCCCGCCATCGACCAGGCGGAGGGGGAGGGCCGGTTCCCCGGCTGGCTCCCGGCTGCGGCGGGGATGCTGCTGGGGGTGGTGTTCCTGGCGGCACTGGACGCCATGCTGCCCCGCCTCCGGCGTGGCCGGGACCTGGCCGACGACGCCTGGCGGCAGAATACGCTGCTGATGACCGCCATCACGCTACATAACGTGCCGGAGGGCATGGCGGTAGGGCTGGCCTTCGCCCTGGCCTCCCAGGGGGAGAACTTCGCCGGAGCGGCGGCCCTGGCCATGGGGATCGGCATCCAGAACTTCCCCGAGGGAGCGGCCATCGCGCTGCCTCTGCGGCAGGAGGGGCGCAGCCGCTTCCGGGCTTTCGGGGGCGGCATGATGTCCGGGATTGTGGAGCCGCTGTTCGGCGTTCTGGTGGTGCTGGCGGCGGCTTGGGCACGGCCGCTGATGCCGTGGCTTCTGAGCTTCGCCGCGGGAGCCATGCTGTACGTGGTGGTGGAGGAGCTGATTCCCCAGGCCCACAGCCGGGCGGGCACCTGCGGGTTCGTGACGGGGTTTCTCATCATGATGGTGCTGGACGTGGCGCTGGGGTAAGCGGAACATGGCAAGGACGGGGCGGAGGTTCATCACCTCCGCCCCGTCTCCGATGCTCCGAACCGCCGTATGGGCCGTCCCTTCGGACGGGCGGCATGGGCTTGGCACGCGGATGTGTCAGGCGGAAAACACCACCGTCAAAAGCATTTTGAACCGCTCCTCACCGTATACGGCGTGGGGAATGCCGGCCGGCATCACCAGGCTCTCCCCCAGCCGGAGAACGTGGATTTCTCCGTCCACGGTAAAGCGGCCCGTGCCCTCCAGCACCGTCACCAGGGCGTCTCCGCCGGAGGCGTGGGTGCTGATCTCCTCCCCCTTTTCAAAGGCGAAGAGGGTGAGGCTCATATGGGGATTCTGGGCCAGGGTGCGGCTGACCACCTGTCCCTCCTGATAGGAGACCAGACTGTCCAGCCGCAGGACCTGCCCCTTTGTGATGTTCTTCATGCCTCCGTCCATACCCGTCCTCCTCAATGGCTGAATTTGTCGATGGTCACGTCCGCGCAGTATTTGACCTTCAGCACCTGGAGCCTTGCGAAGATCTCGCTCTGGCAGTGGGCCTCCTGGAGGGTGGGCTCCGTCCAGGTCTCCACCAGCAGCAGCGCGTTGGGGTCCTGGGCGTCAAAATAGTAGTCGTACTTCACATTGCCCTCCTCCTGGAGAGAGTTTTCCCGGACCCCCAGGTCGGTGATGGCTTGATAAAAGGCCGTCCTCTGGCCGGGCTTGGTGTGGTAGGTGACATTCCAGGTAAGCATATTTTCTTCCTCCTTATATTGCGTCTGGGTCTTGCTTGAAAAGCGGCAGAATGCTGGATGGCGGAAATTTTTTCGCCGGACAGGGAAGAGGATCACACAGCGGAGCTGTGGAGAATCCCGCGGAAGAGCCGCCGGAGCGCTATGATAGACTTAAGATAACATGAAGAGCCCGGTATAGCAATCCCCAATTTTCCGCGCGCGGAAATATGCGGAAAGTGGCAGCAGACCTGCCGCAGGTCAGGGGAGTCCCACGTTGTGTCTGTTTTTGTCTTACTGGAATTACAATACTTTTTTGAAAATCTTGAAAATAGGGGCTTGACTTTGAGGAAAGCTCTGGTATAATAACAATTACTGTTTTGACAGGCAGAAATTGCAGCATGGAAAAACAACAGAATTATGATGGAGAAGTCGCCTAGTTGGTCGAGGGCGCATGATTGGAAATCATGTAGGCCCCTAAAGGGTCTCGAGGGTTCGAATCCCTCCTTCTCCGCCAAAGTAAATGCCCACTTTAGATGCCGTAGGCTGAACGCCTACGGCATCAGTGGTTTCCGGGTTTTTTGGACCCTGAATTTTCACCAGTCAAATGAGAGATGTAAACGAGGTTTTTTAAGCAACTGGCGGGAGTCGAACCCTCGTAACAGACAATTGAAATCGGGCGCTGAGATTTGAGCGCCTGCATCGGGCGCCGATCCGTCAGTTCTAAAGGAATTGACAGACCGGCGCTTTTTATTTTTCCAGAAAAACGCAATACCCCCAGCGCCCGTTTTCAAAACAGGTGAAAACAAAAACGGTCCTGTACTTTTTAACGCTAAAAGTTACCATTAGGTCAGAAAATGAGGAGGATCAAAATGAACGCAGAAGAAAAAAACAGGTATTTCCAGGAACTTACCCTCAACCTCCGGCACGAGGGCTTCGTTGTGAAACCGGAAACAGAGGAGGGCCTCCTGCCGGTGGAGTTGGACGGACAGCGCCTCTGCCTTGCGCTGGATACCGGCGCGGTGAGATACTGGCGGGAGGACGCGGCAGATGACCATAGGAGCGACGCTCTGGACAGAGTGACCTCCATCGCCAAAACTACCGCCGAGTATATGCGCCAGATGGAGGCGGCGCCCCAGTTGACAGCCAGCGGCCTGACGGGAGACTACAGGCTGCTGGCAGATTTCAACGGTGTGGTTCTGGCGGGCCACCCTACTAAGTATGGGGTACAGTTCGCTACCTGGGAACGGGTGCAAGAGCGCACCGGCCTGAATGCCGGAGCCTACTACGGCCCCGGCAGCGGCATGGACAGCTACACCGCAGCAAAGCAGGGATTTGCCACCCGCTCCGGCCTCATCCCCCGCAGCGCCCTTTTTACCCCGGAGCAGCTTACAGAAGTCTATCGCAGTATCCATGAAACATTGGAAAACTACAGCATCACCAGCGAACGACAAGAGCATCTGAGCTCTGCAGCGGAACAAATAGAACGCACTATCTCTGATTTGGAGGATCGAGTTGGTATGTCCTTGCAAAAGGAGGAAGAATTTTGTGAATCGCTCGATCCTGGACAAACTGGGTATATATTTTTTGTGGAATAAAAATCTCTAAAAATCAATATTTGTTTCAATTAAGGCCGTTTCCCCGAAAAAGGGGCAGCGCCTTTTTTCGTTTTGCCCTTTTTTCGGGAACTGCACATATCAAGAACGAGGAGGACAAAAAGAATATGGCGCGATATTTCATGGGCGATACCCGCCTGGCGGGGTTGGAGCGGATGATGATGGACCCGTCCAGGACGCCGTCCATCCGCAATGACACCCGGAAAAAGAGGCCCCAGAAGAAGCTGCCCTGCAGCCGGCCCGTCAAGCCGCAGCAGCGTAAGTGGGAGATCAGGGAGGAGCGCGAGGAGGGCGGCGGCGTATGAGCTATGTGATCAAGGCGGTGCTGAGCAACCCCCGGCATCCGGAATACGGTCAAGTCACCATCCCCTTCCCTATTCCCGTTGACCAGTATGACCAGATTATTGAGATGCTCCAGGGAATCGATCTGGGCTTTTCCGTAAATCGTGACTGCGCTGTAGATGAGATCGACAGCCGGTACAGCGTGCTGGGGGCTGTCCAAGGCACTCTGGTCAATATCGACCAGCTGGACTACCTGGCGAAACGGCTGGACGGTTTCTGCACCGGCGAGGCCAGTCAGTTTCAGGCCATGGCCCACAAGCTGGAGCTGACCGATGTCCAGGACTTCATCAACATGACATTCTGCTGCCAGCAGGCCACAGTCATCACTGACTTTTCTGATTTGGAGACCGTAGGACAACGTCATTTTATGAATCTAAATGGCGGCAGCGTCCGGATGGAGGAGCTGGAAAATCTGGATGGCGCCGAGACCGCCTTTCTGCTGATCGATGGCGGCGGCGAAACCGTCACCCCCTACGGCGTGGTCTACGACAACGGTATGAAGCTGGATCAGGCCTACAACGGGCATCAGTTTCCCGCATATCTATACGATCACAGGCTGCTGGTATTGGAGATCACGCCAAAGCGTGGTCTCGCGGAGGGGAAAAATCCAGAGTACCTGTACCTCCCCGCTTCGGAACATCAGATCGAGAGGACACTGCTCCGTGTTGGCGTCACCTCGCGGCACGATGTCCAAGTGCGCCTTAACTGGGATGAACTGCCTGAAAAGGCGGCAGATGCCTTGGACCTGAAACACCTGAGAGGCAGCGATCTCCCGGCCCTGAACCGGATGTGCCAGGTTTTAGCCCCGCTGAAGGAGACGGATATGGAGAAGCTGGACGCGGTGGTACTGATGACAGAGACATCGGGCGCTGAAGCAGTCTGCCGTCTGGCGGAGAATCTGGATCAGTTCGACTTTGTCCCCAACGTCCAGACCCCGGAGGAATACGGCAGGCACATGATCCAGGAGTCCGGTTACTTTGCGTATGATGAAAACCTGGAGGGCTTCTACGACTACCGCCGCTACGGTGAACAGCAGGTCCAGCAGGAGGGCGGACAGTTTAACGAGTGCGGCTATGTGGTGTACCAGGGCGCCGTTCCGCTGGAGGAGCTGATGCGAGACGCCGCCGCAGAGCAGCGGCAGGGGCCGCAGATGGGAGGGCTGACGCAATGATTCTTCACTTGGAGTGCCGGAATTACGGCATTTCCCTCGATATCCCCACTACTTTTAATAACGCATCAGGTACCATCTTTGATCTGATCGCAGGTTTCGAGGATGAGCCTGTGGAAATCAGCATCAGCGGTGTGAACAGCCCCATCCCCAACCTCTATCCGTATGTCCAGCACGCCGATCTGGAGAGCGGGGCTGACCTTGAGAAGCTGAACACCCTGGACGCCAGAATCAACGGTATGACCCAGGAGGAACAACACCTCTTTTCCGGGGCGCTGGAACTGGAATGTACCGGCGATCTGGACTTTGCGGTTCATGTCGCAACCAGCCTGGACCGTTATGAGATATTCCCCAAAATCAAGACAGACGAGGATCTGGGCCGTTTTCTGGTGGATACCGCGTTTATGACCGGAAAGTTCCCCTTTCCCGAGGAGGCCCGGCCCTATCTGGACTACGCCAGGATCGGCGCGGAACAGCGGGACTCCCTTGGAGGGGTATACACACCCCACGGCCTTGTCAAGCGCCGGGAAGAATCCCCAATACAGAAAGAAACACCAAGTACCATTACCCTGACGCTCATGACCTCAGAGCGAAGCGATACCCTGCTCCTCCCCGCCTCTGAGGAACAGCTGGAGCAGGCCAAGAGGGACTTGGAGATCGACGACTTCTCCCAGGCGGTGATTGCCGGCGTTGACTATAAGACGCCCTGCTTGGAACAGCTGATCCCCCGAGACTGCATCACCGTGGAGTACGCCAATGAGATGGCGCTCTGCCTCCGGCGGCTCAATACAGACGGAGAGACAATGAAATACTGCGCCGCTTTGGAAGTGGAGGAACCGGCCACCTTCACCGAGGCCCTCGATATGGCCATTGACATCGACGACTATGAGCTGATCTCCAGCAGTGAGCGTGAGTATGGCCGCCAGGCCCTGCGCCGCATGGGTGCAAATGATGAAGTTCTGGAGGCCATAGAGGGCTATACCGATTTTGACCGGCTGGGCAGCGAGATGATGGAGACGGACGGCGTCCGCCAGACGGGATTCGGCCTGGTGCGGCGTCTGGGCGCCCCCTTTCCCCCCGCGCCGGAGCCAGACCAGAAGATGGGAGGAATATCATGCTGAAGCTGAATCTGTCCAGCGGCAGGGCAATCGGACAATTGGAGCTGCCGGCGCCGCTGGACGAATTGAAACAGAGGGTCAATGAGATCCATATGGAGGGCCAGGTGAATACCGCACCTGCGGTGTTGAACGCTGACAGTCCCGTCCCCGCTCTCAATTGGCATCTCCAGGGAATCAGGCTGGACGATGACATACTCCAGAAGCTGAACCAGCTGGCGGAGACGATAGACGGTATGAACGCGGCAGGACGCTACTATCTGTCCAAATCCCTGGACCAGGAAATCCAGCAGGAGCTGGACGATGTGTTTCGGCTTGCCGCCCATATCAAGACAAGCAGCCTGGACTGCTGCGAGGTCATTCCGGGCGTGACCTCCCATCAGGAACTGGGCAAATGGCTGGTGGAGCATGACCGTCTGGAGGATCGGGCGCCGGAGGCCCTGCGGCCCTACCTGGACTATCGCTCCATCGGTATCGATTACTGCAACGAGCACGAGGGGGAGTTCCTGGCTGACGGTTACACTGGAATTCGGTCGGGTGCTGTGGAGCAGGTCATGGAGGAGCAGGGCGTCCTCCATCTGACGCTTTCCACGGCAAAGGGTACATTTCCCCTCAGCTTCCCCGCCTCGGATGAGCGGCTGGAGCAGGCAAAAAGAGCCCTGGACATGGAGGACTTCGCCCAGGCCGAAATCACTGCCCTTAAGTCCTCCACTCCGTATCTGACCGACCTGATCCCTCTGGACGCCGTCACGGTGGAGGACGCCAATACGCTGGCGCTTTGCCTCAAGGAAATGGAGCAGGAGGACGGTGAGCTGATGAAGTTCTGCGCCGTGCTGGAGGTGGAACAGCCGGATACCTTCACGGAAGCCGTCAGCATCGCCATGGACCGGGACGACTACGAGCGAGTCCCGGAGGACATGGAGGAGTACGGGAAACAGGTGCTCCGCCGCACCGGGGCGGACGATGAGGTCATTGACACCATCGACGGCTATATGAATTTTACCCAGCTGGGCGAGGACTCCATGGCGGAGGACGGCGTCCGTCAGACGGGATTCGGCCTGGTGCGGCGGTTGAGCAAACCCTTTCCGCCTGGGCCGGAGATCGGGCAGGCCATGATGTGAACATCGGTCTGATCGACGTTGACGGCCACAGCGGATTTCCCAATCTGGCGCTCATGCGTCTGTCGGCGTGGCACAAGGGCCGGGGCGATCATGTGGAATGGTGGAACGGCTTCTGCCGCTATGACCGGGTCTATAAGAGCAAGGTTTTCACATTTACCCCGGACATCGATACCGTGATTGACGCCGGTGAGGTCATCCGGGGCGGCACCGGCTACAAGGACTATGGCAGCCTGCCGGAGGAAATCGAGAATACCGCGCCGGACTACTCCATTTATCCGGCTGTCAATTATGCTGTCGGGTTCCTGACTCGGGGGTGCTGCCGGCGATGTCCCTGGTGTATCGTGCCAGTGAAAGAGGGACAGATCAGGCCGGCGGCAGCCTGGGAGGAGGTCAAACGTCCCGACAGCAACCGTATTATCTTCATGGACAACAACGTCCTGGCCTCCCCTCATGGCCTCCAGCAGATCAAGGCCATGGAAGGACAGAAGGTATGGGTGGATTTCAATCAGGGGCTGGATGCCCGGCTCGTCACCCTGGAAACAGCGGCGCTCCTGGCCCGGCTGAGATGGATCAGGTTTGTCCGCCTGTCCTGCGATACCACGGAGATGCTCCCGGTGATCGAACAGGCCGTGGCATACATGAAGGAGGCAGGAATTGCCAAGTCGCGGTTCTGGGCCTATCTGCTGGTGCAGGATGTTGAGGATGCAAAGGACCGGGCGGTAGCCCTGAAAAGGATGGGCGTGGAGCCATTCGCACAGCCCTATCGGGACTACGATGGCGGCGAACCGACCCAACTCCAAAAACAATTTGCGCATTGGGTCAATCAGAAATCAGTGTTCCACTCCTGCACATGGGAGGAGTTCAAGAAATAGTAGACTTTTAAACGAGGTTGTGGTATGTGTTGAAGCTGCCAATCGAAGAAAGGAAGTGAACCCATTGCGGTGTGACATTTACAAAGATCAATTCCAGAGTGCGGAGCTATTTGGCAAGCCGGTGCTCTATACCAGGAAACAGATCCAGCGGGAGACTGTCCCGGATGGATGGCACTGCTATGACCTGTCCGGGACTGACCGAAATCCGGACAGGCCCTCTACGTTGGAGGACAAATCGGTATGGGACCGTATTGGCACGGTTCTTTCCCCCGCCCCGCTGAAACGGGAAACCACCCTGGCCCGTCAGATCAGAAACAACTTCTCTCTGCATGAGGAGCTGTTGGATCTGGCGGTTTTTTGTGCGAAGCACCAGCTGGACTACCCCGCTGACCCCCGCAAATTTATTCTGCGTCCCGCTTCCCACCGAGAGGCGGGGCTGTTTTATTCCCAGATGGAACCGGAACACGATGCGAAGGAAGCCACCATAGGACATCTGCGGATCGACTTCGGCGGTGGTGGATTTCATCATTCCTGGTGGCCCCACAACGATGACCGGTTTAACACACCGGTATTCAAAGCGGCGCTGCAAGAGTTCGTGGACGAGCTGCGCGTCCGGGGACCACTGCAAAGCAACGCCGCTATGCGCAGGTGGTGCTGCGGATATCCGGAGGGCGAGATCCAGCGGGACCATACCGGCTTTGTAGCAGAAACGGCGGACTATCGATTCTGCCTGCGCTGCTCCGCCAGGGGGGATGATTACAGCTACCTCTATTGCTACGATCTGAAACAGCAGCGGCTGACGATGGAGGAAAAGCCGTCCGGCTTGGCGGAAGCAGGCCGGCAGAGGCTCAGGGAGGCCGCTGACCCCGCGTCCCCTCACAGCTATGACTGGTATGTGACGGAGGCCTTCGGCACACCGGAAGAGCAGTTCGCCAGCGGGCTTTCTCTGGAGGAGGCTATCCAGCGTTATACTGCCAGTGAAAACTCCAGCAAGCGGCTGGGTGTCACCAAGGACGGTATCGCCGCGGTGGATCTGACCATCCACTGGGATGGCCGGGAGTGGCTGTCAGAGGACCGGCTGAGGATGGAGGAATTCAGGGATGACCCTGTGATGGCAGATGCCGCCGCCCGGCTCCGGCAGGTACTGGATGAGAGCCCGGCTGCCGGACGGGTCACTTTCGCCAGCGGGGAGCGGTGGAACTATACCGATCCGGGGAAATACCTCCAGGCCGTCCGTGAGGAGCTGCCCCTCCAGGCCGCCACCGGCTTCCGCTGTGAGACCCTGACTGATGACCCGGAAGTCCGCAAGGCGGTGGACGATATGCTCTGCGACCTGTACGGAGAGGAGAATCCCCGTACCTTGGAAGACTATGGTAACACTGGCATGACGATGGGAGGGATCACCTGATGAAAGACCTTATCCAATGCACCGTTACTTACGATGATTTCCAGCGCTGGCTGGAGTGTGGAAAGATGCCTATGACAATCTTCAAGGGCGAGGATGCCGTTACTATGCTCCTCAAAATTCAAAAGAGTCCGGTTAACTATCTGTACCAAACCGCTGTGGAGGCGGACAGCAGTATCTCCTGGAAAAACGGTCTGACGTTCTGCGGTGTACACGACATCAGAAGCAAGACACTGTATCTGACGGAGGGCCTGGCAGATGTCCTCACAGACAGGCCGGTCCCGCTTGTGGCCAAGTCCATCCCCTCTGTGGTGGATGAGATCTGTGCCAGAATCAATCAGCGTGTAGAGCAGATCATCGCCAATGACCGGGATAACCTCTCTGTCCGGGAGGTCTCCGGCTTGGGTGCGGCGCGGGATCTGGAAGACTATCTGGAGGACGGGGCGCGCCAGGAAGCCCTTGACCGGTTCTTTGGCGGCAGTGAGCCAGACGGACAGTTCCACAGCGGCTATAGTCTGAATGAATTGCCCGAGGCCGCTTTTATGGCCTGGCTCCAGGGCCCGGAGGGCTTCATTCGGACGGAAGCGGATCAGCATATTAAGGTCAACCAGGAGAAATTTCTCCTGCAATTCCTGAAAAAGGACGCTCTGCTGGCGGAATATCAGGCGATAGTACAAAATCCCGACAGCCCCCTCCACCGGGTCAAGGCGATATCCGAGGCCATAAAAACCAGCGGCGCCAGGACGGTGACTGTCACCGTCCAGAAAGCTGGAGAAGAGCTGTCTTTCAGAACAGGGACCACTCCGCTGAGGGGACGTTACAATTCCTACAGCACCAGCCATATCGCCGCCGCTGACCGCCAGGAGTTCGAGCGGCTGTTTGGGCGGCACGCCAGCTATACGGCGGAGGACATCACCAGGATCACCTACGGAAAAAGGACGCTCTATGAGGCCCCGCCTGTACAGGCCGAGGATATGGCGGAAGGTATGGCGATGGGGGGTATGGGCTGATGAGCGAATCAACCCCGATTTTCTATCCCAAAGCCGCATTAGAGCAATGGCTCGGAAAAAAGGCACAGCAGCATTCCTACTCATTGGAGGAATTTGGAGAACTGATCAAGCCGACCTATCAGGTGTATGAGGAGTACATCCGAAGATGTGTTGCCGGTCTGACTACAGTTGCCGCACAGCGGGCGGCGCTCCATCAGGAGGAAGACGTCCCAAAGCTGCGTGAGATCATTCTGAAAATAGTTCCGTTCTGGGGCTTGGATGGAGGCGCCTATGTAGATAAAGAAACCGCACGACAGATGAAACAGCAGTATTGCGAATCTTTTGACCAAGCGGTTTCAGCCGCGCGGCAATCCGGCCAGGCTCCTTCGCTCCCCGACAGTGCCAGGCAAGAGATCTTAATCGCGTTGGAAATTCACCGTCAGGAGCTGGAAAACGATGGCGAACTGGATGATTGGGTAGAAGAATGCGTGTCACTGAAAGAGCGGCTGCGGTCAGAGTGGCAACAGGCAGTTGCCGCCCCCCAGCAGACAGCGCCGACAATGGGGGCATGAGCTGATGAGAAACAAACTGATATGGAGGGGATGTAAATGAATCAGGTACCGAAAGAATGGCTGGACTTCCTGCGCCAGCAGTTTCCGCAGGGCAGCCGGATCAAGCTTCGAGAGATGAAAGACGATCCCCACCCGGTGGAGCCGGGGAGCATGGGGACGCTGAAGGGCATCGACGACGCCGGCCACTTTCTGGTGAACTGGGACAGTGGCCGCAGCCTGAACCTGGTGCTGGGGGCGGACAGCTTCTCTGTCCTGCCCCCGCCCCTCCAAACGCTCAAGCTGTATGCCCCCATGACCGCTGACCTCTATGAGCCGGATGGATATGGAGGTATGGATGAGGACGGTATCCCGCTGAATGGACAGGATCTCCGCCAGTATGCCGACAGTATCATGGCGGCGCTGATCCGGGAGCGGATGCCGGATGAAGCGGAACGGGGCATTATGCACTGGTACGGTGAAGATGACGCTGTAGACCGCAAGGTGCGCTCCGCCTTGTTCACCGCTGAGGAACGGGATGGCCAGCTCTGGGGCGTGGCTGAGTGTCAGGTGCAGGGGACGCTGACTCCTGTGGAATTGAATACCCTGGCGGATTATTTGGGCGGGCAGATGTCGGACGGCTGGGGCGAGGGCTTTGAGCAGCGTGATATCGGCATCGGATATGGCTGTGAGCTGTACGTCCACCTGTGGCAGAGCGAGGGCTGGAGCATCATGCCGGAACAGGACCGCTTTGATCCCCACTTCTCTGAGCGGCTCCCGGATATGTGCTTCTCTGTCCTGCCGGATGACGGCCCCTTGATCTGCATCACCAAAGACGTTGGCTATCAGGTGTTGGAGAACAGCAGCGAAATGCCCGGTCTGAACCGGCACATGGCGGACTACCGCAATCAATGCCTTGGAATCAGCAAGGCCCAGGAGCAGGCCATGCTGGGCGGCTGTCTGCATGGCTGGGACTCCCCCGCCGCTGACCCCACGCAATACAATGAGCAGGGCCAGGCCAAAGGAGGGATGACCCTTGGCTAAAATATTCGATATTTATCTGGCGAAACAGGATCAGCCGGAGAGCGATGCCTATGCGAAGCTGTCTCTCCCCGCAACGCCCTGTCAGATACAGGACGCCTTTGACAAGCTCCGGCTGGCGGAGGGCGAGTCGCTGTATTGGGAGATCACAGAATACCATCACTTCGAGGAGCTGTCCTCTCTCCTGAATGACACCTGCGGCCTGAATGACCTGAACGCCTTGGCCCAGAAGCTGTCAGAGCTGGATGAGCGGCAATTCACCGCCTTTGCCGGACTGCTGAAAATGGAACAGCAGAAAGGGGAGGCAATTCCAATCTCCCGTTTGATTGATCTGGCCTACAGCACCGAGTGCTGCCATGTGGTGGACGAGGCTCTGAATGACGGACAGCTGGGCCGGTTTTATGTGGAGAACGAATTTGTTCCCGAGATCGACGGTCTGCCGGAAAAGGCCCTCGCCCTGCTGGACTACGAGCAGATCGGGCGGAATATGCGGCGGGATGAGGGTGGCGTGTTTGTCGAGCGAAGCATAGACCACCCCGGAGGTTATGTGGTGCAGCACGATGATCTGGTGGAGGCGTATAAAACGCTGGATCTGACGCCCAAAGCACCGGACTACACCATCTTGCTGGAGGTATCCAAGGGCTTCTTCAACGATCCCGGCTATGACAGCGGCAAGACCGTTCAGCTGAAGCTGCCCGCCTTGTCGGAGACACTGGACGCCGCGTTGGAGTCTGTGGAAGCCTGGGACTGGCGGGAGGTGGGTTGGAATTGCCTGGACTGCCGCATCCCCGCCCTGACAGAGAGGATCTCCGACGCGGAGGAGGGGATCGACTTCCTCAACCAAATGGCCCAGCGGCTGACGGACATGGAGCCGAAAGCTCTGAGCGCGTACAAGGCTCTGCTGGAGGCCATGAATTGCAGGGACCTCCAAAGCGCCGGGGCGCTTATGGACTCGCTGGACCAATACATCTTCTCCCCCCAGTACAGCTCCCCCATCGAAGTAGCGAAGGGGGAGCTGTCTCTTATCCTCTGTGAGCCTGACGCGGCGACACTCGCCCCACACTTGAACCTGTACCAGTACGGACAGGCTCTGATCGAAAAATGCGGCGGCGTCCTGACTCCCTACGGCCTGATCGAACGGGCGGACGGACAGCCGGTACAGGCCATAGAAGCACAGCCCAGACAGGGCGGAATGGAGATGAAGTGATTATGGATGATTTCAAAGAATTCCTGGAGCTGCCCGGCACGCCCCAAGAACAGGAGTGGCTGAAGGAGCGGCTGGAGACGCTGAGCGTATGGGAGAGTTATGCTCTCGCCGCCGTCTCAATGGGGTATCCGCCCGAAAAGGCGGCTAACGCCATCAACAGCATTCTGAACCTGCCCGGCTGCACGCTCCATCCGGCTGGGAGCTATGAGGATTTGGGCAAGTACAGCCTGAGAGGAGCGGCCAACCTGCCGGAGGATGTTCTGCCCTATGTGGATTTTGATCATATCGGGCAGGAGTTTGAGAACAAACACACCGGATTGTTTATCAACGGCTATTTCGTGGAATATCCGAAAACGACAGCAGAGCCGTCTTACTCCGGAAAAAATGTAATTTTCCTGGAAGACAGCGATTGGAGCGTCAAGCTGAAGCTGGCCTCCCCCGCTGTCCCCGAGGGTGTATGGCTCCGGCTGCCGGGATATGACGGCAAAATGGCGGAGGAGTCCGGCGAGGTCGTGCTGGCGCTGGATGAGCTGAGGGTCAAGTCCCTGGAGGACTGCACGCTGCTGGAGGCCCGGTGCATCCTCCCCGAGGCCGGCGACCTCATGCAGCAGTACAGCAGCGTCACCGAGCTGGTCAGGGACGGGGACAACCTCGGCTATGTACTGGACGAGCAGGGTCAGGGTGAACCGCACTGGCTGGAGAAGTTCGCCGCCGCCCTGGAATATGAGGACTGCCGCACGCTCAAATTTGCCCTGGACATCGCACAGAACCTGCACTGCTATGAGTGGGTACCCCGTGACGGTATAAAGGAATTTGCCGCAGACCACCTCCGCTCCTGCGGTGTGCCGGATGAGCTGATCCAATCCGGCGATATTGACCTGAAAGCCTACGCGGAAGACCTTCTGGAGACCTCCGGGTATATGGAGGCCAATGATGAGAGCGGATACCTGATCCGCAACGCGCAGGAGTTCGTCCGGGAGTACACTGCCCAGCAGCAGACGCAGGAAGATATGACCATGCAGTGAATATGCCGGCGGATCAAGGAGGTGGTGTCAAATGGGCGCAGCCCATACCACGCGGTATAAGTAATTGAACAAATCAACACAGGGGCCGTTTTTCCGAAAGGGACAGACGGCCCCTTCGTCATCGCAAGCTCCATATCCCTCGCGTCCGGGCGATGCCCGAAAGCTCGCTCATTCCGCTGCTCCTCCTCTCCCAACGGGACCCGCTTCGCTGGGCTCCCGTGGGGTTCCCGCTTGTGCCCTTTTTCGGGAAAGCGCCCCCGGAAAGGACAAGAATATGCGGAAGAAACAGCTGTTGGCCTATCTGAAAGGCGCCTGTTCCGGGCGCCGGTACACGGTAAAAGGCGCCGATTTGGAAAAGGCGCTCCACCTCAGCGGCACAGACCTGCGGAAGCTGGTAAACCGCCTGCGGCAGGACGGCGTCCCCATCTGCAGCAGCCGGGAGGGGTACTTCTACGCCAGGACTGCCGGAGAAATCTATGCCACCATCCTCCCGCTCCAGTCCATGGTGCGGGGCCTGGAGGCCGCCATCCACGGCCTGGAGTCCGCGCTGGAACAGTTCGGGGAAACAACTCTCCCGGAGTCCCGGCAAAGCGGCCCCGGCAGCGGGGAGGGAGGTGGCTGACATCGCACGGCCTGTCATTCCATGGGTGGGCGGCAAGGAGAAGCTGGCGCCCTATATCACCCAGGTCTTTCCCCCCGGCATCAAGCAATATCTGGAACCCTTCGGCGGCAGCGGCGCCGTGCTGCTGAGTATGCCCTCCTGCCCCGGCAGGCTTGACATCTACAACGACCTGAACACGGAACTCAGCAACCTCTTCCTCTGCGTAAAAGAGCGGAGCAACGCCTTGCTCCGGGAACTTGGTTTTCTCCCCATCCACTCCAGGGAGGTCTTTGAGTTCTACAGGGATTTCGCCGCACATAAGGAGGTCACCCTGCGGAACATCCGGGAGGAGCTGCGGGTGCTGGACGAGCCGGCGTGCTTCTCCCCGGAGCAGGCGGCGGAGCTGCGGCCCATCTTTCAGGAGCGGCTGGAACTCTATGACGTCCAGCGGGCGGCGGCCTATGTCATGCGGGTCCGGGGCAGCTTCAACGCCACCACCAACTCCTTCGCGGTCAAGGGCCTGAATCTGCCGCGGTTCTTATATTTGTTCAAGCCCGCCTCGGAACGGCTCCAGGATGTGGCCATCGAGAACAAGGACGCCATCCAGATCATCCGGGAGCGGGACGGCGTCAATAAGCTCACCTACTGCGACCCGCCTTATTTCGGCGCGGAGCGGAGCTACGATATGCAGATCGCGGCCCAGTACCATGCCCGGCTCCATCGGGTCCTGCGCAAATGCCTGGGGCCTGTGGCGGTATCCTACAACGACCACCGCTTTATCCGGCTTCTGTACGATGACTTCTACATCCTGGCCTTCACGCGGGACAACCCCATGGCGAAGCGGAGCGGCGCGCTGTACGGCGAGCTGCTCATGACCAACTATGACCCCACTCCGTTCCTGGCGGCACAGCTGACGCTGTTTGCCGGACAGGAGACGGACAAACTCCGGCTGGAGCTTGTGCATACCCCGAGGAAAGCCCTTATCACACTTTAATATCAATATTGGAGGTTCCCTATGAATTCTCAGAAAATGATGATGTTCAAGAAAAACAACACGGTGGAATCCGCCGGCAATCTGGCCCATCTTCTCTCCGCCGGCGGCATGGAACCCGGCGCCGCCATCGCCATCCACACCTCGGAGAACGCCGCGGTGGTTCTGAAAGAGGCGATGACCGCCATGGAGCTGGTGGGCGCCATCCAGTCCCTGCGGGTGCTGACCACGGATCTGCTGGTCCATCTGGCAAAGGTGTGCGGCCCCTGCGACAACTGCGGCGCGGCCTGTCCCTGTATGGGGGATGAAGAGGCCCTCCATCCATCGGACGCGCTGCTGGCGGAGGCGGGTATCCCCAAGGGCGCCAAGCTGGACGTCTTCGCGGAGGAGGGCGTCATCCACATCACAGCCGCGGATGGGCCGGACCTGCGGGACGTGCCGGCGGACCTTCTGGAGCTGTTCCGGCAGACGGGGATCTGTCTGGATGAGCTGGACGGTCTGCTGCGGGAGAACGAGGTCGTCTATGGCGGCTGATTTCCCCTATGTCTATCCCCACTCCCGCAATGAGGCCGGCCGGCTTGGACAAACGCAGATGCATGAGGACAGCTTCCGAGTGAACGTGGAGTGCGCCAGAGCTATTGAACAGGCCATCCAGGATCACTTCAACGAGACGGACGAGACGCTGTCTGAGGACTGCGCCCAGTCTGTGCTGGAGCGGTTCGGCTTCAAGCGGGTAAATTTTGTCCTCGCCAACTCCCTGAAAGAATTTCATAAATCGGGCTGCAAGCACCTGGTCAGCGATGAGGCCTACCGGTGGGGCCGGAGGGTTTTCGTTCCCCCCAACGGCAAGTACAACCATTACTACGGAGTAGACGCCGCCGCGGCGCTGCTGGAGGCGTTTGTTGGACAGGCCAGAACAGCATACCAGGCGCTGGGCCTGTTCGGGCCGGAGCATTGTACCGGCAATCTGCATGAGCAGGACCTTAACGGCAAGGTATTGGTTATGAATCCTGACGCGCTCCGGGAGAGCTGCTGGGAGGTACGCAGCCAGCTCTGGCTGGGGGAAGGCGGTTTTGGCTGCTCTCCCCGCGCCAGAGGGCAGGCGGTCTACGCCGTTTGTCTGGGCGATGGCGAGAAGACCCGCTGGAACCGCTCCGACTTCTCCGGCGTTCTGGATGAGCAGTACCTGCCGGACTGGGCGCTGGAAAAGCTGGAGGAGCTTCGCGCTCCCCGGCAGGAGCAAAGCGCCGGCCCCGCCATGGGCGGCATGAGCTGAGGGGGGATCTCTGTGACGAGGATCGAGATTCACACATATCTCGCAAAAAAGGTAGAGGCGGCTTGGATGGCCTATGAGAGCGCCATGCTGCAGCGTCCCGCCCGCTCCATCTTCGCCAAGGCCCGTGAGATCGACGCCGCCCGCACCTGTTTCGAGGAGTTGACCCTGAATGCAAAAGCGTATCCGGATGACCTGCTGGAACATCTTCTGCGCTTTGACGATCCCCTGAAAGCTATGCGGGAACAGTGGATGCAGGAGCTGAATGTAGATTGTAGTGAGGCGTTCAGGCACGCCATGTGGAGTCTGCGGGAATATGGCCCCGAACCGGAGAACCGCCCCACCACAGGCGGCATGACCATGGCATAATCCCATTTTATCAAAAATTTTTACAGGAGGAGAACATGACAATGAAACAGGCCACTACCTCGCCTCCCGCTCCCCAGCAGGAGGCCCTTCCCATGCGGGTGGACGTGAAGATCCACGCTCTGCGTACCAACGGCACTGTCCTGGCGGACGCTTCCGTCAACCTGAACGGATGCTTCGCCATCCGGGGCGTCAAGGTGATGGACAGCACCAACGGCCCCTTTGTCTCCATGCCCAGCTACAAGGGCAGGGACGGCTACAAGGACATCTGCTTCCCCTGCACCAAGGAGTTCCGCCAGCAGTTCCACCAGGCGGTGCTGAACGCCTACCAGCAGGCACTGACTCAGGTCCCCCATCGCCAGCAGGAGGGCCAGAGCCAGGAGGCCCCGCCCGCCCCGGAAATGAAAATGTAGAGGAGGAAACGACTATGAAGAAGCTGACCGCAGTCTGCGCCCTGGCATTGGCGCTGACCATGGCCCTTGCTCCCGCCGCTCACGCGGCGGAGTGGGCCGATCCCACCCAGGTCTGCTACCCCACATCTGTCACCCAGAGTGAGGATGGGGCCGAGATCCGCAAATTCTATGACCTGTCTCCGGAGGACGATCCCACCGGCATCCCCCGCTCGGACTTCGAGCAGGACGGATACCACTACACCCTGGTGGATCTGCTCAAGCAGGAACTTCCGGAGCATGAGAGCCGCCAGCACACCGAGACGGTGACGCTGGACAGTAAAAACAAGGACATGGCCTCTGTGCTGGCCCTGCTCCCCCAGGAGAAGGCGTTCGTCACCGACGACGGCCTCGCCGGGACGCTGACTCTGCGGCTGGATACGGTGCAGGTTGAGGTGGCCGGTTACGGCAGCTCCACCAGGCAGGTCTCCGCCACCCGGACCTATCCCAATCTGGCGGGACAGGACACCCAGTACATCCCCAAGACCATCCAGGACGGAGGGCGCACTCTGACCCTCCAGGACGTCAGCTGGCAGACGGACAACACGGGAAGTCTGGACGGCTACGCCCTGGGCGACCGCTACACCGCCGTGGCCACCTACACCGGCAGCGCCACCAGCAGCTATGTCAAAGGCTATACCGTCACCGCCGACTACACTGGGACAGTCAGCAGAATCGCCCTGAACAAGACCCGGTATGTGGCAATTTTCGAGGGGACGCCCCTCCAGCCTGCGGAGCCTGTGGACGACGGTCTGGAGGCAACCGATCCGGCCCCCGCCGCCAGCTTCAACTGGCCGCTCCTGCTGGTACCCCTGGGCCTCATCGCCGCGGCTGGCGGCGGCATCGGGATCGCGCTGTTCCTCAAGCGGCGCAGTGAGCTGGCCGAGGGCGGCGATGAGGATGCGTAATTCCAAACCTGTAATCAGAAAGGACTGGTGAATGTGATGAAGAAGAAACTGACCATGCTCCTCCTGGCTCTGTGCATGACGGCCTCCATGATGGCGACCGCCTATGCCGCGGAACCTCTGGAGTACACGATTGACGGCGCTGGCGACCCGGAGTACGGCAAGGCCACGTCCATCGAGGTGGTGCATACCCCTGGCGGCGGCGCTATGAAGAATGAGGACGTGAGCAAGAACGCCGCTCTCGCCCCGCCCACCTTCGGCAGCGCCAGCGCCGATACTCTGCATACCGGCACACCGCTCACACCCAATCTGGCCCCTGGCTATCAGCCTACCTCCGGAGGCATCATCAACGGAGGCGTTGGCATGATCCAGCCTCCCGCCATGGGCGGCAGTATGGGAACGGATTCCAGCAGCGGCTCCGTCTATGTCCCCGGCTCGTCCTCGGTGACAGTGACCAACCCCGGCAGTGTCTCCGGCGGCTACACGGCGGTAACGGACGATCTCTATTACTCCGGAGGACACTTGGGCACGCTGAAGATCCCCGCCATCGGTCTGAGCGTCAAGATCTACCAGGGTACGGACAACACCTCGCTGAAGAAGGGCGCGGGTCATTTTGAGGACACCTCCATCTGGGATGGAAATGTGGCGCTGGCTGCCCACAATCGGGGCGTGAACAACCACTTCGGGGAGATTCACACGCTGGAGGTGGGCGATACCATCACCCTGACCACACGGCTGGGGACCCGAACCTATGAGGTGACCAGTGTCTCCAAGGTGAGTGAGACAGACCGCAGCGCCCTCGCCGCCTCCACCACCAACATGATCACGCTTTATACCTGTGTCCGTGACCAGCGTGACCAGCGGTGGTGCGTCCAGGGGGTGGAAACCTGAGCGGTGGGAAGCATTGTATAATCTGCTTCATTTCCGCACCCTCGTTTCTCCGTTTTGGATTGCATTTTCTTCTCGACTTTTGACCTCCATTCCGATATTGTATTGCTTGCAAAAGCACCACAAAATACGGAATACAGGAGGAAAAAAGTATGACCAGCATGAAAAAACGCATCGCCGCCGCACTGACGGCAGCCACCCTCACCATTGGGTTCACCGTCCCCGCC
>OFGH01001059.1_pt1 | contig 20148 bp, 20 predicted proteins | sample 1521721 | NCBI WGS metagenome assembly OFGH01 (sample SAMEA3504132, study PRJEB24116) | mouse gut metagenome | biome: mouse gut; feature: mouse-associated habitat; material: faeces | place: Denmark | collected 2011
CCATATGACCTGATTTCTTCCTGATAATTTTGCTTTATTTGTTCCAGCATTCTATTCCGGATATTTTTGAGGTGTTGAATATCTGTTGTAACATATCTTCCAGTTGTTGATTGCTTCACGAGTATTTTCTCATCCTGCAGGACTTGTAAGGCCCTTTGCATTGTATTAGGGTTCACCCCAGCCTGTTTTGCCAGTTCCCTTGTTGATGGAAGTCTATCCCCCAACCTATAATACCCATTAAATGTTTTTTTCAATAATTCAACCGCAAGTTGATTATACCTCTTTGCACTGTCTGCCTTAATCATAGCATCACCTCTTTTTTTATCCTTTGAAAGCATCCTAATAGATCGATAGCTGTATTATTTCTTTCTGCTATACCCTATCATACTTACAATCATTGAGATTATAAAAAGAACCGCTACTACAATTCCTGCCACGACAGCATAAGAGAGTATAGAACTTGTCATAGCAGAAAATCCAGCCCCATCTTCAAAATATTTGACAAAATAGAACATGGGAATTACTACAATAAGCCCCATTGTCTGCGCAGAACGGAAACCAAACCAATAGGTTAATGGCAAACAGATTTCAGTCCATAATAACGGAACAATCAGGGATGCAGCAACAGACACTCCCCAAACAGTAACATTGAAACTCTGAAAAGCAATACTGGGTAAAAGATTTAATATAATGCTTCCAACAATGCTGACTGCCAAAGTGCAAATAACGGAAATATATTTACCTGCGACTACTGAAACTGCGTTTACAGGCATTGCTAACTGATATTTTTTCCAGCTTGCCTTTTCATCGCTTGCAAAACTCATTATATTCTGCATACCTGTTGTCATGGCGAGCATTACAGAAGCAAGCAGCCCCGCATAAACGCCGGTATTAACCATGAGCAATATAATTGCACCAACCGCTATCAGAACCAGTTTTTTGTCAATACTCTTAAAAAAGAGTGTAATATCTTTGTAAATCAATCCTTTCATGCTGCACCTCCTTTGATGTAGAAAAGCATAATATCTTCCAGTGTTGCATTATCAACTACAATATCTTTGTATTTGCGCCTTATCGCTTCTTTGTCACGAACAAGACACTCAATGCTCACATTTGTAATCCTGTGGATAATATAATCATCCGGGGAAATGGAAGCAAACTTCTCCCTCCCGCACTTCACTATCCCAAAATTATAAACAAGGTCATCTTTCTGTTCCTCAAAAATAATCTTGCCTTGATGAATCAAGATTACATAATCTGCAATCTTTTGTATGTCCGATGTGATGTGGGAGGAAAAGAAAATGGAACATTCCTCGTCTTGTATAAATTCTAAAAATAAATCTAACATTTCATCACGCACAACCGGATCAAGCCCCGTAGTCGCTTCATCTAAAATCAACAACTTCGGTTTATGCGCCATAGCGCAGATAATGGATAACTTCATCTTCATGCCCTTTGAAAAAGAGCCTATTTGTTTTCTTTCGGGGATTTTGAATTTTTTTAGGTACTGTCTGTAAAGGTTGCTATCCCACGACTTATATACGCCGGATAATATTTTTTCAATATCTGACACATTAAATACGTCATGGAAATTGCACTCATCAAAGACAACTCCAATGTCCTCTTTGACAGCGGAAATTGTGTTTTCCTTACCGAAAATCTGTATCTGTCCATTATCCCTCTTTAATTCATCAAGTATCAGGTTAATGGTCGTACTCTTACCTGCCCCGTTTTCGCCAATGAAGCCGACAATCCTGCCTTTCGGAACTTGAAATGAAACATGGTCTAACAAAAACCCGTCAAACTGTTTACATAAGTCCCGTACTAAAATGTTGTTTTTTTCCATACATTCGCCTCCTGATTATTCCTCGTAAAACAACTTCAAAATATTGGTCATTTGTTCATAACTGATTCCATGCGCCCTGCCGATTTCCGCAACCTTTTGTAACAATTCCTCTGCCACACGCAACTGTTCTTCTTGAATAAACTCTTTGTTTTGTGCTGCAACAAAGCTCCCTTTTCCAGATACGGTTTCTATAAATCCGTCACGGGTCAAATCTTCATAAGCTCTTTGGACAGTAATAACGCTGATATGCAAGTCTTTAGCTAATACCCGCATGGACGGTAACGCTTCACCCGGAGATAAAGTTCCGTTCATAATCAGATTTTTAACCTGCATACATATTTGCTCATAAATAGGCTTGTCACTGCTGTTGCTTATGATTATTTCCATTCATTCACCCCTTTCCATGCGTACTGTTTGTAATATGCGTACTTAGTCAATAAGTACAGTATAGACGTTCTTTGATTTATTGTCAATATCCTTTTTATTTATTTTAAAAATTAGAGGTTGAATTACTAGAAAAACAAAAAAGGAGCCATCAAGCAGCCCCTTTCCTCGTTTCATCAATATTTCATTCTGTTTTCATCATTAATCTGCATACTATCACGGAAACCCTTATATTATCACGAAAACTCCCATCGGATTTCCGTGATAATAACCAACTTTTGCCTACGAGTACATACTATCAGGCAAAAGAACGCCAGAACAACCGTTCGCACCCTCGCCAATGTAAAAATACCCTTAAAAGCACACGGAAATAATGTAACTTTGGAACCTATGTAGTGCCGAAAGTACCGTGTTTACGGGCTTCCTCGGCTTTCCGTGTCCGTATCTGCCGGAACACCTTTGGATGCCAGAGTTATCGCTCTTTTATCCTGTCTTGCAAATCCTAACCTACATCTGCCATCACTGCCCCAAAAATCTGGCTCCACGCCCACATCTCCCATATTCATACATCTTCATGGCAAGCAACTTGGTAATCCTCTCCATGCCGTTCAGGATAGTCTCCACATCTTCATCCTCATCTTCTCCCAGACGTTCGCACAGATTACGTCCTGCCTGGTACACATCTTCATACAAAAGGCAGCACTCTTTCCCCTCGGCAAATTCATCCTCAATGTCAGCCTGCTCCGGCAGGGAATGTGATCCTTCTGCCAGAAATCCGTTCATCTTCTCAAAAATCTGTTCCTTCTGCATAGTGCATCCTCCTTTTGTCTCACTTTTACAACCGATTTTAATATGGAATGCTACTAAAATCAATAGTAGTGGTGCAAAAAGTGAGACAAACTTCTCGACACATTTCGACACTAATGGAGGATACTATGCCAAAACCAACAGGATCATCAGGAGAAAAGAATCTGGTCAGCAGCCGGCTCATAGAACTCAGGAGACAGCAGAACCTCTCGCAAAGGGATCTTGCCCATAAGCTGCAGCTTGCCGGATATGACATGGACAAGAACGTGATCACCCGTATCGAGACCAACAAAAGGTATGTGACGGATATTGAACTGCGGGCATTATCGGAGGTGCTGGGCGTCAGCTATGCCTATCTGATTGACGGGACGGAAAGATAAGAACAGGATGCCGTTGGCCATCCACTGGCCGGTATCCTGTTCTTCATGCCATATTTCACTGATCTCCATTTTCCAGGGCCATCTTTCAATGCACGTCCATCTTCCCTGCCCACCTCAGCCCCTCGTTCTCCTTCAGGAGTCCCATATGGAACAATACCTGGATGCAGTCCGCATAGCCCTGGATGTAGGCACGCTTCTCCTGGGCAGATGAAAAATCCTCCAGGCACTCCTTCATCTCCTCTGCCCTTTCCTGTCCGTCTGCAGGCAGGCTTTCCAGAAATGCCTCCCATTCCTGCTCCGTCTCCTTCCATGCCTCCAGAGCCGCTTCATATTCCGGCGTGCGCACATAGCTCTCCCGTTTCACATTCTCCCCATTCAGAGTGCCTAAAAACTGGGCAAACTTTAACCATACATCATTTAACATTTCACTTCTCCTTTTTCTGTTATATTTTCCATGTTTCCTTATATTTTTACTCTTACTGCTCATTATACATATCATAGGAGAGTTTTATCAACTATAACCGCTTAATTATTTATGTCATAGCAGATAAAATTAGTCCATAGCAAGGAGGTAAGAGGATGGAGGATTTATTAAATCAGATCGGCAGCCGCATATTGAGCCGCAGGAAACAGCTCCGCATGACACAGGAGGAACTGGCGGAAAAAGCGGGCATCACCCCACAGACAGTTTCTTCCGCGGAACTTGGCAAAAAAGCACTGCGCCCGGAAAATATTATCCGTATCTGCTCTGCCCTTGACATCAGCACCGATTACCTGCTCCTTGGTGAAACAAATGCCAGTGACCATTCCATACTGCTCACCAAAATTTCAGACCTTCCTCCCATACAATACCGCCATCTGGAGGATATAATCAACAGTTTTATCCTGGCACTGGAAGAAAGGGAAGCACAGAGCGGAAAATGACCTCCCTGTGCTTTTCAGCTGCTCCGAAACGCTGACATGGTATCTGCAATCAACGCAAAGGTTGCCTGATCTATTTCTTCCCGTGGCTCCTCTCCCTCCGTTCTCTTTTTCGGTCTTACAGTCCTCCGCTCCGCTATATGCTCCCTGCCTGTATCTGACATGGAACTGTTCTGCCTTATATCCTCTTTCCCTGCCAGAATCTCCGCAACGATTTCTTCGATTGCCGCCCTGTCTATGGTCTGGGGAATGGCAATATCCGGTGTGTCCGGGCAGTTGATATAGTGGAGGACCGCATTCACAAGAAATTGTGCCTTACTGCGCGGCCCCTGTTTTTCCAGCAGACGTATCACGGCGTCATGGGCCGGATCATTTTCATTAAATTTGATACTGAACCGCTCCCGGTCTTTCTTTCCACCCATAAGCTCACCTGCCTGCCGTTTCCATCTTATAGAGAAATTCATACCCCTTTGCATTGGCATTGATATCCTCCACAAATAGTGCATTTCCCACCTTCCCGGAAGCTTCGATCTGCCGGCGCAGAAGGATGGCGCCGCCGCCCACAAACACCACCATGCCGGACATCAGATCCAGCATACGCTCCCGCAGGCTGTTTGCCAGGTCATTTACAAAATCCTGCGCCAGCTTTTCCACAAGGGAGGAGACTTCCGGGGCATAGGTGCTCTCACCGTCCTTTAAGATACCGTCAATATCCGTTTCTTCCAGCAGGATGTCAAATTCTGAATTGGCCTTCGTCCGAATCCGGTTATAGAGCAGGATCACTCCGTTTTCCAGGGAATCGCAGATACTCAGATCCGCCCGGCCAGAACGCATCATCAGGTAGTCTGCCGTAAACCCGCCGATATCTACGATAAGCACCCTCGGCTTATCTAACAGCCTGTCCATCATGGTCACTGCCGCCGCAAAAGCCTGTGGATAGCAGCGCACATCCTCAATATAGATGGTGTACGGGTTGTCGCGGTACTGGAAGTTTACAATGCCCCTATTGGAAAAATACCGTATAAAGGACTGGTTCTGCGCCCCATAATGTGCTGGCGGAAGCCCCACTGCAAGAGAGACATGCACCACCTCTTCCCCATACCTTTCCTTTAAATGGAGTTCTTCTGCGATCCCGAACAGGGTAAGGATGAAAAAGCGGTCATCCTCCGTCTTATCTCTTTTATAAGGAATCCTCTGGTTTGACAGCGTATAAAACTTTCCCTGGTATTCCAGGATGTCGCTGCCGAACGGCCTGGCAATGCTCTCCACCAGCCCGGACACAAAGGGCCTGCTGTGGATCGTCTTCATCTGTTTGTTCCCGTGGTCGATTGCAATTAACATAGTTTTTCATCTCCTTTTTTCCTTTATACTTATTCTTTACGCATTGAATACGTCTTTTTTCAACAAAAAAATAAAAAAACAGGACCAGCAGCATATTGACTGCCGTGTCCTGTTTTTTACACCATAACTTGTCCTGCCCTCTCCGGTCAGGTATGTATCCCATAGTACGCCTTTTCCAGATTCTCCCGGCCGTGGAGGATGACTCCCCCGCATATGCCGGCCCCATAGGGCGTCTGTTCCCGGAAGAAAAAGCTGTACGGTTCAAAATCATCATACACCGTGATCTGCCTGCTGCCTTTCCATCGCAGGAAATGGTCAGCCATGAACTTCCCCAGTTTTTTCCGCAATGCCTTCGTCTCCGCCACTGCTTTCAGATTTCTCCTGCTCTGGAACTCAATCTTTGGCCTGCCGCTTTCCTCTAAGGACAGCATCTTTATCTGCATACTGTCCTCCCGGCTCTGCTTTATGGAACTTTTAAATTTCTTATAGGAAAGCCGGACCGTTTCCGTCCTGCCGGACACCTTCCCTCCCCCTGCGTCACTGAGCCAGGTAAATTCTATTTCCAGAATCTCTGCCTGCTCGAAAGATTTCCGTAATGACACTTTTGCAAAGGAGTGGATATCGGATACCGTCATATATCTTTTTTCTTCCAGTTCCAGCAGTTCCTTCTCCGTAAGGACAAAGCCCTGGGGAGAGTGGCAATCTTTAGAGAATGTCCGCAGAGTAATGCAGTCCTCGGATGCGGATAGTTTTATCATCGTCCTGTTATTCATCTTATAGCCTCCTTCCAAACAGGGGAGAGCATCTGTTCCCTCTCCCCCGTATACTATGATTTACTTGTTTCTGGCCGCAGCCTGTTAAGGGGTATTTCACTCGCCTGCCATCTGGAAAAACTGTGCCGGCGTCAGGACCTTTATCCCCAGTTCCCTTGCCTTTGCCAGCTTGCTCCCGGCATTCTCCCCGCAGACCAGGTAATCCGTCTTTTTGCTCACCGAGCTCCCGGCATGGGCGCCCAGGGATTCAATCATTTCATTGATGCCGCTGCGGGTATAGGGTTCCACCTTTCCGGTCACCACGATGGTTATTCCCGCAAAGGGATTTTCCCTTACTGCAGCCGTATTGTCTTCCGCTGTCCTTTTTTCGATATGCAACATTTGCTGTAATACCTCCCATATATACAGATTTTCTTCATCATAGAACCACTCATGGATATTGTTGTGCAGGGTATCCCCAAAATCGGGGAGCTGCGTAAAATCATACTGCCGATGCACTGCGTCCTCAAATTCCTCCAGGTCACTGTGGAACACCCCGGCAAGGGTCCGGCTGGCCGTATTCCCCACCATAGGGATATCCATGGCGATGAGATACCGCTCAAAGGTGGTGTTCCTGCTGCCCTGGATGGCATCCCACAGGCGCTGCCAGGATTTCTCCCCAAAGCCGTCCATCTTCACGATCTCATCCTTATGCCGGTCAAGCCCATAGATATCCATGCAGGTGTGAAGCCATCCTTTTCCAATGAATTTTTCCAGAGTGGCCTCGGACAGTCCTTCGATGTTCATGGCTTTCTGGCTGGCAAAATGCACGAACTGGCGCAGGCGTCTGGTCTCACAGCTCTGGTTATCGCAGAACAGAGTCTTAGTAATCTTATCTTTTCCATTTTCCACGGAACGGCTCTCATGGATGCGGGCAGGTTCCCCACAGCAGGGGCACCTTTCCGGAACGGCCTGCTCCATGACAAAACGGCCACGGTCCAGATTTTCCTCCACATGGGGGATGATCATGTTCCGCTTGCTGACCAGTATCCGGCAGCCGGGCATCAGCTCCATCCCCTCGATAAAGGAAAGGTTGTGCAGGCTTGCCCTGGATACCCCGCATCCATCTATCTCCACTGGCTGAAAAACTGCCACCGGCGAGATCTCCCCGGAACGGGAAGGGTTCCACTCAATGAAGAGCAGCTTTGTCTCGTGGAGTTCATCCCCAAATTTAAAGGCCAGTCCGTCCTTATAGTGGTGTCCTGTCCTGCCGCAGGACCGGGAAAAGGCAATGTCATTATAGGAGGCCACGATCCCGTCAATGGGGATGTCATTGTCCTCTGCAAACTGCCGCAGATTCCCGATGCCGTCCGCCATCTCCTGGCTGGTCAGCTTCCTCCTGCTGATGACAAATTTACAGACCTGGAAGCCCAGTTCCGGGAGTTTCCGCAGTTTTTGGGATTTTGATCCCATTTCCTGAAATCCTTCCACCACGGCAAAGGGCATGAACATCACCCTGCGCTCCCGGCAGACCGCCGCATCCAGAAGGCGCACGGAGCCGGCAGCCAGGTTCCTTCCGTTCTTGTAACGCTCACCGCTGCTGTCCGTCAGGGTTTCCTGCAGTTTCAAAAAATCACCGGGGCGGATGAACGCCTCCCCGCTCACCACCAGACGTTCCCTGTGGGGAATGTGCTGTGGTATCCCGGAAATGCCCCGGACATTGTGTGTCACCACTTCGCCGGTATCTCCGTCACCACGGGTGGCAGCCTCGGCCAGTTTCCCGTCCTCATAAGTCAGCTTGACCGTCAGGCCGTCCAGTTTTAACATCAAAAGGATCTGATGCTCCCCTGCAAAGGAGACCAGTTCCTCCACGCTTTTCGTCTTGTCCAGTGAGAGCAGCGGGATCGGATGGCCTGTCTTTTTAAGCTCACTGACTGCCTGAAAGCCCACTGTCTGGGTGGGAGAATCTGCCATCCATATCCCCGTTTCCTTCTCCAATGCTGCCAGCTCGTCATACATCCGATCATAGACTTCATCGGTAACAGACGGGGCATTACTGTTATAATACTCATCCCTGTACCGGTTTAACTGTGCAGTCAGCGCCTGTATCTTTTCCCATGCGTTCTGTGTCATTTAAGCCACCTCCTGTCCTGTGATGCGGAATGACATGATGAGATATTTTTCCGTCTTCTCCTTATCGTTACAATATATACTGCATATCCCGTCCTCGAATTTCCAGAACGGGGCGTTGCTCCACCAAAGGACAGACCCCCTTCCATTGTTGGCAAGGGTAACTTTACACTCCGGTTCCTCCGGCACGATGCTGTAAAACCCCTGGGTGTTTGCCACTGTGACCTTCCGTTTCTGCCCCACGTACTCCGGACGGCAGTGGGCGGTGATCTCGAAACAGGTTCCTTTCTTCAAAGTCTTTTTCAACTGGCTCAGATTTTTTACCATACTTATCTCCTTTCCGTTTCAATGTTTAACTTTATGAAAAGAAAGCGGATACCATAAAGACATCCGCTTTCTTACCTATGCAGCAGCCGCAAGTGCGGGGGCATGCAGAATCTCTTTTTCCCATACATCCAGAAATCTCCTGACTGCGGGGGAAGGGGACTGATTGCCATAACAACGAGCCTGCGCCAATTCCCCATTTTGAATCTCAACGGTACAGAGAGATTTACTCTGTTCACTGGCTTTCCGGACAAACAGGATGGTACTTTCCCTCTTAACAACCTTCTTTACATAGCTTCCTACACAATGATGCAGGTTCTGCCCTTCTTCCAGAATCTCCTTTGCAGTATGGGGAAGGAGTACAACAAACCCATATTTTACAAAATGATACTGCTGATTCATCTCCTCAAACTGTTTCTGTATCTGCCTGTCATAGACCAGGGCCTGCTCTTTGTCCGAAATATCATTCACCTTGTCATGGGCTTTCTTTAAATCAGCCGGAAAAAGGACAAAACTGTTTTTCAGATCTAATTCCAATCCTTCGCTCATGCACAGGTAATCCCGGTAATCTGTCAGGATATCTTCCATTTTGTAATACCCCCCACTTTGGTAAGGGCTTGTTTTACAAAACTTTGCGTACTGTTCATTTACATACTTCATCAGCTTATACGGTGTCATATGTTTTAATGGAACAAGTACATTTTCTGCCCTGCTGATATTGTAATTCCCACACCAGCGCAGCAGTTCTTCATCCAGCTCCAGGTTTGCATGGAGAAACGCCCGGATCAGTTTCATCTGGCCAAGTCCCGGATTTACCCTCTTGAGCAGGGGAAGGTGGCTTTTATTGAGCCCAAACACTTCCTTTAAATTCTTCCCATTTGGATTAAAACCGGAGTCTGAACTATAATAATGATTATCATGCGCAACACTCTCAGCCAGGCGGTACAGATGAAGCTTTACCAGATATTCCAGCATCGGGTAACGATTATATCTCATTAAATACTGGATAGCATAAAGGGGTTCCCTATCTGCCAGATAAAATTCTTTCAGCTGGGAATACTGCCATGGGGATTCTTTCAATACCTTATGTAAATTTTTTACATACAGAAATCCCGTCTGATCAGCTTCAAAATTATACACCCACCTGTTGATTACAGGACGTTTTCCCGGTTTCCACGGCGTAGGCCTGTCCCTAAAACCGTAGCTGTAGTAATAGCATTCTTCCGAAATGTTCCCGGCGTCATCCCAGTAAAGGAATGTCCTGGCATTTTCATAAATGCTTTTATACGGTTCCCTTTCATCTCCATACTGATAATAGATTTTAATGAACCGTACTACGACCTCATTCCTGGAAGTACGCTGAAGTACCTGCAGCGTATTCTGGTCAATGATCATCCCACGTTTTCCACGGCTCTTAAAGGTTACCTTTGCCTTACAAACAGGGCATACGCCTTTTTCATTATGTTTTACACCTGTTATCAGCACTTCGGCTTTACATGCGCTGCAGAATCCCTCCATATCCTTTCTCTTCCTGTTATAAGTATAGAAAAAATAATGCGGTGCAATCTCACGTTCGATCATATTTCCGATATCTCTGGGTAGGGCAGGAACTGCCTTCATTCTCTCACGGATTTCTTTTTCTTTTTTTAATTTCCGCTCCCACTGTCTTTTTTCGATGATGTCACTCTGCAAATAATACAGGCTGGTAAAACCTTTAACTCCTTTCTTTTTACAAAACTTTGTCACACGTTCCTCATCACCGGCCATATAAAAGGCACACCGCCTGCTGAAATCATAATCCCTCTGCAGGTTACAAAAGGCGGCCGCACTCCAACGGGTGCTTCCATCCTCTCTGCGGCATAAAGTGACATACTCTGTCCGGCTCTGGAACATGGTCAAGACAGGCTGGAAATTCCCTGCTGCCGCCTGCTCCCTCAGATAGATATACAATACCAGAAGTCGTTTTCTACCGATATTTTTCACTGCTGTCCGTACAATGTATTTCACTTTCTCCGCATGGAGCAGCCCGTGATTCTGGTTCATTTTAAACCCCGGATCTGCAAATTTCCGGCATTCTCTTTTATTTATTTTCATCTGCATTCCCCCCTATCCTGCAAGACCTGCCAGAGTCATCTGTTCAAACTGCCCGCCATCTGCTCCTTTCTCCTGCGGTTTCTTTTCTTCCTTTTTCCCATTCTTCTCTTTTCCTGCAGTTTTCTTTCCCGCAGCCTTTGTATTTTTAGACATAACACTGGATTTACCGTTATATGCCCTGGGAACAAATTTCTCCTCCTTCTCCTGATCCTCTTTTGCATCCGGGTCACGGAAATATTCCTCTGCCCACTGGTAACACAGATCGTCCGGCACATCACTTCCATAAACGCCGTTTTCCGGCTTGATATCATTATCCTTCATCTCCTGCTCCACAAACTCCCTGGCTTTCCGGTTGATATAATAGAAGCAGTGAATCATGGTCCTGCGGGGATGCATGGTCAACCTGGCAAAATCCGGATCTTCCAGGCATAAAGTCTGGATATATTCTGATACGCACTCCTTCATATTCCTGCGGGTAAGTCTTTCTGTATCAGCGCCCACACGTTTCATGGCTTCGGCTGCCACTTCCTCGTCACTCAGGGCAGACATTTTGGCAAGCTGTGCCTGTTCTGCCTCCCTTTTTGCCCGCTGTCTGGCCTCCCATTCCGCTTTGCGTCTGGCCTCTGCCGCCTCATGCTCCGCACGCTTTTTATCCTCCGATTCTTTTTCCGCACCAGAGGCTTTTGTTCCGCTCTCCACGTCCTCGGTATCCTCTGTTTCATTGTTTCCCGGACCGGATTCTTCTTCCCCGTCCTCATATGCTGCATCCGGATCAGTTTCCTCCTGGACCGGAAGGGAAACCGCAGCCGGTTCCTGCCTGTCGGTGTCAAAGGGCACCTCTCCGGCCAGATCCCCGCTGTCGGTAAATCCATCGGAGAATCCGCTATCTTCCTTTTCGGGATCGTCCGCCGGCAATCCCCCGTCCTCAAAAGGGTTTTCTTCCATACACACTTCCATGTTCATATCTTCAAATGCACTGTTCATATCTGATCTCCTTTCATCAAAAACGGCATGGAGCGGGGAAAACCCATTCCATGCCATAGCTGCCGTCCGCCCCTCATCCCCTCATTTTTTCGCAAGAAAAGGAGAAAAGCGTACAGGTTCAAATGTGCTGCCGTCTATGTAAAAATAGCGGCGGCCTGTTCCATCGTCCAGCTCCACCACATCCGAAGATGCAAGGGGGCGTCCTTTGTATCCTTCCGGCACCTGCTTTTTGTAGTGTGCCGAAATCTGTTCCAGTATTTCCGTATCTTTCCACTGTTCCGGACAGGCAAGCTCCGAATCGCATACCAGCCGGTAATCCGAAGCCGGGGGCTGTTCATATCCTGCCCTGTGCAGATCCTGAATCCCCTTAAAAGCAAAAGGGATAGTCTCCCGGTCTGCGTCAAAGGAAAGCTGGTAAATGCGGAACCTCCATCTGCGGTGTGGGAAATTCAGAAGTTCATCTGACAATCCCTTTCCTTTCTGGCAGAAAACCGCCCGGCCTTTCTGTAAATTCTGATCCCCACCTTCTTTCTGCTGTTTTTCTTTCCGGAGTGCAAGCTGCCAGTCATCGATCCCCTTGTAATTGGGATTCCAGGTCAGCCGCCGGCACTCCATTCCCTGCTGCCTCGCCAGCAGGTATATCTTGGAACTTCCTTTCGCGATCATCTCATTGCTGTACTTGTCCATGTCGTGGGCCTCGATGATCAATTCCGTACCGTTCTGCGCCAAAAGCCCGAACAGAGGCCCAAGCTGCGCTACATTGTTTGCCCCTGCCACCGCCACAAAAGAACGGTTCAGCAGTACATGGGCAATGTCCGCTTTCAGTATCCCCTCCGTGACATAGATGGTCCGGGCAAAGGGATTCCCTATGAAATGCACCGGGCTCCCGGAAGTGACTCCCATATTTTTCGTGGAGGAGGAAAGCCAGATATATTTCGTCCCGGCCTTCTCCGGCGGGTCATCCTTATCCTTAAAGGGAACATCCAGGAGGATCTGCATCCCCCGGATCAGCCCGTCAATGCCGATGGCCGGTATCAGGATGCCCGCCGTGCGGCTGCCAAACTTTGCAGTCCAGTATCCGCCCTCATGGAGATAGAACCCTGGAACTCCCTCCACCTTACATCCCTGCTTCATCAGCCTCTCCGTCAGGGAGCGGCACAGAAAATAGGGCGGGGTACTCTTAAACCCCAGGCTGTCGATCTGTTCATCCGAAAGCCCCCGCTTCTCTGAACGCAGGTGCGCCCGGTGTGCGGAAGTCAGGGACAGCATTTCCAGCAGTAGGGAATAGGTCTGGTGTATCTCCTGGGGGCTGGCACGCTCCGCCTGGGAAATCCCGGTTTCCTTTTGGCTGCCGGCGCAAAGGTTCCCTGACGGAACCCCTGCGCCGGGATTTATGTTCTCTGCCTGCCCGTATCCCCAGGAAGTATCCCCGGCCTGGAGGGCGTCACAGATCTCCCGATAGGCTTCGGAATTGGTGGTATTGTTGACCCTTGCATACAGGTTCAGCATCCCGCCGTGTTCGCCGCAGTAGTTGCACCGCCACACGTTCTTGACAAAATTGACATTCATCTTCCCTCTCCGGTCGCCGCAGAACGGGCAGTCCGTATAAGCGCTGTCCGCCTGCCTGCGCCGGATATGCAAATGCAGCAGTTCCACCACATCCATGATCCCGAACGGGAAATCCTGTGAAAACGAGCCCATCGCCTGCACCCTCCTTCCTTGCTGTCTCCTTTTGTGCGCTCCATTGCCTGCGTTTATCCGGCTTTTTTAGCAGCCAGGGAATCCAGCATGATCCGGGCCGCCGCGCGGAGGATATTGTTATCCCCCCGGTAGCCGCCGTACAGATAGAATTTCAGGCTGGGCGGCCGCCGTTCTGCCACTTCCGCTATGGTCTGCCCCTTGCAGACGCCGGTATCCACTACTACCTTTCCGGCTTCCTCAAAGGTCATCAGCTTGACGATCTCTTCCACTGGCATATCCGGCGTATACCTGGCATCTGCTTTTTCCTGTACCGTTTCCCCGGATACAGGCAGGCCCAGGACTTCCGGCTCCGGACCTCTGCCTTCCGCATTTTCCGCACTTGCCGTATTTCCACCGGCAGATACGGCAGCCTCTGTGGGAACATTCTGTCCGCTAAGCAGCGCCATCACATCCTGGACTGCTTTCCCGGTATCTCCCTCCATATCCTTCCTTTCGGAAACAGGGAGGTTATTTCCCGTTTCTCCCGCCGCAGGCATTTCTGCATTTTTCTGTACCGGAAGGGATTCCGGTTCCCCTGCCCTTACAGGCTGTTCCCCGGTCCCGGCAGGCTGTGCCGTTCCCTGAACCTTTGTTGCCTGCAGTCCCACCGGCAGGCTGCTGTTTTCAGCCGGCTCCTGAATCCTGGCTGATGGTTCCGTTTTATTCTCTCCACTTGCTTCCATGGTCTGCACTGCTCCTGCAGAGGGCTGTCCTGACGGTTCCTGTGCGGCGCCGGATTGCACCGGGAGCGTTCCGAAACTTTTTCCCGGACCTGCCGGAAGGCATTCTGAGCCGCCCTGGGAACCAGCCGGAAGGCTTGCCGCAGCATTTACAGCCGCCTTTGCGCCCTGGATGGGCAGCCCGGAGGCCTGTGCCGGGTTTTCCTGCTGCGGTATCTCTTTCTTTTCCGCTGCAGCCGGGAACGCTGTGACCGTACTTCTGGCAGACGCCGTATCCGGCTGTTTCCTTTCTGTGGAAACCGCAGCTGTGCCCGTCAAGGCAGTTGTTTCCTTCTTCTGGGAAGTTCCATTGAAAGGGATCCTGCTCCCGTAACGGCTCCCTTTTGCGTCCATGCCCACATCGGCGAACTGGATGCCAAAGCCTGCATCGGACAACGCCTCATCCATAGCCGCATACTGTGCCGCCTGGATATACTGCCCTCCCGGCGCCTCTTCCTTTGTACAGCTGGAAGTAAAGCTGCCAATGGGGTTTTCATCGGTGCGCTCCAGAAAAACCTGTGCCTCATAGATCGCCATCTGCTCCGTGATGCGCAGGGCGTTCAGACGGATGCGGCCTTTGGGGTTCGCAAGCCGGAACCATAACTTTTTATAACGGAGATCCAGCTGCATCATTTCCTCCCCGTTTTCCGGGGAGATGATACGGCGGAGCAGTTTCAGGGGGTTAAAGCCCGGCACCTTGTTCAGCTCTGCCACCGCAGGGATATTCTCGTACATGGTTGCTGTCTGTTCATTCTTGTTCATCTTAAAACTCCTTTCTTTAAATAAATAAGGGATACCCCGTGCATTTTCTGCACCTGCATCCCATTTTTAACCTGCTGCCTTCAGTTTTTCTTCCAGGAACCCCGGCACCGCGATCCCGGCGCTCCTTGCATAAGCCTTGTAATACAGGCAGATGCGCTCTCCCAGAAGGGTATTCCTCCTGCTGATCTCATTCTTGTGGATGGCCATGAACAGCACGCTCTTTTCTCCTGCCAGCACCACCCTCTTCTTTGCGCGGGTGATCCCGGTATACAGAAGGTTCCGGTAGAGCATGATATAATGGGCCTTCAGTACCGGCATCAGCACGATGTCATACTCGGAGCCCATGGCCTTATGGATGGTGGTCGCATAGGCAAGATCCAGGTTCACCAGATCCTCCGTGCCGTATTCCAGGCTGCGGTCCTCCCCAAAGTCCAGGCCAATCCGTTTCCCCTCCGGCGTATCCTCCACATAGCGGATAAATCCCAGATCGCCGTTGGATACCTTATCGGTGTTTTTAGTCTGCATGATGCGGTCTCCCACACGGAATGTCTTTGAACCCACACGGATCTCATCCTCCGTGGACTGGAACGGATTCACGATCTCCCGGATGGCGGCGTTCAGATGGTCCGAGGATGCCGCCCCTTCTGTCCGGAATGGTGAGAGGATCTGCACATGCTCGATCCCGTTGCTCTTGATCTCCTGGCAATACTTATCAATGATGGCCGCTGCTGCGTCTGCCTGGCTGTCACAGGACAGGAACTGGAAGTCATCCCCATAATACAGCTTGGTACTGCCGTCATGGATGAACCGTGCGTTATGGGCGATCAGGCTGTCCTTTGCCTGGCGGAATACCTCGTCCAGCACTGTGACCGGCACAAGGCCGCACTGAATCAGTTCCTTGAACACATTCCCTGCGCCTACGCTGGGCAGCTGGTCCGGGTCACCGACCAGGACGGTCTTCGCCCCTTCCTTCAACGCGGGAAAGAACTTGCCTGCAAGCCACATATCCACCATGGAGAACTCGTCCACAATGACCAGATCCGCGTCCAGGCTGTCCTTTTTTCTGCCGCGGCTGCCCTCATCCTCCTCACTGACAAGCCCAAGGCCGCTGTGAAGGGTGCATGCCCCGTCAAATCCGGTACTCTCCGCCATCCTGCGGCTTGCCCGGCCCGTAGGCGCCATAAGGACGATCTTCCTGTCGGGATGCATCCTGCGGTAAACCTCCAGGATGATCTTCAGAACGGTCGTCTTGCCCGTACCCGGCGAACCGGTGATGATGGACAGGTTATAAAGAAATGCCGTCAGGACTGCGGCTTCCTGTTTCCCGGAAGTACGGAGGCCCTGTTCTGCCCTGACCGCCTCAATGATGGCGGTAATGTCTTTTGCCTGCGGCCTTTCCTCCGCCAGAAGCCTTGCGATCCGGCTGGCAGTCTCATCCTCCTGCGCGAATGCATTCGGGTGGTAGATGCTGTCCCTCATGGAGACCACGGAGCCGCCCAGGATCATAGCGTCCAGTTCCCGGCCCACTTCCTCCTGGCGCACACGCATTTCCGGAAGCGGGATCTTTTCATTCAGCATCTTAAAAGCTGCCTTGCACAGTTCTTCCCTTCCCAGAAACAGATGCCCCTGCTTTCCCTTTGCCTCGTCCAGTGTGCAGTGGAGCGCGCCCCTGATCCGCATGGGGTCACGGGGGCGGTTATCGGTTTTCCTTACAATGGCATCCACCCTGCGGAACCCGAAACCCGGTATCTGGCACAGCTCGAATGGGCTTTTTTTCAAAATATCCAGACAGGCCGGCCCGAAATGCTGGTAGATCTTCAGCGCCGTCTTCGGCGTCAGCTTAAAGGGCGCAAGGAGCGTCATGATATCCCGCAGCATCCGGCTCTCCGCAAAAGAAGTCCGGATATCCTCCAGTTTGTTTTCTGTTATCCCCCGGACCTCCAGCAGCCGTTCCGGGTGCTTTTCCAGTATGTCCAGCGTATTTGTGCCGAACTTTGCCACGATCTCAGCGGCAGTTTTCTCCCCGATCCCTTTGATAAGGCCGGAACCGAGATAGCTCAGCACGCCTTCCTTTGTCCTCGGTACAATCTCACGCCACTGCTCCACCTGGAGCTGCATGCCGTATTTCCCGTTGACCCATTCCCCTTCCAGTTCCAGCTCCACGGCATCCGTCATGGGGATCTCATAGCCCACAGCGGTGAAACGGATCAGGTGGTCTTTATACCTTCTCTTATCCCGTGCCTGTTCCGGGATGGCAGTATCTGCGGTCTTCACAATGACAATGCAGAATTTATTTGACGGGTTATGGAATATCTTTCCGTCATAAGTACCTGTATAACTCATTCTCTCACCTCCATAAGAGCCATAACACAAGCAGGCCCGTAATGACTGCCAGGACAGCTCCCAGCAGGGGATACAGCGCCAGACCGCATCCCAGGCGTATCAGCTGGAACGCGTCCCTTATCAGGAGGAACAAAAGAAATCCCCCTATGCACCCTGGTATCCATGTTCTTCTTCTCATTTTCACCTTGTCCTTTCCATAATGTTCTTTGTTCTCAGGCGGCATCCACAGCACTGACCTTTACATGGAACGTCCGGAATTCCGATACCGTCACAAACTGCTCATAGATCTCCGGGTACTGCAGTTTCAGCCTTGCCAGGTTGTCCTTGTCAACGATCATCTTGCGCACCGGGTTGTATGTCAGCGTGTAACGGCTCCCGTCCATATCGCAGATGGCCGTACAGCTTGTACCCATCTCCGCAGCCAGGATCGCTTTCAGCCTCTGGATATCGGCCTCCAGCTTTTTGGAATATTTATCTGACTGTTTCTTCTGCTCCTGGAGCTGCATATAACGCATCAGTGTGGACGGCATGGTCCCGTTCAGGACAATGGCCCCGGCGTCCTTGTCCGCCCTGCCGCAATACTGCCTGGCGCTGGCGAGGATCACATCCCCGTCCTCCAGATAAGGCGGCGGGATCTGTTTCTGCACGTGGCTGTTCCAGAATTCCTGTTCCAGGAATATCATCTCTTCCTCATAGGCCATGTCTCTGCGGAGTTCCCGGATAATGACCTCATCTTCCGTGTTGCCGTACAGACAGCAGAAAAATACCCGGTCCATATCCATGACGGCCATGTAATGCCTGCCCTGGGCTTCGTAATGGACCGGCACGGTCTCCCTGCCATCCTTCCACCAGTGGTCTTTTGCATTATAGTTCGTGGTCTTGATCTCCAGGACGGCTTTCGTGCCGTCCGTCATGGTGATGAAGTAATCCACGTCTGCCAGCATGAACGGATAAAGGGGATGCCGGAACATCTTTTTGACCTGATAGATCTTAAGCCCTGTCTTTCTTTCAAATATCTTTGCCACAAGGTCTTCCAGGAGATGGCCCATTTCCATAGCCACCCAGTTGCCTTCATTTTCCTCCACCGCCGCAATACCCACTTTGTCATAATAGATATCCCGTGCGGTGCGGAAAGGGGAGATCCCGATGATGGCAGAGACGTCACTGCCGCCGATCCCGCGGCGCCGCCAGTCCAGCCATTCTTCCCTGGTAAGGTCTTCCGTATCCACCAGCACCAGCGGGCTGTGCCTTTCCCTCTCCATGTTCGTATCGGGCATGGTCACGCCCCCCTTCTGGCCCTGTGCGTAAAGTTCACTGTACGGATCGTGGTACAGTTCTTCCAGTACTGGTCATTGGCTTTCTGGACAGCGGTATCCCTGAACGGGTATCCTGCCGCCTGTGAATATCCCGGCTTCCATGTCCCTGCTGTCCGGTGATAGGAAACCACAAATCCGTTTTTATGGAAACCGTCATTCCGGATATGGAAACCATTAACATATATCCTTTAGAATGTAAGCATGCACCGTAAGGTGTAAATACATTCTAAGGAGGGTCACTATCATGACCAAGTATCGAGAGATTCTGAGATTATCAAATCTCGGTCTCAGCCAGCAGAACATCGCGGACAGCTGCGGTGTCTCCAAGAAAACGGTTAATCGTGTCCTCAAGAAAGCCAAAGAGATGAACATTTCCTGGCCGCTTGATGCACACGACACCGATGCTGTGCTTGCAGAAAAGCTATTCCCATCTGCAGACAAACTCATTACATCCAATAAACGGATGCCCGACTTTGCTTACATCCGTAAAGAACTTCTGCGGAATGGCGTAAGCAAAAAACTGTTATGGACTGAGTACATGGAGGACTGCCGTGCGAATGGCGAAGAACCTCTTATGTATTCCCAGTTCTGCTACCACATCCAGCAGGACGAGCAGAAACACCGTGCAACCATGCATATCAGCCGGAAACCAGGTGAGCAGGTTGAGGTTGACTGGGCAGGTGACCCTGCCACGGTCATCGACCCGGATACAGGTGAGATACTGAAACCGGTGCTGACCGGACAGATCCATCCGAAAATGGATCCGGAACCACGAAACAGAAAGTAAAAGGCATCACCCGTGGTGCCGACTACTATCGGAGGTAAACGCATATGACCAATCAGAGTACAATTGATAAATTAATTGAAATGCGTCTCACTGCAATGGCGGATTCTCTATCAAGAACCCTGGCAAACATAGCTGTATGAAGTATTGAAAGATAATTTAGTTTCAACTCGTTTTTATCATATGTTTTAAATAACTCAGGGTATGGAAAACATGAATACCATCCATCAGTATATCTCGCAATTTCATGTGCTGTAATTTTGTTCTCAATTATATAGTTTTTATCTTCTTCGTGAATACACCCATTTTCGAAAGGAACATATTTTCTTTCCTTTTGTTCATCTGATGCTAAATATTTTATCCCCCGCTCATGAAGCTTTTTGGCATTATTTACACCAACACTTTCATATACAGAATAATCATAATATTCTAATGCACTCAATACCATATCCGAATAATTGGACTCTAGAGCGTGTTTGAAAATTAAAAAGTATACAAAACATTTGTTCATAGCCTCTTTT
>OFGH01001081.1_pt1 | contig 19851 bp, 14 predicted proteins | sample 1521721 | NCBI WGS metagenome assembly OFGH01 (sample SAMEA3504132, study PRJEB24116) | mouse gut metagenome | biome: mouse gut; feature: mouse-associated habitat; material: faeces | place: Denmark | collected 2011
TTGCTTTTCTGTTCTTACAGGTCCAGCATGTTCTTCTCGGTGTCGGGGTCGAACAGGTGGATCAGGTTGCTGGGGAAGGTGAAGTTGAACTTGGTGCCGTAGGGTACGCCGCCCCGGTGCTCGGCAGGCAGGTCGATGGTGGGAATACGCATCACGATCTCCTGCTTGTTGTCGCCAACCGTGGCGTGGAGGTACAGCTCACTGCCCATCAGCTCGGACACCTCAATGCTGGACTGGATGGCGTTGGCGGCGTCCGCGCCCTTTACGGTGATATGCTCCGGACGGATGCCCACGGTGACCGCCCGGTTGCTCAGGTTCTTGGCGGCCAGCTTCTGGGCCAGCTCGCCCTCTACGGGGATGGTGGCGCCCAGGCACTTGATCTGATAGCCGCTGCCGGCCTTCTCCAGCTGGCCCTGGAAGAAGTTCATTTGAGGCGTGCCGATGAAGCCGGCCACAAATACGTTGATGGGATGCTCGAACACCTGCTGGGGGGTGCCGATCTGCTGGACCAGGCCGTCCTTCATGATGACGATCCGGTCGCCCAGGGTCATGGCCTCCGTCTGGTCGTGGGTCACGTACATAAATGTCGTGTTGATCTTCTGCCGGAGCTTGATGATCTCCGCCCGCATCTGGTTACGGAGCTTGGCGTCCAGGTTGGAGAGGGGTTCGTCCATGAGGAGCACTTTCGGCTCCCGGACGATGGCCCGGCCGATGGCAACGCGCTGGCGCTGGCCGCCGGAGAGGGCCTTGGGCTTGCGGTCTAAGTACTGGGTGATGTCCAGGGTCTCCGCCGCTTCCTTGACCCGGCGGTCAATCTCATCCTTGGGCATTTTGCGGAGCTTCAGGGGGAAGGCCATATTCTCGTAGACGGTCATGTGGGGGTACAGGGCGTAGCTCTGGAACACCATGGCGATGTCCCGGTTCTTGGGCTCCACGTCATTCATCAGCTTCCCGTCGATGTACAGCTCGCCGCCGGAGATCTCCTCCAGGCCGGCAACCATCCGCAGCGTGGTGGACTTGCCGCAGCCGGAGGGGCCAACCAGAACGATGAACTCCTTATCCCTGATGTCCAAGTCGAACTGCTGGACCGCCACAACGCCCTTGTCCGTCACCTGGAGGTTGGTCTTCTTCTCAGGCGCACCCTTTTTGGGCTTCTTCTGTCCGCCGCTGTGGGGATAGATCTTGGTGATCCCTTTCAAATTCAAAGTTGCCATAAGTAAGGTCCCTCCTTCGTCAGTCAATCTTCAAAATCAGTTCCAGGACTCGCCGCGCGCAGGTCTCCAGGTCCTCCCGGGACACCAGTCCCAGGTCCATGGCCTGCTGGACCCGCTCCGGGTAGCCGTTGGCCATTTTCAGGTCGTTTCCGGCCAGGATTTCCTTATAGTGCTCTCCCTTGGTCCACCAGTCGGTCATGACCATGCCGGTATAGCCCCAGTCCTCTCGGAGAATGTCCGTCAGCAGTTCGCGGCTCTCCGAGGCCCGGCGGCCATTGATGATGTTGTAGGAACTCATGACCGCCCAGGGCCCCGCCTCCCGGATCACAATCTCAAAGGGGCGCAGATAGATTTCCCGCAGAGCCCGCTGGGAGAGGCGGGAGTCGCTGTTTTTCCGGTTGGTCTCCTTGTTGTTGCAGGCAAAGTGCTTCACCGTGGCGGCGATATGCCGGGACTGGATGCCCCGCACCATGGCGGCGGCGATCTTTCCCGCCAGCAGGGGGTCCTCGGAGTCGTACTCAAAGTTCCGCCCGCAGAGGGGACTGCGGTGGATGTTCACCGCCGGAGCCAGCCAGGCAGAGATGTTATTCTCCTTCACCTCCGCGGCGGCGGCCTCGCCGGCTCTGGAAACCAAGTCTTCGTCCCAGGTTGCCGCCAGAAGCGTTGCGCAGGGCCAGGCGGTGGTGCACACGCCCGCCTCCGGCTGAATCCGAAGGCCCGCAGGGCCGTCGGCTGTAGTGATGTTGGGCACGCCGTATTCCGGCAGGTTCCCAATGCCAAAGGTATTGGAAACACCTACGTTGGACTGGCCGCCCAGCAGATGGATGAGGTCCTCGTCACGGAGCTGGGCCATGAAAGCGTCCAGGGTCAGTTTTCCCTCCGCCACCTCAGACAGGGGCCGCACCCCCTCCGGGTAAGGCCGGGCCAGCCAGTACCGCCCTCTGGCCCGCGCTTCCGGGGCCACCGCCTCCAGGGTATTGGGATCCAGGGGAACAAGGGCGTTGGCATCCGTGTCTACCGCCGGGGCGGCAGGCAGATACTCCCAGGTCCCATCCGCTTGGAGACGCTTCGCCAGCTGGGACGGGGCCAGGACATTCCTGCACTGCCGGACGATTTCCGTCTCCGCCTGTTCCCAGGCAAAATCCAGCTTTTCCACGTCCCGGACACTGGTCCCCAGATACAGATCATAGCGGCCTTTTTCCAGCACCCAGGCGGAGGGGGCGATCTTTCCCAGGTCGTCAAAGCTGGCCATATCCGATACGGCAAAGGACAGCGTCACCGTTTCGCTCTCGCCGGGGCCCAGAAGTCCGGTTTTGCGGAACGCCGTCAGATTTCGGGAGGGCTTTTGCAGCAGCCCCTTGGGCGGGCAGAAATAGAGCTGGACCACTTCCTTCCCCGCCCGGTCCCCGATGTTGGTCACTTGGGTGCGGATCTGAATTATTCCGTTTTCCGCCCCGGCCTCCAGGACCTCCAGAGCAAAGCGGGTGTAGGACAGGCCGAAGCCGAAGGGATAGCAGACCCGCTCCGCCGCGCCCGGCAGGGTCTCGAAATACCGGTAGCCCACATAGACATCCTCGGCGTATTCCACATAGTTTGTGGAGTCGTGGAAATGCTCCGTGGATGGGTAGTCGTCCAGGTCCCGGGCAAAGGTGTCCGGCAGCTTGCCGCAGGGATTGGCCTTTCCGGCCAGCAGGGCGGCGATGGCGCTTCCGCCCTCCATACCGCCCTGATAGGCCAGCAGCACGGAGGAAATCCGGTCGTTCTCATAGAACCAGGAGACATCCATGACGCCGCCCGCGTTCAGCACCACGGCCACCCGGTCAAAGGCGGCGCAGACCTGGTCCACCATGGCGCTCTCAGCGTCCGTCAGGTAATAATCCCCCTTGGGGAAGATCCTCCGGGCCCGCTGGGGCATAAGCACCTCGTCGGCCCACACATAGTCTTTGTTCTCGGGAATCACGGGAATCCGGTCCCAGCCCTCGCCGGAGAAGCGGCTGAGGACGATCACGGCGGTATCCGCATGTTCCCGCGCCGAGGACAGCAGTTCCACCGGAAGCTCCGGCTCCGCCATCAATCCGGGGATGTCCCCGGCGGCATAGCGCTCCGCGACATAAGCCCGGTAGTAGTCCGAAAGGGGTTCGTAGACGAAAACGCCCTCCTCTTTCAACCCGTCGCAGACATTGCGGACATATGCGCAGGTCACGTCGCCGCTGCCTCCTCCGCCTTTTACATAGTCGAAACTGCCCTTTCCGAACAGAGCCACCCGGCTGCCGGGGGCCAGGGGGAGCAGGCTGTTTCGGTTTTTCAGCAGCACCATGCCCTCCTGGGCGGCCTGCCGGGAGAGGGCGATGTGTTCCGGGCAGGCCGTCACGCGGCGTTCGCCGTCGAGGGGCAGATTGGGCTGATAGCGGGTGCGAATCCATTTTTCCATGTGCGGTCTCTCCTTGCCATCGTTACTCCTTGACGCCGCCCAAGGTGACGCCTTCTACGATAAACTTCGACAAAAGCAGGTAGATGATAATGATGGGCACAATGGCGATGGTAATCATCATGTAGATTTTTCCCATGTCGAAGTTCATGTAGTCCGCGCCCCGAAGGGTGGCGATCATGATGGGCAGGGTCTGTTTGTTCTTGGAGGTAATCACCAGGGCGGGAATGAAGTAGTTGTTCCAGGAGCCCACGAAGGTGAAAATGGCCTGTACCGCGATGGCGGGCTTCATGATGGGCAGCACGATGCGGTTGAAGGTGCTGAACTCCATGGAGCCGTCGATCCGGGCCGCCTCAATCAGGTCCTTGGGCAGAGAGGACTGCATATAGCTGTGCATGAAGTAGAACACCGCGGGAGAGGCGATGGAGGGAATGATCAGGGGCAGCAGGGAGTCATCCATACCCATGTTGGTGATCAGGCGGAGGAAGCCCAGGGCCGTCACCTGAGTGGGCATGACCAGGATGGCCATGATGAAGGTGAAGGCCGCTTTTTTCAGCCTGAAGTCATAGGCGTAGATGCCGTAGGCCGTCAGGGCGGAGAAGTAGGTTACGATGGCGGCGCAGCAGCCGGACACAATCAGGCTGTTCAGCACGCCCCGGAGGATAGGGATAGCCGGGTCGTTGATGACGTTTTTAAAGTTCGTCACCAGGCTGGAACCAGGCAGCGCGGAGAAGCCCAGCTGAAGCTGCGCGTGGGAACGGGTGGCATTGATAATCAGGATGTAGAAGAAGAACAGGCACATAAAGGCCAGGATAATCAAAACGACGTGGGCGAGTATCTCGCGCCCGTGGGATCTCTTGTTTTCCATTACACGCCGCCTCCTTTCTTAGCCGCCGCCTTCGCCCGCTTTGCCGCGAACTTGGAGCCGTCGGGGTCGCTGTCTGTATTCATCCGGAACACAATGGCGCAGAGGATGCCGCTGATGATGAACAGGTACACCGACAGGGAGCCGGCCATGCCGTAGTTCTTTGCCTGGAGGTGGTTGTTCAGGTACATGATCAGCGTCATGGTGGTTCGGTCCGGGGAGCCTTGTCCGCCAGTGAGAATCTGGGGCACGTCGAACATCTGAAGACCGCCGATCAGAGAGGTCACCAAGGTATAGGTCAGCAGGGGCTTGATCTGGGGCAGGGTGATGCGGAAGAACTTCTGGAAATGGGTGCAGCCGTCCAGCTCCGCCGCCTCAAAAATCGAGGGGTTGATGCCCATGATAGCCGCCATGAGCATGATGGTGGTGTTGCCGAACCACATGAGGAAATTCATCAGGGCCACCAGGGTTCTGGCTCCCAGAGTGGACTCCATGAACCGCACGGCCTCCCCGATGACGCCCATGCGGAGAAGGATGTTGTTCACCGGGCCGGCGTTGGAAAACAGAGCAAAGAACAGCATGGCAAACGCGGAAGCCATGATGAGGTTGGGCAGGTAGATGACCACCTTAAAAAATTGCTTGCCGTGGATTTTCAGCCGGGCGTCCGTAAACCAGGATGCCAGAATCAGGGCGATTACGATCTGGGGTATAAAGCCCAGAATCCACATCACAAAGGTATTCCAGGCGTATTTGGGCAGGTCTGCGGACAAAAGCTCCGTATAGTTGGCCAGGCCCACCCAGTTGGGGCCGATGGCCTTTAGGCCGGAGTAGTAGAACTCGTAGAAACTGTTGCGGATGGTGTCCGCCAGCGGGATCACGGAGAAGATGGCGTAGGTCAGGAAGAAGGGCAGGATGAAGATATAGCCCCACTTTGCGTAGCTGACGCTTTTGATTTTTTTCTCGCTCTTCAAAAGAGCTCCCCCCTTTTTATGATATCCGTTCCGCGAAATCAACGGTCCTCCCGTTATCCTGGGATAACGGGAGGGGCGGGCCTGCCCGCCCCTCTAATCGGCTTCTTGCTTATTCGGGCCAGCGCACGCCGCCGCTCTTCAGCTCGGGATAGCGCTCGCCAATGGCCGTGGCGAAGTTTTCCTTGGCCTTCTCCAGGTCGATCTTACCGTTGAAATAGTCTCCGAAAACGTTCTGGAACTCCTCGGTGCAGCCCTGGTCATAGGGGGAGACGTTGACCAGGCTGATGCTGGCGGCGGCGTCGGACAGGACGCCCAAGTAGTTCTGCCCACCCAGCAGCTCAATGCCGAACTCGGGAGACTGGGCCAGCTCTTCCATCAGGGGCTGGTCATTGCTCATTTCACCGTTGTTCACAGCCAGACTGTTCAGGATGTCCCGGTCAGAGGTCATTTTCAGCATGATGTCCTTGACTTGGGACATATTATCGGTGCCGTTGGCGGCAATCAGCCAGGTGCCGCCCCAGTAGAAGCTCTGGGGGCTGGGGCAGACGGCCCAGTCCTGGGCGGCGTCGGTGCCCTCCACGTTGGGCTTGATGCACACATCCAAGCCCCAGGCGGGCAGGAAGAAGCAGAAGACCTTGGAGCTGGGGCCCATATCCTTGTTCCATTCGTCGATCCACTGGCCCGGAACATTGTGGTTAATCCCCTCCTGGGTGTCCTGCATGGAGCGCTCTACCCAGTTCATCATGCTCTGGTCCACCACCACGGTGCTGCCGTCCACCCAGGGGGCGGAGACGTTGTTGGAGTAGACCCGATAGGTGTCGGCCCGGCCGGAGTACATATAGTAGCCGGCGGCCTTCATCTGCTCGGCAGTCTCATAAAACTTGTCCCAGTCGGACACGGCGGCACCCACGGTCTCGGGGTCGTCGGTACCCAGCACCGCCTGGGCAATGGAGCGGCGGTATACCAACATGCCCGGGGTGGCCTGATAGCTCAGGCCCCGGATCTCACCGTCGGCGGTGGTCACGGCCTCCAGGGTGTACTTATACTGGTTGGGAACATCCGCCGCAGTGATACCCAGCTGAGAGAGGGGCAGGGCCACGTTCACGTCGGGGTCGATGTACTTCAGGGCATAGTCGGCCTCCACCAGGAACATGTCGATCTTTTCATCGGCGGGTGCGCTCCCCTGCTTGGCCAGGGCCTCGTCCAGCTTTTGCTGATAGACGCCGTCCTGGTTGGGGTTGACGATCCAGTGGACCTCGGTGCCGTCTTTCAGATAGGTAATGGATTTGTCGTTGGAGAGCTTTTCCACCTCGGGGTAGTTGTCGTTGAACTTTCCCTGGAACTCCTGGTTCCATACATAGATATTGAGAACCTTGCCGCCGTCTCCGGCTTCTGTCTCCGCGCCGCCGGACGCATTCCCGCCGCCTCCGCCGCCGCAGCCGCTCAGAAGGCCCAGAATCGTCAGGGCCGCAAGCGCAATACTCATAATTCTTCTCTTCATGATCGTTTCCTCCTATTTCCAATTTGATACAGCCCGCTGCTGTAATGCTGCCTTCATTATAAGGTGCCGCTTGAAGGAAGTATACAAAATTAAAGAAAGATATATCAAATTCATGTTGAACTTTAGATAGTTTTCATATAGTTCTTAAATGTCCTCTGCAAAAAGCTCTCAGCCTCCCCTTGCCGGAATGTCAAATCTATGATATATTTGGATCCTAAAAAACGCTCAAGGAGGTGTGCATATGAATGGAGCAAAGGCGTGGAAGCCTCTGGAGGCCGACGGGGAGCGGGAGGTCACCAGCCATCGGGAGCCCGGGGAGGAGTTTCTGTTTTACCGCTCCGTGGCGGAGGGAATGATCGACGCGGTACAGGAGAACTGCAGCCGGGGCGCCTTTGAGAACATGGAGGGCGTGGGGCAGCTCTCCGAGGACCCGGTGACCAATCTGCGCTATCACTTCGTAGTGACGGCAGCCATGCTGACCCGTTTCTGCATGGAGGGCGGCATGGCCATGGAGGAGGCCTTCGGGCTCAGTGACGAGTACATCCGCCGGATGGACTGCTGCACCAATATGGCGGAAATCGTCTACGTCCACGACCAGATGGCCCTGGACTATGTCTGCCGCATGCGGAACCTGAAAAAGCGCATCGCCTCTTCCAAGCAGGTGGCGGAGGCCATCGACTACATTTACGTCCACATCATGGACCGTATTACGATCCAGGAGCTGGCCTCCGCCATCTCCATCTCCCCGGCCCACCTGTCCCGCATTTTCAAGCAAGAGACCGGCATTTCCGTCAGCGAGTACATCCGCCAGAGGAAGATCGACATGGCGAAGAATCTCCTCCGCTTCAGCGACTACGACTTCGCGGACATCGCCGCCATGCTGTCCTACTCCTCCCAGAGCCATTTCATCCAGCATTTCCGCACCCAGATGGGCATGACGCCCAAGGCCTACCGGGACAGGAACTACATGAACAACTGGAACGTGAACCGGGAGTCGTTCACATCGTCAGGACAATCTCCGTCCGCGCCGTGAGGCAGGCCTCCGGCACGTAGTTTCCCTCCATGGGCATTCCATTCACCGTCAGGGACTCGCAGCCGGACTCTCTGCCGTTTGGATTTTCCACCAGAATGTGAAGCCTTTTCCCCCGGAAATCCTTCTCGATCTCCAGCGCCTTCCATTCCCTCGGGATGGAGGGCGCGATTTTCAGCCCTTCCAGGTCCGGCCGCATCCCCAGGATGCCCTCCACACAGCCCACCATAACGGTGGAAGCCGTGCCCGTGAGCCAGTGGACGTGGGACCGCCCGGCGTTTGGGCTGGCCGGCCCTTCGGTAAACTGGCCGTAGCAGTAGGGTTCGATCTTCCGGATCTCCGCCCGGTCGTTCTGCATGGAGGGGGCGTTTTCCTTGAAATACTCAAAGGCCCGGTCCCCGTGGCCCAGGAGGGCCTCCGCCAGGATCAGCCATCCCTGAGACTGGGAGAAGACCCCGGCGTTCTCCTTGACCCCGGCGTTGTAGATGACGGCCAGCGCCCCGTCGAAGGCGTGGGCGTGGTAGGGCGGGTCCATGAGGATGGCGCCGTAGTCGGTATTCAGCCGGTTATAGACGCTGTTCATGGCCAGCTGGGCCTGTTTCCCGTCCGCCAGGCCGCTGATGACCGCCCAGCTCTGGGGATTGAGCCACAGGTTGGCCTCCGGGGCGCTGTGGTTTCCGATGACCTCGCCGGCCTCGGTAAAGCCCCGGATGTAGCGGTCCCCATCCCAGCACAGGTCGTTGAGCAGGGTCCGGAGCTTTTTCTGTTCCCTCTCCAGCCAGTCCAGATACCTGCCGTCCTCCCGGCAGGCGGCAAACTCCCGCAGGACGGTAAAGGCGTAGTAGAACTGGAAGGCCACAAAGGAGGACTCCCCCTCCGCCCCCAGCCGCAGGCAGTCGTTCCAGTCGGCGTGAAGGCCGGCGGGCATCCCGTGGGGGCCTAAATGCTGGAGGGAAAAGTTCAGCGCCCGCTTTAAATGTTCGTATACGGTGCCCTCATCCCGATTGGCAAAGGGGATGACCTCATCCAAAAAACCAACGTTCCCGGTCTCGGCGATGTATTTGTAGACCGTGGGGAACAGCCACAGCGCGTCGTCGGCCCGGTAGGCGGGGTGGCCGGTCTCCTGAACGTAGGAGGCGTCCTCCGGGGTGTCCTCATGGCCCGGGTCGTGGGTGAATTTCACCAGGGGCAGTCCACCGCCGTGGTCCACCTGGGCCGAGAGCATGAAGCGGATTTTCTCCGCCGCTGCCTCCGGCTCCAGATGGATGACGCCCTGGATATCCTGCACCGTGTCCCGGTAGCCGTAGCCGTTGCGCAAACCGCAGTAAATGAACGATGCCGCCCGGGACCAGGTGAAGGTGATGAAGCTGTTGTAGGCGTTCCAGGTGTTGATCATGGTGTCGAACGCCGGACAGGGGGTCTTGACCTGGAAATGGGAGAGCTTGCCGTGCCAGAACTGTTTCAGGGCCTCCAGTTCCCGTTCACAGACCGCCTCCGGGTCTTGATACGCCTTCATAAGAGCGGCGCTTTCCCGCTCGTGTTTCTCCCCCAGCAGGAAGGCCACTGTCACAGTCTCTCCCGGCTTCAGGGTCACAGCCGCCGAGAGCGCGCCGCAGCTGTTGCCGTTGTAGCCCAGGCGGTTCCAGAGGTTCCCACGCTCCACGCCTACGGGACTGCCGTATCCCCGGTAGGGTCCCAGGAATTCCGCCCTGTCGCCGCAGTAGGAGGAAACCTCCGCCCCGGCCAGTCCGAAGAATCGCTCGATGACGGACTTGGCGTCCACCTCGTTCTCCGCCGCGTCCAGATTGCCGTGAATCTGCTGGCGGACCCGGTTTTCGTTGAACAAGGTTCTGGTGACAAACTGGGAGTATTGCAGGTTCACCTGGTCCTGCTCATAATTGCCGTGGCTGGTAAACTCCGCGTAGCCCGTGAGGGTCAACGTCCGGGGGCGGTCCGAGTCGTTGCGCACCGTCAGCCGCCAGACCTCGTGGGTCCCGCCCAAGGGCACATAATAAGCCGCCTCGCTGTGGATGCCGCCATAATCCGCCGTCATGACCGTGTAGCCCATTCCGTGGCGGCACTCGCTTTTGTACGTATCCAGGTCCTTTCCCACCGGCTGCCAGGAGGCGGACCAGAAGTCCCCCGTCTCGTTGTCCCGAAGATAGAGATACCGCCCCGGCTGGTCGAACTGGTTGAACACATACCGAAGAATCCGTCCGTTGGCCCCGGATTTGACAAAGCTGTAGCCTCCGGCGTTGTTGGAGATCAGCGCCCCGTACTCCGGGGAGCCCAGATAGTTGGCCCAGGGGGCGGGGGTGTCGGGCCGGGTGATGACATACTCCCTGGCCTGTTCGTCAAAATATCCATACCGCATGGTGATAACGCCTCCTTATGTCAATTCGATTCTGATGGTATTCCCGCGCTCCGGCAGGGCGCTGATGGCCTCCCGGCTGAGCACCGTTCTGGCGGCGCGATATTCCCCAAAATCCTTGCCCGCCGGGTTGACGATCACCGCGCGGAACCGCTTGCTGGCAAAGGAGAAGTCGATGGCCGCCTCACCGTTGCTGTCAAACTGCTCCCGCACCAGCTTTGGCTCAATCACCAGGTCTCCCCCCTCACCCCGGACGCCAAACGCCTGGGTAATCACCGTCAGCATATACCAGCTGGCGGCGCCGGTGAGGTAGTGGTACATCCCCCGGCCCTCCCCGTTGAAATACTCCGGGATGCCGGGATAAATTTTGCTGGTCTGGAAGTCCATGGCGGTGTCCGCCAGGGTCTGGAGGGCCTTGTACCCCTCCCGGACAAAGCCCCGGCGGTAGAGGGCGTTGGCGTACATCACCGTCATGTGGGAGAAAACCGCCCCGTTTTCCTTCTCCCCGTAGGCAAAGCCGAACATGCGGCCCATATCCATTTTCAGCTCATGGAAGTCTGTGTTCAGCCGGTAGCCGCCGATCTCTTCCTGATAGAGATACCGGTCCGCGCTCCGGGCGATGGCCTTCGTCTGTTCCTCTGTGGCCGTTCCGCTCATAATGGCGAACACCTGCCCGGTGAGCATCATTCGGACGCCGCCGTCAGGCTGCACCCCCTCCACCGGGCGGCCGTGGTTGTCATAGTAGCTGTTGAACCAGCCGCTCTCCCCGTCTCTGATCCACTCCTGACGGCGGATGTGTTCCATCAGCCAGCGGGCCTTGCCCTCCAGATTCTCCGCCAGGGCAGCGAGGGAAACCGTGATGGTTTGCCCGCTGACCTCATGGATACAGCGCCGGGCGTACCGTTCCAGGACCGCCGTTTTGTGGGAAATATCCTCATAGACCTCCGGGCCGTCCACCAGCAGTTCCTGTAGTTCCGCCAGCAGTTCGACGGTATCCTGCCCCTTGGCCAACTGCCGCAGCAGCCCGGCCAGGTCCAGCAGATTTCCCGCGTAGGCACAGGTGAAGGCCACGCTCTCCCCCCGCTCCTCCGCCATATCCAGGGCGTCGTTCCAGTCCGCCCCCCGGAGACGGTATATGTTGTGCTCCCCCACATCATAGAAGGCGGCGAGCTGCTGAATCAGCAGATGCTCCAGAATACTGCCCCGGTAGACCTCGCCCCCGGCCGCGCGCTGGAGGGACCCCTCCTCCTCGCTCCACTTGGGGTCGGACTCCTCCCCCCGCATCACCTGGCGGTCCTTGAAATAGGGGGCCTCCCGGTTCAAAATACCCATGTCCCCGGTCTGGTCAATGTACAGCTTTGTGGTGATCTGGGGCCAGAGGGCGTGGTCCATCCATACCCGGACGATGCCGTTGCGGTCGGCGATAAAGTTTCCGTCCCCGGCGCCGATGATGGTGGCGTTGGTGCCGTCCACCCGGACGCCGCCGAAGTTTTTCTCAATCATGGCCCCCACGTTTCGGGGATCCATCAGCAGCAGGGACAGGCAGTCCTGCCACAGGTCCCGCCAGCCCCGGCCCCCCCGGCCATAGTCGTGGTGGGGCAGGAAGGAACAGCCATAGAGCCTGCGCAGGAAGGGCTGAAAGCTGACCCACCGCATCCAGCGGTCAAAATCGGGATTTCCTGTATGATAGCGGACATTCACCTGCTCCTGCCAGCAGGCCTCCGCCGCCGCCAAAGCTTCCTTCACCTTGGCTGTGGTATCGCAGGCCCGGAACGTCTCCAGAACGGCCTCCTCGCTGGTCTCCGCCCCCAGAAGGAGGATGTACTCCGCCCGCTGTCCGGGCTCCAGGGTGACGGTGGGGAACCGGAACGCACCCATGGCCTCCCGCCCGGCGGCTTCACAGCCGGCGCTCCGGCCCGGACGGCCCTCGTAGAGCGCACGGGGGTGGGTATAGGCGCCGCCCTCCCCAATCCACTCCTCCACCGTGGGGTAAAACGCCTCCGGCGCGCCGCCGCTTCCGGTACAGCCCAGCACATAGTAGACCGTCTCATTGCGCCGGTGACCCCGCTCGTCAAAGGACATGGTGGGCCTCACTAGCACTCCATGCTCTGTTGTTTTAATCCGGTGGAGCATGGAGGTCACGTTCCGGTGGTCCCGGAGGTTGGCGGCGCTGCGGCCGTAGATGGGGATGGCCCCGTAGACAGACAGCTCCCGGCTGTATGTCCCCCCGTTTTCAATGGACACCAGGAGAATTTCCACATTCCTGTCTTTGGGGACGAAGGAGGTAACCGCCGCAGTCAAATTGAATGTCCGGGAGGTCCGCTCCAGGGTGTGGCGCATAAGGCCCGCCGTCACCTGGCTGTCGTCCTGAGTCGGGGAGAATTTGACTAGCTCCTGCTCCGCCGACACTCCGGTGACCGACCAGACCCCGGAGCCGTCCACCTTGCACCAGATATTTCGTGTGGCCCGGCTGGCGTGCAGCTCCTCTATGCTCACCGGCTCCAGGAGGAAGGTCTCCTGGTCCAGCTTGGCGTCGCCGCCCAAATTGGGCGAAAGGGCGCTTTTGAGTCCTGTTTCGCTGGCCAGAGGGAAATAGAGACCGCTCACATTCTCAGGCCCGCGCAGTGTAAAGGTCCCGTTTTCGTCTAAAAATTTTATCTGTTCCACCATATTCACCTCCAAAAATTACGGTTTCTTCTGATAGACCCGCACATACTCCACCTCAAACGCGGCGTGTGTGAAATCGGTTGTCTCGTCCGGGTACCCCACCCAGCTCCCACCTACGGCCAGGTTCAGAATGAGGTACATGTCGTGGTGGAAGGGGGCGGAGGGCCACTGGACGGCCTGGTGGAACAGCCTGCCGTCCACATACCAGCGGATCACCTCCGGCTCCCACACCAGGGCAAAGTTGTGAAACTCCTCCGAAAAATCTCCCTGAGGCAGAGTTACAGTCCCCTGGTTCTGCTCGTGGGGCAGGCCGTAGTGGAGAGTGCCGTGGTTCGTCCCGGTCCGGTCCCCTTTGACCTCCATAATGTCAATCTCCCCGCACACCGGCCACTGGCCATATTTGTCCTCGTCGGTGGTCATCAGCCAGAACGCGGGCAGAAACCCCTTCCCTTTGGGCACCTTCAGCCTGGCCTCGAACAGGCCATAGGTAAAGTCATGCCTGTACTGGGTGGAAACGCGTCCGGAGGTGTAGGTGATCTTTCCGTCTTTAAGGACCGTCCTGACCGGGCAGATCAGCAGTTTTCCGTTGCTGACGCTGATGTTCTCCGGAGAGTCCACATACTCTTGCAGCTCCTCGTTGACCCAGCCCGGCTCGTGCAGCTCCACATTCCAGCGGCTCCGGTCCAGCGCCGGGCCGTCGAAGCTGTCCTCAAAAACCAGGCCGTATCCTTCATAGGAGAGTATATCGTTCATTTCATTCAGCCTCCTTGCAGTGCTTGAAAGATTCTGTTCAGATAGAAGGAGTTCACCCAGGCCCCCGCCGCGAAGCCAAACAGCAGCCAAAAGGCGAATACCACCCCCAGCGAAGTGGGAATCAACAGGCAGAGCAGAAGGGGCAGCAGATTGACTGTGGTCAGCAAAAATGTAACTGGCAGGTTGACCAGCGAAAGCCGGACAGCGTTGCTCAGATGCCTGGAAAAGGTATTCTCAAAGCGGGCCAGCAGGGGGAACAGCCAGGCCAGCAGGGCTGACAAAAGAATGGTGATAATTGCCAGCAGAACAAACAGCGTAGGAGACATGAGCAGCGTCTCGGCATAGAGCGCCGCGCGCAGGACTGCCAGAAGGGTCACATCCACAAACAGCAGGATGGTGGCCGGAAAGGACGGCAGGAAGTTTTCCCTCAGTGCCCGGAGGAAGTCCTTGATTGGAGCGTAGTCCTGCCCGCGAATCATTTTCAGCGTGACGGCGTACAGGGATGTGGCTGCCGCCCCTGAAAATACAACTGTGGCGCAAGAGAGGGCAAACATGATATTCAGAAATAGAAGATCGCATATTTTTGTCAAAAATCGAATCAGCATACTGTCTGGATGAAACATTTCTGTGTCCTCCCTTCTGTCTTTGGTTATTTTATCTTAATCGGGCTTTCCTATATATCAGTGTAATATCAAAAATATTAAAATCATTTCAATTTCAGTTTACACCAGCGTGCTGATTATGACTATTATCTTCGAGGAGAAAACCAGGAAAAGCGGGGAAGGTGTGGTACAATAGGGAGCATGGAGTATATAGACTTAAGGAAAGTAGGGAGAGAAGGACTCAAGGAGGTATGCAGGCAGGTTGTACGGCTCAAGAAATTGCAGACTTTGAGGGCATTGAACAATGTGTAGAGAAAGTCTGTCCCTGTTTGGAATTGTAAGATGGTGAGTACGATACAGCGTAGGGTGACTGCACCCTGTCCGTGTAAAACTGCTGTTGACACAAACTGCTCAACTCGGCTGCGGCATAAGCCGCGTGTGTCACATGATCCCTCCGGCTGGGATCGAGGGAGATGTTGCTCTCACGTTGCCGGACCGACGTGGCGTCGGAGATTGTGAGAGGTGAGGCCGCTGCCATTGGCCTCCGAAGTTATCCGTCCTGAATCCCCGCAAACCTCGAAGCAGGGGGATATGGCAAACTGACTTGTGCGGCATCCTGATTTCTTTACCGATGGCTGGCAAGGCCATCGGCTGTGCTGGGGGGAGTAAAATGTCTGGAAACGCAAAAAAAGAGCACGAAAAGCCATCAAAACCTTTCGCACTTTCGTTGGAGCACAAGCAATCTTTCATTTTAGCCCGCAGGCTCAAGTCGTTCTCCGGCATCCGCCTCCAACACCGTTTCTGCCTTGACATGGGTACAGGAATCCTTGAATAGCCGGAAATCGTGCTTCTTTCCGTTGGAGAATGCCAGCGCAATGATCTCCCCGGTCCGAAGGTTGACGAGCAGCTGCGTCTTTAGTGTATGCCGCTTTTTCTTCCCGGAATAGTACCGCTTTTGCTTTTTTTAGGACGCTCAATCGGCGATTCTGTTGCATCTATCAGAACCACCTCATATTCTATGTCACTTTTCAGCGACGCTTTCCGGCCTGGCAGTGAAAAGGTTCCGTCCCGGATCAGCGTATCTTCCACCCATTTGATCCCTTATCTTTTCGTATTTCATACCCCTATTTTAGCATAGCACCTTATTTTCGCAAGAGCTCTATTTCTGTCCATTCAGGTCATCCGATCCCTTCTTATCTTTAATTACGGAAGTAATAACATCATGCAGAGGAGCAAAACAATCTGGCTGTTTAGCCCCAGGCCAATACATCCGACAGACAGCGTAAGCAGAATGACGATTAACAGGCTCAACGCCTCTCGGACGGTTAGGTTAATATTTGATAGAAATTAAACTTTCCCCTGCCTGTACCCGGTATGGTCCTGATGGGTGGCAAGCAGCTGTTCAACCTGCCGCTTCGAATACTGAAATGAGCCCTTATCCAGCACATACTCACAGTAAACAACTTTTCCGCCTCGTTTTTTAAAGCGCTCAATGGCCTGGGTAATATTCTTTTTGGCAAAATTGGCGTATACCTTACACAAAATCAGCACATCTACTTTTTTCAGCTGCCGCTTAATGGCATCGTCACTGTCATCATTGGTCATATAGACAATGTTGTTCAGATTATTAAAAACAGTAAGTTCATCAGCCATAACAGTTTTATAATATTCATCATTACACAGTACCATAACACTGGCATCGCTTCCGATGCGGGCAATTTCAATGGTGGAAGATGTAGTAAAAGCCAGGTCCACAGTCTTTATAAGCTCTGCTTTCTGAGGGATCAACCGGAGGATTTCCTGATAATGCTTCGGTGTTGTGAAAATCAGTTCGGCGTCCTGGATCATCTGCTTGGGCTGTGATATAAAATCGTGTAGCACTATACCGGAGCAGTGTACATTTTGAATGCTGTCAAGCTGGGCTTTGGCCATGTCAATACATTCAACACAACAGTCGATAAGGGAGACTTCAACTGGACGCGGAGCGATGCTCCGCTTTTTTAATTCATCCTGAAACAAGGCCAGCAGTTCATTGGAGCTGATTGCAGATTCCGGAAAACGCTGTAAAAGGGAAGCGATGCCTTGCTGGGCAGCTTTTACTACATTTTGAGAATCTTTTTTGGCAATGTAAGAACCGCTCCCTTGAAGTGCGTTTATTTTCCCTTCATTCTTCAAAAGACTATAAGCAGCCTTTACGGTGGCACGGGTCAGAGAATAGGTCTGGCATAAACTGCGCTCTGTTGGCAGCTTATCGCCGGGAAGGAGGGTTCCGCTGTTTATCATATCTACGATTTGTTCATGAATTTGCCGGTACAAAGGGATATCGCTTGTTTGGTCCAGTTCCAGTATCAGATTTTCCATTTTATATCACGCCCCAAGTAAAAAATAGAATCGGTAGCGAGCTCAACCGAAATGGTCGCAAACCAATTTGACTAAATGATTTTCTCTATTATAACACGGCCCCATTTTTTTGTAAATATGTATGATAATCTTTGTTTAAATTTGTTATTTTTATAGAAAATATCATCTTCTCGTTTGAAAATGCTCCGACCATATTGACATTGAAGCGACCAAATTATATAATTATTAAAAAATAGGGCGAAATGGTTGAACCAAATTAGTTGTATTGGAGAAATGAACCCAGAAGCCAGGCAGGAATCGTAGTCAAAAAGCCTAAACTGCATCAAAAGGTATCGACCAAATACAACTGGCCTTATTGATTGAAAATTGTTGAAAAGGAGGCAGAGAACGGTTATATGGGAAAATCCGGAGAGAAAGGGGGAACAGGTCCAGGCAACTGTGTTTATGCGGCAGACCAAGATGTTTGAATCAACGTGAATTTGAGAGGTGAATATGAAAACTAAAAAAGTCATTTCCAGTTTGATGTGCGTACTCCTTGCAATTTCACTTGCGGGGTGCGGAAAGCCCGGCAGCGCCAGCGGTTCGACTTCCAAAACAGAAAATCCGGGGGATACCCATAAGGTGCTGGAGGCGGCAGTTACAGTGGTGAATAATACCTACGACCCCTGGGCTGCGCCCAACGCCTATGATGACATTGGACGCATGCAGATTTACGATACTTTGGCGTTTAAAGATGGGGATGGGAATTTATCCCCCTCGCTGGCTGAAAGCTGGACCTGGTCTGATGATGCGCTCAACGTTGCCTTTACCCTGAGAAAGGGCGTTCTGTTTCATAACGGAGATGAACTGAAGGCAACTGATGTGAAGTTTTCCTTGGATACGGTCAGGACATCCAATTCTTACAGCACCTATTTTGCCAATGTGGACCGGATAGAGGTGGAGGATGACTACACGGTAACCGTATATCTGAATTCGCCTAACGTGGCCCTCCTGGAAGTCCTTATGACCTTTGGGCAGATTGTAAACGAAAAGGTCTACACTGCAGCCGGGGAACAGGTTGGTACAACGCTGGAGTCTGTTGTTGGCACCGGGCCCTACAAGCTGAAGGAGTGGAGTCCCGGGGAGTATGCGGTTTATCAGGCGAATGAAGCTTATTTCAAAGGTGCTCCCGAGGTGAAGGAGATTCGAGTCAGCACCATCGCAGACGCCAACTCGGCGACCATTTCACTGCAAACCGGCAGTATTGATGCCTACCTCCAGACGCTACCTGCCATTTCGGTGGGCAGCTTAAAGCAGGACAGCAAACTGACCGTTGAGGATATTACCTCTAAACGCCTTTACTACCTGGGTATGAATAATGAACGAGGGCCTTTCGCCAATAACCCACTGCTGCGTGAAGCGGTGGCCTGCGGTGTAAACCGCGATGCGTTAAACTCCATTGCCAACGAGGGAATGGGAGAAATTGTATATTACCCCGGAGGTCCGGACTATTCCGGCCAGCCAGGTATGAAGGACAGCGGCTACCATTATAATCCCGAGAGGGCGAAGGAGCTGGTCAAACAGGCCGGTGCTGAGGGATTGAGTTTTACCATTAGCCTGGAAAATTCTGGGTGTCTGTCGGAGCTGGCCACCTCCTTGCAAAGCCAGTTCCGCGAAATTGGTCTGAATGCGTCGGTGGATATCCTGGAGGTAAACGCCTACCTGAAGGATGTCTACTCAGAAGGCAACTACGACATGTTCATCAGCTTCACAACGGCAAAGACAAAGGATATGGATACCGTCTGGACCAATCTGTTCCATACCGAAAATATCGGCCAGGGGAACAGTACCCGCTACAGCAATAAGAATATGGACCGGATTATCGAAAGTGCCCGGAGTGAGACGGATGTGGAGGCCAGAAAGGCCCTCTATGCAGACGGTGTGGAGATTTTTGATCAAGACATCCCCATGCTCGCCCTGTTTTATGAATATGCCAACCGCGCCCACAGCAGTCAACTGACGGTCCAGCGTGGGATGGCTGAGTATGACAATCTATTCTATTACAGCTGGAAGTGACCGGGAGAAATTTTAAAAAATATCATTGAGAGGTGCAAAACAAATGTCTGAAATTTTACTAAACTGTGAGAAACTGGATATCAGTGTCCGTCTTGTCATGCAGGAGGAGCAGGCGCCTGCGTTGTGCCAGGCCATCATCGATCTGCTGCCCCTGAAGACCTTGTCCTGGCACGCCGTCATTTCCGGCGACAACGCCGGCTTCTTCCTGCCGTTGGTGTGGAGCGGCTTCGACAATCCCCAGGAACGCAACACTGGCGACTGCTTCATCTACGCTAATGGGCAGCTTGTGGTGATTGATTACGACAAAAACAGCGAGCCGGGCAAAGTCAATAAATTCGCCGAGGTTCATCCCGACTCTCTCGCAGATATGAAACGGCTGGGCATTGCGGTCCGCAACGGCATCTTCATGGGTGAGGAACCCTATTTCTTCGAGTTGGTAAAGGCCGGATAACCCAGGTACATATTCACCACCTGTTTAAAATTTAGGAGGTTATTACATGGTTTACAAAGAACTGATTGAAAAGATGAATAAGGTTACATTTTGTGCGATCCAGGGGCCGGAAAACGAACCGGACTGCGTGAAAAAGCTTGTCCACGGGGATATCCCCTCCTGTGCGGGCATCGGCAGCCAGTTCTTCTCCACGCTGGTCTTTGCGTTGATTTACACTTTGGTGCTGGGCGAGCATGTGCTCTACCACCTGCTGGACATTTTGGACAACACAGAGATTTCCCTGAAGGATTTCAAGGATGTGGTCCGCGCATTCCTGAGCCACGGCTTTAAGGCCAGCAAGTTCCTGGGCTATGTTCTGGACCCCAATATCGAGGTCTTCGGCGACGAGATTGTGGAGCATTTGGATGAGGTGGAGGACAAGGACGACCTGCGCACTGTTCTGGCGGCCTACTTCTCCTATCTGAACATGATGCACTGGTGGCTGCACGTCCGCTTCCCCTGGGGGCTGGGTTGTGCTTTCCGCAAGGTTTCCGGACATATGTAACCCGAGTATCTTTGAAATCGGCTTCCACCCCCGTCAGG
>OFGH01001084.1_pt1 | contig 19806 bp, 19 predicted proteins | sample 1521721 | NCBI WGS metagenome assembly OFGH01 (sample SAMEA3504132, study PRJEB24116) | mouse gut metagenome | biome: mouse gut; feature: mouse-associated habitat; material: faeces | place: Denmark | collected 2011
CCGAGCTGCGCAAGGCCCACCAGCAGAACGACCGGGCCGTCATGCAGGCGTATGGGTTTGATGTGGCCACCACCACCGAGATGAGCTGTGTGGCGGAGCTGATGAGGATGTATCAGAAGTTGACAGAACAGAATTAGGAGAGCATATGGGTATACCAAGACTTTATAAATACCGATACTTCAATGAAAATATGGTTTCAAGAAACGGCCTGCCGAATGGCGAACAAATACCTCAATGGCACCAAGTTTTGTACGATGGCATAATAATTCCTGCTGCTCCAGAAACATTTAACGATCCATATGACTGTGATTTTTTGCTTGAAGATGGCTTTTTGGACAGTAGCGCGGCAAGGAGTATGTTAATAAAGATGCTCGCTGAACGCTGTGCGATTACGTCAGAAGAGAAAAATTCTATTCGCAATACTGATAACTTAGAAAAAACGTTAAAAGAAGTTCTCTGGAAACACTTCAGGGCGAGGAGTCGTGGTTTGACAAAAAATCTAATGGAAACATCCATTAACACTATACAAAAAGTAAAAGAATTACTCCGTGTCGCCTGTTTTTCTGAAATCAACGATTCTATTCTAATGTGGAGCCACTATGCACAAAATCATAAGGGCTTTTGTATCGAATACGATTTAAGTGATTGGGATTGCAAAGACCACCTAAAGCCTGTGCAGTATGTGGATGAACGGCACTATATCCGAAGCAATTTTGCTGACAATCTCCCTCCGAATGCAGGAAGGGAGATTATGGATGCAGCTTTATATAAATCCGCTGAATGGAGTTATGAAAAAGAATGGCGGCTTGTTATGACAGCGGCAGAAATTGTGAAGCCCAAATTCAAAGGCACAATTCCTGCCTTTTTCCTCAAAGACTTTGTTACTGCTGTGTATATAGGTACAAAGGCAGAGGAAAAGTATTGTACACAAATTTGTGAGCACTATCGCAGAACCGATGTAAAAGTATATCGAATGCAAATGCAAACAGATTGCTATAAGTTGCGACCAGTGCAAATACAGTGAGGGGATATGCCAATGCGTATTGGAAAAGCGCGGGAAATTACTCCCGATATGGAGAGATTGATTACCCTTATCCGAAACAAAGGAATAATACTATGGGCGGGGTCTGGCCTGTCTTTATATGCTGGCTACCCTTCTGGAACTGAATTTTGCGATATTATTTGCAACGCTGCGAAGTCAGAAAGTGATAAGGCAATTCTGGCAAGGCATAAGTCGGTACTTATGAATATTGCTGAGGAGTTTGAACAACTTTACTCAAGAGACGAACTGATTGGTTTGGTATCAGCATATTTTGATAAGGCCCCAAGTGTCAAACCATACGCCCACTATCTTTGTACGCAAATACCGCAGATTGATAACTGTTGAAAATCATGATGTTTACAGAGATTCTATTATGCTCCGCTCTTTCTGGGGAAGTAAACGAAGGCGAATGGTCATTCAACTACCTACTATAAGCATTTCCTTACTGTTTGAAGGAACATCTATAAATATAAACCTTACCTTTACGGATAAACGTTCCGCTAAAGGGACATTGGATGATCTTACTCTTATTGACCTGTGGCACAAGGGCAATACACTGGTATTTTCTAAAATATTAGGGAGTGAAGTGGTAACAGTACTTAAAATACCGCCCATCGAAGATGAGCCTGTTATTGAACTATTGTCGAACTATGTGAGTAGGAACAAAGAAATTTATCGTCAAGTTATGAAACTTGAACGCTACCTTAAAACAGAGTTTGTATTGCCAAACAATCTTACTTATGCCGATAAATGTGCCATAGAAAAAGTATTGTCATTTTTTGAACCTGTGGAAGTTGAAGATACTATTTGGGACTTAGATTTACAGATAAACTGTGATAATCAACTGTACGAGTCACTAAAAAAACCTTCTATCCATCCAATGAAAATGATTGAAAAAGGAGAAGAAACTGTTCATTTGTTTGGCCACGAATACGTTATTGCTGAGCAACAAATCTCCATTCCACGTCCAGTAATAAAAAACACAGATGAAGTCAGAGACGCCCTTTTATCTGGGGGACAACCCACTGCAAAAATAGTAAGCTATACTGGAAAACTTGTACTGCGATGCAAAATGAAACAGATGTAGCGCAATTTCTTAACGCGTACAAATATCAAGCCGATGAGAATCAGTTGATTCTCATCGGCTTGGTTGCTATCAAACATAAATTAGTTCATTGCAAATGACTTCCTCCGCCCGGCTTCGGACGTTGTTCATCCGTCCAACCCACTCCATTTGATTTTCTGTTTTAAGTTGTTCTGTGATACCCTCCTGCTCTGTCAATTGCTCAACCGACTGGAAAAACATAGCTTCTGCTTGGGTGTCAACCTCAACCAAGTGGTCATCCAGCTTGCCGCTGAGAAGTAGGGCATTGTAGAGTGACCCCCGCTGTGTTTTCAGGTAGTGCTTCCTACGCTGCCCCCAGATACCAACAGGAGCGGTTTCAGGCAGAAACAAATCGGGCAGGAAATAATCGCCTTTCTTATGATAGGTGCCGCCCAGTTCTTCAAATAATGATTTCATTGCAGAGTCCTCCGTTTGTTCAGATTATCTACAATACACCGTATCGACTGTCTCTACTACATTCTTTGAAACCATCGTTACAGAACCTCATTATTGTCCACGCCGCCCCATTTTATTCTGGCATCGCCTTAGCATCTTCGCGTCGGAATCAGCAGCAATCCCCCTGGTGAAACCTCCTCAGAGGGCAGATTATTGGCACTGCAGATATCTTTGACTGTAGAACTGCAGGCTTTTGCCACATCCCACAGCGCCTCTCCCTGCTCCAACCGCCGGATCACCACTGAGGGCCGCACTCCGGCCTCATGAACTGCGCTGGGCTTTAGGTCGGTGACACAACTGACCTGCTCCTCACAAATCGTAGTCCAGGTAAATTCTGCGTCAAAACGGACCTCTAATCCGCCTGTAACAGGGACCGCAGTGGCTTCGCCCACAGGACGGCAGTTGCAGGTACAGGAGCAACCCTCGGGTAAATCCGCCCGGCAGACCGCCGGAATATCCACTTCAACGCTGCACAACGCATCGTCCTCGCTGAGATACAAAACAGATGCCGTAGCCTGTGCGGTAAACTCCACACTTCCCGTCATTGATGTGCTTGTCATTGACACAAGCGACACGGCGCAATCCAGTACCTGTTTTGCCGGAATACCTGATTCACACAGCTTTCGAGCCGACTCTCTACGGCTGAACCGCTCCGCCATTGTACACAGACGCACTGGAGTACGCTCTACGTCAAAAGGTCGCTTGACGCAATACGCATCGCTGATTACCATCACGGACTGTCTCACCCACAGCGCGGTTTGAGCCAGTACCTCCAATGTAACCTCCAACTCGCCATCCCGAAGACGACAGTCCACGCTTTTTAGGGTAATAGCCGCCTCCGGCTCCGCCTCATCAGAAGCTAACCCAAGGTCCAGGATTTGGGAATACGGCAGTTCAAACCGAACTTGCGTCAGGCTCTCCCCGCTTCGGTAAACAGTAATTAACTGAATATCCCCTTTGAGCACCAGCTTTTTCCCAATAAATTTCGCATCTATGGATCCTAACTCTGCCCGATAGAATAGCAGTTCCTCAATTTCAGGCTTAGAAGCGGGAGGGCGCAGGACATCCGAAAAGGTGAATACTTTTTCCGCCACATCAGAAATAAGACAGCATTTGCATGGGCTGAACAGCTTCTCCAGCCCATCTCCCTCTCCACCAGTCACATCCTGGCTTAACTCACAGTGCTCCTGTTGATAGACTGCCGCCCAAACTGCAAGGTTTACCCGCACCAGCATCTTCCGTGGGTTCATTGTTCGCGCATCTGCTGACGACACATGAACAATTGCCTGCACAGGGCACCCGCTGTGAAATTGGGGATCGTCCCGGATGCATTGAAACGGCAGCGTCACCTCTAATGACCTGGGTGCGGTTTCCCCCTCCGGTATGTAGAGAACAGTAACCCGCGCGGCGCCTGACAGCCTGAGAGAACCCTCTCCCAGCTCTTTATCCTTCAAAAAAACCTTACCAACCGCTGACACGATGCGGGAAATATCCGGGCAGGCATCCGGCACGATGCTTTCGAGGGTTTCCTCCTGGGAAAACATCCCATGACTGACCAGCCGGTATCCCTCCATCGTAATGCGCTGTAGCTCCATGTCCATAGGCTTCCTCTCCTTGCACGTATTCTGTGACCACTATATGAGGAAGAACATCTGGATATGTCCATTGTATTCAGTCCATATGGAAGATTTTGCGCATCAGGCCGCACAGTGCCTTCGGAAACTTCACTACCACGACTCGCATGAAAACAGCCCCCTTTCTCACCGCTGGAATCTATACCCAGCATATGAAAAGGGGGGCTGTCTGGTTCCACTCATTTTTTCGTAAGCTCCCAAGTGGGAATTTCTCTGGCCTGCTCATACAGGCGAACATAACTTTTGTACCGGCTGGCGGAAATTCCTCCCTCCGCCAAAGCCCTTCGCACGGCGCACCCCTGCTCTTTCACGTGGGCACAACCCTGAAAACGACACTGCTCTAAATAGGGCTGGAACTCGCGAAATGCGCTGGCCAACTCCTCCTTGGGAATAGCCTCCATTTGCTCCACGTCAAAGGCTGAAAAACCTGGCGTATCGGCCACCAGTCCCCCTCCCACTGGAAACAACTCCACATGGCGAGTGGTGTGCCGGCCGCGCCCCAGCTTTGCGCTGACCTCGCCCACCGGAAGCCCAAAGCTCGGGTGCAAGGCGTTCAGGATACTGGATTTTCCCACGCCGGAGTTTCCTGTAAAGGCAGATACCTTTCCATATAGTTCCCTGGCGAGCTCCTCCACTCCGTCCCCGGTTTCCGCACTGACCTGGATCGTATAAAAACCCGCACCACGATAGAGCTCCACCAGTTCCTCGGCACGATCCAAATCGCATTTGTTAAAGCAAATCAATACGTCGCAGCCTTTCCATTCTGCCATCGCCGCCATGCGGTCAATTAGAAATGGGTCGGTCACCGGCACTGCACCCGATGCTACAATCACGATTAAATCTATATTTGCCACTGTGGGCCGACAAAACTGGTTTTTCCGCGGCAAAATGGCATCCACCATACCAGCGCCATCCTCTGAGCAGCTAATTTCCACCCGGTCTCCCACCAAGGGAACCTGCCGTTGGTGGCGCAGCTTTCCACGTCCACGACATGGTATGGGCTGCTCTCCACCAACCTCCACGTAATAAAACCCGCTAAGCGCTTTGATAATCTGTCCTGTCATACCGTCAGAATTGCAGCGGGTAGCTGCGCTCTAAAATCTCATTGATATAAATATACACCATCTGTAGGCCGGATGCGTTAATCTGCCGGCTTAACACCCCGGTGGATGCCTCGACCGCCCCATCATACAGGGTTACGTCTCCCACCACGATGCGAACATTCACCGAACCCACATACCTGCTCAAATCCACAGAAATCGTCTGTGTACTGGTGGGCACCGAAACGTCCTGCGTGGCCACTACAGATGGGTCCTCACTTTGCAGCGGAGGATCCGTCACCACCGGCTCATCAGATGGTGTGGGCTCCGGCGGCTCCTCCGGACCAAGGCTGACCCAGAAGTCAATGGTCGTCCCCTGCTCTACCTCCGTGCGTTCATTGACGCTCTGCCAAAAGACCCGCCCCTCGGCGTACTCGTCGTTGTGATACCGCTCTACCTTACCCATTTTCAGCCCCAGGCTGTCCAGCTGACTCTGAACCTGGTCAAAGTTCACATTGATGAACCGAGGCACCATGACAGGCACACTCTCCGGCCCGCTACTGATGACGATGGTAACTTCCTCCTGGTATCCTTTCCCCACCAGTGTGCCCTCAAACGGAGTATACGAAATAATATATCCCTTGGTGATATCATCGGAAGGAGCATATTCCTGTATCACCTTCAAGCCCATCTCATTTTGCAGCTTTTGCAGGGCCTGTCGGGCATCCCAGCCTTCTACACGCGGCATATACATCTTATCCTCGCCACCGCTGATATTCACGGTGATCGTCTTCTCGCCCTCTCGGACCTTGGTATTGGCATCCGGCGTCTGTGCGCAGATCTGTCCCTCGGGATATTCGGCATTGTAAACGGTTCCGCCATTTTCCAGCGTGAAGTCTCCCAATATTGACTTATCATTTTCTATCTCTTCCAGCGTCTTCCCCAATAACGAGGGAACGGAATACTCCTGTACCTCGCTGAACATCCCTTTTAACAGGAAATTATACAGAAAATAGACCATTCCACAGATAAACAACAGAATCACGAGAATTGCAATCAGCCCGGGCAAAACTCCTCCCCCTCGCCGCGGCGGCTCATCGTCATAATCGTCCTCCGGCTCCTCTCGGCGCCGCTCACGGCGATCTGACGGCGCCTGCTCCCTTGTTCTGTGCGCCCGCTCAGCTTGGCTTATAGAATGAATTGCCGGCACAATCATTGTCGGCTCATCTGTCTCATTGGGCTGCGAGACTTCCATATTAGGATTTTTACGAAATTCCTTCAGGTCCTCCAGCATCTCATCGGCCGATCCATACCGCTGCGCTAAATCCGGGGCCATAGCCTTCATTGTGATGTCCTCCAACGCCTTTGGAATCTCCGGATTCAAGCTTCTGGGCGGGACGGGAATGGAATTAATGTGCTGAATCGCCACGAATACCGGCGTGTCTCCCTCAAACGGCAACCGCCCCGTCAACATCTCATACAGCACTACGCCGGCAGAATAGATATCAGTGCGGCAGTCCACATGGCTGCCCTTCGCCTGTTCCGGAGAAATATAGTGGACAGACCCGATAGCCTCCTGCGTCAGAGTATTCTGGGCGGAGCTGGCCAGTTGAGCAATTCCAAAATCGGTCACCTTCACGCTGCCATCCCGAAGAACCATAATGTTGTGAGGCTTGATGTCCCGATGGATAATCCCACGGCTGTGAGCGTGGCTCAACGCCCGAACAATCTGAGTGATAAAGTGGAGAGCCTCACGCCAGTTCAGCGGCGTTCCCCGTTTTTGCATATACTGCTTCAATGTCATGCCATCCACCAGTTCCATGACAATATAGTCCAAGCCGTCTGAGTGGCTCACGTCATAAACTGAAACAATATTGGCATTGGACAACATCGCTACAGCCTGGGACTCGTCATGAAAACGGCGGCGGAAATCCGCGTCGCTGGCCAATTCAGGCTTCAAAATCTTGACCGCCACTAAGCGATTCAGTCGATGGCATCGGGCCTTATATACTACTGCCATACCCCCCGTGCCAATGCACTCCAGAATTTCATAGCGGTTGTCGAGCATTTTACCTATGTATTGATCCATGGTAAAGTCCTCCTCATTTACAGCTGTGCCAACACAACAGTTACGTTGTCTGGCGCACCCAATTCCAATGTCATTTTAAGCAGACTTTGGCCAAGCTGCTCCACATCTGTCTCCTCTAATGCCTTTTGAAGCAGGACACGGTCCGACAGCATATTGCTCAGTCCATCGCTACACAGCAGCAGAAGGCTGCCTGACCCGGTCTCCACCCGAAGCAAATCACAGTCTACCTTGCGTTCTACTCCTAACGCCCTGGTAATCAGGTTTTTCTTTGGATGTACCCTGGCCTCCTCCGCAGTGATTTCGCCCCGGTCCACCAAAAGCTGAACCAGCGAATGGTCCACAGTTACCTGCTGAATCATCCCGTTTTCAATGAGATAGCAGCGGCTGTCGCCCACATTTACCACATAGGATTCCCCAGGCAATGCCAAAGCCGCCACCAAGGTGGTACCCATCCCCTGATAATCTATATGGTTCTGCGCCAAGTCAAACACTTGCTGGTTAGCTCTTTCGCACGCATGGAGCAACAGCTCCTCCCACCATTCTGGATCATCATGAGCGCCATTCTTAAATTCTTCCTCCACTGCGGTAGCAAATGCCTCCACTGCCGCTGAACTGGCGACGTTTCCGGCCTGGTACCCCCCCATGCCATCGCAAACCACCAACATGGCGGTATAGTCATCCAACTGACGAAGAACAAAGCTGTCTTGATTGTCTTTTCTGTGGCAGCCCACATCCGTCACTCCAAAAAGCTTCATGAAGGTTCCTCCTTCCGGGAATTGGGTTATTGCTGTTGAATATGCTTCCGTCTCAGTTGGCCGCATGAGGCATCAATATCACTCCCCAGCTTCCGCCGTACGGTAACGGTGACGCCCCGACTCTCCAGCCGCTGCTGAAACTGCCTTATCCGACGGCTCGGCTTCAGCGGCGATTCTGCCACGTTGTTCAGGGTAATCAAATTCACGTGCCCTCCCTGTCCATACAGGAGTTCAGCCAACCGGTCTGCCTGGGCATCTGTGTCGTTCACACCGTCAATCATCGCATATTCATAAGAAATCCGTCTGCCGGTAACCTCAAAGTAATGGCGGCAGGCCTCCATCAGCGGACCCACGCCCACCCCCCGGTTGACCGGCATCAGCTGGGAACGGGTTTCATCATCTGGCGCATGAAGGGATACGCTTAACGTTAATTGTAACCCAAGCGTAGCCAGTTTGTCAATTTTCTTTATCAACCCACAGGTAGACAGTGAGATATGCCGCATCCCGATGTTCATACCATCTGGATGATTGACCAGCGCAAGAAATTGCAGAACGTTCTCAAAATTATCCAGCGGTTCTCCAATTCCCATCATAACAATATTGGATATTTTTTCTCCGCTGTCCTTTTGGGTAAATATCACTTGGTCCAGTATTTCAGCGGGTGTCAAGTTTCGAATCTTGCCACCCAAAGCAGAGGCGCAAAAGACGCAACCCATATTGCAGCCCACCTGACTGGACACGCACACAGTATTCCCATGCTTGTAGCGCATCAATACCGTCTCTATACAATTTCCGTCCCAAAGCCGCCACAGGTATTTTATGGTTCCGTCAATTTGGGAGGTCTGCTTGCGCTCCACCACAGGAACAGTAAGCCTGCACGTCTGGCTCAGCTGCTCTCGCAACGCTTTGGGCAGATTGCTCATCTCCTCAAAGGACTCCACTCCCTGATGAAGCCATCGAAATGCCTGCAAGCCTCGAAAAGCGGGCTGATTCAATTCCTTCAAATAGGCTGTCAATTCTTCCGGCGCCATTGATTTGAAATCAATCATACGGCCCCTCCCTCTCTGCGCAGCTTGGCGATAAAAAAGCCGTCTGTGCCATGAACGTGGGGCCAGAAAGTCATCCGGCCTGGCTGCAATCCAATTTCAGGAAGGTCAAAGGATTCTATGCAAAACTGAGGATGCGTCTTTAAAAATGCTTCCACAACCCCTTCGTTTTCCTGCCGCAGCAGAGTACAGGTGGAGTAGACCAATACCCCGCCTCTCCGCACATACTGCGAGCAATTATCCAAAATCGTCTGTTGAATCCTGGGCAATCCATCTATAGCCGCCTCATGCTTATAGCGGATATCAGGCTTTTTTCGAATAATGCCCAGGCCGGAACACGGCACATCCACAAGTACCACGTCAAACCTCTCCAGCCATTCCGTTTGACATTCAGTTGCATCTTGGAGTTGAGGCTCTATTATGGACAGTCCCAGACGGTTCCGTCCCGCCTCTATCAACCTAATTTTATGAGGATGGATATCGCAGGAGATAATTTGTCCCTGATTTTTCATATCTATGGCCGCGGCAAAAGATTTTCCGCCAGGAGCGGCACAGCAGTCCAGAACCCTGCTCCCTGGCGCTATATTTGCTACACGCACCGCCAACCTGGCAGCCGCATCCTGAATATAGAACTTGCCCTGTTGAAATGCGGGTAGCCGCTCCAAATTTCCCGTTCCGCTGAGCAGAAGACAGTCTGTCAACCAGGGATGCGGTCGCGCTGTCACACCAGCTTGCTGCAATTCCACCCGCAGCTCTGCGAAATTTGTGTGTAACGTATTGACTTGGGCCGTAGTGGGCGGCTGCTCATTGTTGGCTGCCAAAAGCGCCTCCGCACCGTCCGGCCCCAACTCTGCAACAAACCTCCCAACCAGCCAAGCCGGATGGCTGTACTTGATTGACAAGCTTTTTTCCTTGTCTGGAAAATCGGGCGCTGAAAGCTTTTCCTGCCGAAGTACAGACCGCAGAATTCCATTGACCATCCCAGATGCTCTGGGATTTCGACAATGCTTTTTTGTCAGCTCAACCGCTTCATTGACAGCAGCGCTACACGGTATCTTATCCAAGAATAGAAGTTGATAGAGCGCCACCCGAAGATTACACAGCACCCTCACATCCAGCTTATCCAGCGGACTTTTGCTAAATGCCTCCAGATGCCAGTCCAGTAACAGCTTATTCTGTAGCACCCCGTAACTCAGGTGGGCGGCTAACGCCGCTTCCCGCCGGTCCAGCTTCTGCTCTCGCAGCACTTTCTTCAAATATCCGTCTGACCACGCGCCCTGCCGCTCACAGGCGGTCAGGGTCAACATTGCGGCCTCTCTGGCCGAACCCATGAGCTTCCCTCCTAATTTTCAAGCATTACACCGACCTGAATCGGATGGCCCATTAAAAAAGCCGATGCAGTCATTACCTTTTTGCCGTCCGGCTGCAGCTCCAAAATTTCCAGAACCTGTCCATCTCCACAGCTGATACACAGCCCCCGCTTGTCCGCCTGTAGCACGCTACCCGACGCCTGCCCGCTGTGCACTCCCAGAAGGCTTGTACGCACAATTTTGCACCGCACTGTGTCCAACACCGCCGTAGCAGCTGGCCAGGGATACAGTCCACGCACTTGATCGTGAAGCTGCCGCGCTGTTTTTCGCCAGTCCATCGGAGACAGTTCTTTGGACAACATGGGCGCATAGCAAGATAGATCGTCATCCTGCGGCACGGCGGCGGCCGTGCCCTGGCCAAGCTGATCCACTACCTCAACCAAAAGCTCAGCGCCTAAATCCGCCAAGCGCCCAAAAAGCTCTGCTGCATTTTCGTTGACGTCAATGGGGGTTGACCTCTGTGCCAGAATGTCTCCGGTGTCCAGTCCTTCCGCCATATACATGATTGTGACGCCAGTTTTATCCTCGCCGTTGAGAATTGCCCAGTTAATCGGCGCAGCCCCGCGGTATTTTGGCAGCAGCGAGGAGTGCACATTGACGCACCCCAATTTCGGCAGCTCCAAAACCTCCGGCGGCAAGAGCTTTCCATAGGCCGTAACCACAATCAACTCCGGCTCCAGTTCCTTCAGTATACCCAGGGCCTCTCCGTCCCGCATCTTTGCAGGCTGAAACACCCGAAGCCCAGTTGACAAGCAGTACTCCTTTACTGGAGAAGGTTGACGCTTCATTCCACGGTTTTTCGGCTTGTCTGGCTGGGTAAATACGCCGCAAATCTCATGTCCCTCCGCCACCAAGGCTTTCAGAGACGGAACCGCAAAGTCCGGCGTTCCCATAAAGACAATCCTCATGAAAATTCCTCCATATCTTCCAGCTCCTCTAAAGTATACAGCCTGTCTGTATGCTCTACAAACAGGTGTCCATCCAAATGTTCCGTCTCATGGCAGAAGCACCGAGCCACCATCTCCTCACCGGACACCTCGAAGGTGTTCCCATTCCGATCCTGCGCTCGCACCGTCACAAAGTTGGGCCGGACCACTTTCCCGTACATTCCAGGTACGCTGAGGCATCCCTCCATGCCATCCTGCTCCCCCTCTTGGTAAATAATGACTGGGTTGACCAGTTCAATCATCTGATCCTGCTCATCCACCACAATCACTACTCGACGCAGAATTCCCACTTGGGGCGCTGCCAAACCAACGCCGCCTGACGCCTCCAGCGTTTCTTTCATATCGTCCAAAAGCCAATGCAGCTTTCGGTCAAATTTTTCTACCGGACGGCACACTTTTTCCAATGCGGAATCTCCCTGCGTCAAAATTTTTCTTAATGCCATTGATATGCTCCTCCTTATTACTCGACGGGGTTTACATCCGCAAAAAGAGCCACCCCACGGTTTTTTTTATCTGTTTGAGCCTGACGGAGCAGGTGCGCTGTCAGCTGTCGCATATTTTTAGTATTTTTAGCATTTAGAATCAGACGATAGCGATAACGATCATTTACCTTGGCCACTGGAGCAGCCGCCGGGCCCAAAAGACGATACGGAACGCCCGCATAAATTCCCTGACTCATGGCCATAGTGACGTTCTCTCGTAAACACAAGCAAGCCTGCAATACTGCCGTCTCCTCCAACCCAGATGCGCAAAACACAAACATATCATTACAGGGCGGTAAATCCCGTATCTCCCTGAGCATAATCTCCTGACGGTAAAATGAATCATAGTCTTGCCGTGCGGCACATTGAATGACCTCATGATCTGGCGTCAGGGTTTGAATGATTGCCTGTCCGACTTTATTCCCCCGTCCCGCCCGTCCGGCTACCTGCGCCAGCAGGGAAAACGTTCGCTCACCGGCATAAATATCTCCTGTGTAAAGGGTTTGGTCCGCCGATATCGCTCCTACCAAGGTCACATTTTCAAAATCCAACCCCTTTGCCACCATTTGAGTGCCCAATAGAATTGGAATTTTCTCCTTTTGAAATTGTTTAAGCAACTTCTCGTGGCTGTGCGTTGCGGAAATTGTATCCGCATCCATTCGAAGCACGCTCACTCCAGGCATCAGTCCCTGAAGCTCCTCCTCCACCTTCTGTGTTCCTGCCCCCACAAAGTTCAATAAGCCGCCGCATACCGGGCAGCGTTCGGGCAGTGGTTGAGAGAAGCCACAGTAGTGACACATGAGTCTTCGATTTGCAGAGTGGTAGGTTAGGTGCACTGAGCACCGGGGGCAGGTAGGCGCTTCGCCGCACTCCCCGCAGCTCACCATACGGTGAGCCCCTCGACGGTTGAGAAACAAAATTGCCTGCTCTCCACGTTCCACAGTCTGCCACAGGCGCTGAGCCAACTCAGCACTGATGCAGCCGCCATTTCCCCGGCGAAGCTCCTCCCTCATATCCACAACCGTCACTTGGGGCAGTCCCTGCTCGTTAAAGCGGCGGCGGAGTGAAACGAGGCTGTATTCCCCCCGACGTGCATGATACATCGTGTGAACAGATGGCGTCGCCGAGCCCAGCAGCAGCAGCGCACCTGCTTTATAGCATCGGTAACGGGCCACCTCCCGTGCGTGATACCGCGGATTCTGTCCTGACTTGTAGGACGGTTCCTGCTCCTCATCTATAATAATGATACCCAGGTCAGACAGAGGCGCAAAAACTGCCGAACGAGTTCCCACAACCACCTTGGCCTCTCCCCGGCAAATCCGCTTCCATTCATCGCAGCGCTCTCCAGATGACAGCGAGCTGTGCAATATCGCCACTTCATGCCCGAAATGAGCGGAAAATATCCTCATGAGCTGGGGTGTTAAGGCAATCTCCGGCACCATCACCAATGCCGTTTTCCCCTTTTCCAATAGGGCTTGAATCAGCTTCAAATATATCTGTGTTTTTCCGCTTCCTGTGACTCCATACAGCACAGCTGCGGCACCATTCCCAGCCTTTATTAACTCCAGCAGACTCTCATAGGCCATCTGCTGCTCTGCATTGAGAGTCACTGTCACAGCCTCAGCCTGCTCCACTTCCGGCAAACTGGGTCTGCGATATACCTCCTGTTTGGATAAAGCTAAGATTCCTTGCCGCTCCAGTGATTTAAGCGTGCTCATTGAAGCGCCAGTAAAATAGCACAGCTCCTTGGCTGAGACCTCTCCCATAGCGCACAAGGCTTCCCCTACAGCATACTGAAGTGGAGCGCGTTTCCGCTTTGACGCCAGCGCAGCCATCGCCTCGCCTGGGTCCATGACCAACACGGCTATCTGCTGCGATTTATCATTGACACCCCGCGCGGCGCTGGCCTCCTGAACGATAACTCCCTTTTGCGCTAACATTCGCAGAGCAGGTCCCGGGTCAGCGGTTCCAAACGCCATGCGAATTTTTCCCAACTCAGCCCAACCGTGATTGGCAAACAGCATCTCAACTAATTTCTGGGCCAAAAGGTCACTGCCAGCAGCCTTATAGGCCGCCTCTTGGTCCACCTCAGGTGCGATACGCCAGCAGTCCTTTAAGGAAAACCACAACCCTGCAGGAAGCATAACCCGCATGGCATCATATACCGTACAGAAATACTGCTCCCTCATCCATAGGGCCAGCTGAATAAATGCCGCTCCCAGCATCGGCTCCTCGTCCAAGAGCGCAATCACATCCTTCAGCTTAGCACTATCTTCCCGTTGTCCCAAAGCCAGCACGATTCCGTCACATACTCTGTTTCCCACGCCAAAGGGAACCGCCGCCCGCATTCCAGGGCGCACAACCCCCTCTAACTTTGAGGGAATCCGATAATCATAGGGCCGGTCAATGGCGTAGGTGGCTGCCGATACGGCAATTTTTGCAATGCTTGCCACGGCGTACGTCACCTCAACTCTTATTCGTTTAAGTCCAAAGGGCAAGCGGGGTTCCCGCTTGCCCGTCTGACTTATTCCTCATCCATCTCCTCAATCTGAAGCGCTCCGCTGGCTACCTCATGGATCGCTAGGGAAACCGCCTTCTCCTCCAGCGGCTCTCCGGAAATCTCAGCCTCGCTGGACAGCTTTCTGGCCCGGCTTGCAACCATATTCACCAGCATGTACCGGCTGGGCACCTCATTAAGCAAATCTTTAATCGCGGGATAAAGTAACATGTTGTCTCCTCCTATACGCCTGAAATGGCATTATTCTAACACGCGTTTCCTACGATGCTCTGTATCATAAAGAGCAGCTTTGATGTGCGGCACTGCTCCGCCTGAAGGATAGACAGGATTTCTCCAGCGGCAGACACAACCGTATCATTGACCACCAGATAATCGTAGTGCACGCTTTCCCTGCACTCCTCCCGTGCCTTTTCCAGACGGCGCTGGATTGTCTCCTCCTCATCGGTATTTCGCCGGTGAAGCCGGCGGGACAACTCCTCAATCGAAGGCGGGACCAAAAAAATCAGCACCGCCTCCGGGCAACGCTCCTTTACCTTTGCTGCCCCCTGTACCTCAATATCCAACAATACGTCCACTCCGCGCTCCAGCTGTTCGCGAATGACTTTCAGGGAGGTGCCATAATAATTCCCCACATATTCGGCATACTCCAGCAATTCGTCATCGGCAATCATTCGCTCAAACTCCTGCCGGGAAACAAAATTATAGTTCACGCCGTCCGCCTCACCTGTTCGGGGCTGCCGGGTGGTAAAGGAAACGGAAAAATGAATATCGCGCCGGCTGCTCAAAAGCTCGGATATCACCGTGCTCTTGCCCACGCCAGAGGGACCGGAGAGCACAATCAGCTCTCCCTTTCTTTGACCTGCCAACGTTCTCACAGCTCATCCTCCTCCATCTCTTGCTCCTCTCCCGCTCCATCGCCAAATTGGGCCGCCAACTGCTGAACGCCCAGCGATGACCAAATTACATGGTCGCTGTCCATCACCAAAACCGAGCGGGTTTTGCGGCCGAAGCTGGCGTCGATGAGCATTCCCCGCTCCCGCGCCTCCTGCCCCAAGCGCTTGACGGGCGCGGAATCCGGGCTGACAACAGCGATTACCCGCTGGGCTGACACCACGCTGCCAAAACCAATATTGATCAGCTTCATCGCGGTTCACTCCAAATTCTGGACCTGTTCCCGAATTTTTTCAATCTCTGCTTTCATATCCACCACATAACGGGTAATTTCCAGGTCGCTGCATTTGGAGCCTATGGTATTCGTCTCCCGATTAAATTCTTGAATCAGAAAGTCCAGCTTGCGCCCCACCGCACCGCCGGCAACCAACAGCTCTCGAAGCTGCCCCAAATGGCTGTGCAGCCGCACCGTTTCCTCATCCACTGCCACTTTATCGGCGAAAATCGCCGCCTCCGTCAGCAACCGCCCCTCGTCAATCTGAACGTTTTGCAGAATTTCCTGCATTTTTGTCGCCAGTCTTGCCCGGTAGTCTGCCACTGTCTGAGGCGAACGAACCTCTACCCGGCCCAACAGCTCCTCAATGCGGTTTGCCCGGTCCAGAATATCCGCCGCCAACCGCGCACCTTCCGTAGCCCGCATGGCGTTAAAATCCTCAATCGCCAGGTCCAGCACCGTAAGCAGCCGTTCCTTCACCTGCTCCAGATCCTCCGCCCGCTTCTCCACCGTGAGCACATCTGGAAAACGGGCCAAGTCGGTGGCGCGGTACTCCCGCTTCACCCTGCCACAGCCCAGCTCGCAAAGGGCTTGCAGTGCGTCTACATAGCTCTTGGCCAGCTCCTCATTCACGGTGACTACCATATCATCCCCGCCCGACCGGGTAATGGTGACAAATACGTCCACCTTTCCCCGGCTTACGCCAGCCTGCACCTTGGTCTTCATGGCATCCTCCGCAAAGATATACGCCCGAGGCATTTTCACCGTGCAATCCAAATAGCGGTTGTTCACTGCCCTGAGCTCAACTGTAATCTGAAGCCCCTCAAAGGACAGCTCTCCCCGGCCATAGCCAGTCATGCTTTTTACCATATCCGTGCCTCCATTTTCAATGAACTGCCCGCTGAACCCGGGATATATATACCGCGATCAACCGGCTAAATCCATAGTCATACAGTAAGAACACCACATTTGCCGCCAGATACAGCACCCATAGAGAGCCACTGAGCGCAGGCGGGAGCGATGCTGTTACAGCAGCAAACATTATCAGGCATATCACTGTGAAGGCTGCATTAAAAAACGCCAGCTTCAACAAATATTCCATCGGTTTTTCGCGCAGCCTCTCCACAAGAGACTTCACCATAGGATACAGCCCAAAAAGCACCCCAAACAGCAGCACACAAAATTTATCCGGCACCAGCAGAAATGCTATAATCACCACTGCCGCCCAGCACATGAATCCAGCCTTTAATCCCACGGATACCACTGCTGCTGCCGGGAGCAGCCCTGCCAGAGCCACGACGCCCCAGTTCCCAGTGGGCACCACAGCGCTGATATACACCAGCACCAGGGCCAGCGCACTGAGAACCGCCGGATAGGCCACCTTAACCGCCGCGCTTTTTCTTCTCATCTCAGCGACAGCCTCCACACATACAATTCATGCACATCATTGCCGTGCAGCAATCCAGTCCGTCACAGCCCGCACCAACCATATCCGGCTGATACCCATATCCTCCCCGCTGCATCATGTTCAGCGCCTGGCGATACTCCATGTTTCCAGGATCCATCTGTACAGCAAGCTGATAATTCTGCCGGGCTTCATCAATCCATCCCCGGCGGTAGGCAATACTCCCCATCAAAAAATACCACTCGCCATTTTTAGGGGCTCCCTGCAAAATCTGTTCTGCCACATCTAAATCGTTGTTATTAATATATTGCCGCACCTGTGAAAACTGCGCAGACCCGCCGGAGTTCTGCCGCTGCTGATAGGCCGCGCCGCCGTAGCCATAGCCGCTCTGGGCATAGCCGCCCCCAGAGCCGCCGGCGCGTCCTCTGGTGATCGCGTCGTAGGCCTCGTTGATCTCCTTCATCTTCTCCTCTGCCAGATCGGCCAGAGGATTGTTCTGATAATTGTCCGGGTGGTATTTCCGGGCCAAATCACGATAAGCTCTCTTAATTTCGTCATCACTGGCATCAGTGCTAACGCCCAGCACCTCATATGGATCTCTCATGTGGCTTTCTCCTTGTCTGTCTCATTTCTTTCCAGCGACCGTCCAATACTGCGCTTTGCACAGTAGGCAGGCCAAGATATAGTATATTTTCCACAATCGTCGTCCACCTTCCCAGTTCCATCAGATTGGCGGCGGCCCCTGCCAATTTGACAGAATGGGTGGCAGTGGTTTCCAAATAGTCCCGCTTCTCCCTTGCCTGCCCGTGAAAACGAGCGTCCAGCGGATTATACCGGCCAGCCCTTTGGTCCTCCTCTAAATCGTCCCAGGCATCCATCAGATAAATCCACCGGCCCAGATGATATAGCATCATCTCCAACGTACGCCTTATGGCGCTGCCCTCCGGGTAGGCCATGGAGCAGGAAGATAAAATGGCCGCAAAGGTGTCTGCTACCCGGTCAAGCTGATCCGTTCCCTCATTTTCCAGCTGCCTCAAATGCGCAAGCTCTTTTCTCACCCGCTGGTCAAACTCTGGCTGCTCCTGCGCCGCTCTGCGGTATGCCCGGCCAAATACCCAGCGAACCAAGCGAAACGGCAGTCCTGTTATCATCCCGTGGTCCGCTACGTCGTCCGACAGTTTGTGCCACGTCAGAATCATGCTTTGATCTGCGGCAACAGCAACTTGCCTTCCCTGAAGACAGGGCTGGCACCTGCGAAACGGGTGAATCGGACAGCGACGGCACGCGGATTCGTCTTTTGCGTCCCCAACTGTCAGCACAATGGCCAGAAAAGTAAAGTCATACTGCAAGGTAAGCCTGGCCAACCAGCCATGGCGCTCCCCCAAAGCGTGACACAGCCCACAATAGGCGCTCTGATAGGTCTCCCGCTGTTCCTTGTCCAGCCGGTCCAGAACAGGACGAACGTATCCAAACATATTCAGGACTGGGTGAGGGTGATCACGATGGAATAGTTCGAATTCATCGCGCCGATTTCTGCGTTGGAGCCCTCGCTGTCCAAACGAACGTTTACCGGCACAATCTGCTGTCCCGGCGTCGGGGTAATGTTCTGAAGGTCCGCCACAATTCGGATATTCTCCGCCGTCAGTTCCTCCATCAGCTCCTGGCTTCCTCTGATTTCCACCGGAACCTCCTTGGTCACAATATCCACATTCCATCCCTCCGGGTTGTGAATATACTGGATTCTCGTGGCGGCAAAGGTCTGGCTTACCACCTGCTTCTTAAATATGATTGTCACCCGAATATCCGTCAGGCCGCTGAGGTTTTTCAGTTCGTCGGCAAGGGGCACAGGGAAGGTCAGCTCGTCTCCATCCCGCACAGATCCCAGGTCAATGGTTGCCAGATTGATGGCCCCCTCCTTAATCAGCGCCGTCACCTCATCCTGGCTGCCTGCCACCATAATGGAATCCGCGCTCAGAAGGCAGTCCACATCATCCACATCCAGCCCGCCGCCAGCCGTCAGGTTTACCTTAAACGGGATTTCCGCCATCGCCCATACGGGGAAATTGACGTATACGGTCTCTACATCGCAGACGACATCCAGCTCCAGCACGTCTCCGCTGGCACCGATGAGCTCAAATCGAAATTCATCGCTCACAGGGGCGGTCAGCTCCTCCTCCGTAATGGTCACCCGGGCCTCCGCCACCTGGTTCACCAACTCCGCCCGGCCGCTCACCCATACCGTGCTGGGAGAAAATAGGAAGTCGTCCTCTGTTCCAGCCAGGTAGCCGTCCGCCGCCTTACCCTGAAATACCCCCTTCAGGGGAACCTCCCGGCGCAAAAACCGAGCCACTTCAAATGTAACCACGTTTCCGCTGACGCCGCTGACAAACTGCACCTGGCTTGGACTGACATCCGAGGGCAAATCTACAGTATAGTTAAGGGTGTGGCTGCCCGCCTCGCTGATATTAGACACATTGACGTTTGCCTGAAGGGCCCCTCTGGACAGCCGGGCCAGCACCGCGGGCGTGGCCCGCACTCCGATGTTAGTGGTCAACTCCTTGTTCACAATCATCAGATTTCGGTCCTCTAAAATATCCAGCCCGCTGAATGTCACCGGAACATTTGAAATGGTCTCATTTCTTGGAGTTCCATCGGTAGACGTCACATAGCACCAAATCGCCACCGTCAATATGATAGAAAGCACCACGTAGAGCGCTTTGCTGTCAAGAATCTTCTTTCCCATTGGAATTAT
>OFGH01001087.1_pt1 | contig 19774 bp, 18 predicted proteins | sample 1521721 | NCBI WGS metagenome assembly OFGH01 (sample SAMEA3504132, study PRJEB24116) | mouse gut metagenome | biome: mouse gut; feature: mouse-associated habitat; material: faeces | place: Denmark | collected 2011
GCAGACGATCCATAAAAATAATATCTTCCTTCTGCCCACCCATGAAAGCCAAAGTATGGCAGCCGGTGGATATCAAATGCTCCACTGCCAAATTAGAAGACAGGGTGTTGTTTGTGTCGATCCAGGATAGAATCGTATCAAAAGGAGGCTTCCCGATGCAGATCTGCGGGAAGTCGTGCCAAAGAAGCAGCCGTTCTACTTTGGGTACAACAAAGACGGAATTGACGATGAGGCCATCCGCTACCCGGCTGTGGATCGCTTCCTCAAGCACTTCCTCCGGTTTTTTCCCAGGCGAATCCAGGTTGAGCAGGGATAGCCGGTATCCTTTTCGACCCAGTTCGTGGCTGACGCCGCAGATAATATCAAACATATGAGGATTCTCATACGGCAGTCCTTTGTAAAACCGATCCGCATACAGTACGTTTTTACTGAAGCGCCGGGCCAGGTTGGCCGCCGAGGCATTGGGTACATAGTTGAGTTGATCCATTACCTTGAGCACTTTTTCCCGGGTGGTGTGGGCAACATGTGCCTTATTGTTGATCACTTTACTGACGGTAGCGATGGACACTCCGGCCTCTCGGGCAATGTCATGAATGGTGGTCGGCATTATATCACTCCTAATTCTTTGATAAAACGTTTTCTGTATTTGTGGGAATGGACGAAAGAAAATCCGTTGACACGCAGATAGCACAAGTGCTATACTCATAACAGATTTTACAATAACTTGTATGAAAATGCAAGTGAATTGTTCAATCTGCCGTAAAAATCTCCACGAGCGAGTGGAGAAAGTGAGAAAACGTTTTATCTGAAAGGAGATTTGTAATGAAAAAGATTACTGCCCTCTTGCTTGCTGCGGCGCTGTGTCTCGGCGCACTGGCCGGATGCTCCCAGCCTGCGTCCCAAGGCTCCACTGCCCCGTCCTCTGAACCCACACAGGGTGCCGATTCTCCGAATACGCCAAAAGATCCCGTCACAGTCACGATTTGGCACGACGGGGACGAGGGCATCATGCAGACCATTGCCGATCAGGTGAACGCCCAACTCACAGACGATCAGATCACCGTCGTTTTTGAGAAAAAGACCGATATGCCCAACCAGCTCAAGCTGTACGGCAGCGACGCGGCCAACGCCCCGGATATGTACTTCTACGCCCACGATGTGCTGGGAACCTTTGTCGCCATGGACATACTGGCCCCCCTCTCCGATGTGGTGGACAGCTCCATTTTGGCCGACCACTTGGCCATGACCGTGGAAGCCGGACAGATCGGCGGCACGCAGTACCTGCTCCCGGTGTATTTTGAGACACTGGTATTTCTCTACAATACGGCCCTGTGGGATGGGGATATCCCCGGCACCACCGAGGAACTGTACGACTACATGGTGGCCCACACTGATGTGGCGGCGGGCACCTACGCCGTGGTCAACCAGCACACCAACGCTTACAACGTATCCCCCTTCATCAATGGCTTTGGCGGCTATGTTATTGATGAGAACGGCAAGCCCGGACTGAACGATCCCAAGACCATTGAGGCGGCGGAATACAATCAGAAGTTCGGCGCACTTCAGGCAGATGGCGACTACAACACCGTCACCACCCTGTTCAACGAGGGCAAGGCCGCCGCCATCATCGGCGGGCCCTGGCTGGTCTCCGGCATTGAGGCCGCGGGCATCGACTACGGCATCGTCTCCCTTTCCGACATCAAACTGCCTAACGGCAATGGCCTGGCCCCCTTCTCCGGCATCCAGGGCGCAGGTGTGCTGAAGGTGGCGTTGGTGGAGAAGAAGGACGCCATCGCCAAGGTGCTCACCGCCATGGCGGCCCCGGAGGTAGGCGTGGATCTGGCCAACAAGTCCGGGTGCGCTCCTGCCAACAACAAATCCTATGACGATCCCCAGGTGGCTGGCAACGAAATGATCGCCGTCATCCAGAAAACTGCCTCCACCGCCCGGCCCATGCCCAACATCCCTGAGATGAACGCCATGTGGGGCCCGGCGGAGGCCATGCTCACCGCCATCAACAAAAACGGCGCCGACCCGGCCCAGGCCGCCGATGAAGCCCAGGCTGCGGCGGAGCAGGCCATCGCCGACATGAAATGACATAACCAGGGGCGGCGGTTTCCGCCGCCCCTTTCTCTGAAACGAGGTGGTACAATGGAACAAAAGCGAAGATGGAAGCCCTGGTTCTACTGCCTCCCCGCCTTGCTGCTGATTTTGACCGTCATCGTTTTCCCCATCGCCTATACGGGCTGGATCTCGCTGACCAACATGAATCTGTACCACTGGACAGACTATGAGGTCATCGGGTTTGGGAACTACGCCCGGGCGTTGTTCAAATTCGATTCCGGCTTTTTGTCCGCCCTGGCCACCACGCTGGTGTGGACAGCGCTAAACATGGTCATTCAGATCGGGCTGGGCTTTCTCATTGCCCTAGGGCTGAACGCGCCTGGGCTGCGGCTGAAGCGGGTGTACAAGACGCTGCTCATGGTGCCCTGGGCGGTGCCCGCCTACATCTCTATCCTGCTGTGGCGGGTGGGGATGTTCAACACGGAGTTTGGCATACTCAACAAGCTGCTCTCCGTCCTGGGCTTTGCCAAGGTAGATTTCCTGGCCGGCAACGGTATCGCCTTTCTGTCCTGCATGGCGCTGAACCTGTGGATGGCCTTGCCCTTCATGATCTCCACCATCGACGGGGCGCTCCAGAGCGTGGACGGCAGCCTCTATGAGAGCGCCACCCTGGACGGGGCGGGCTTCTGGAGGCGGACTTGGTCCATCACCGTCCCTGCCATCCGGCCCATTATCGCCCCGGCGGCGGTGATGACCACCTTCATCACCTTCAAACAGTTCGACATCATCTACCTGCTCACCCAGCAGCGGGGCTATATGACTGGGGCCACGCTGAACACGGTGATTACCTACGCCCATCAGAACGCCTTTGCCTCCAACAACTACGGATTGTCCAGCGCGGTGAGTATGCTGCTGTTCGTCATCATCATTCTGTTTTCCATCCTCACCAACCGCAGCCTTCGGGAGGACTGAACCATGACAAGAAAAGGAAAAAACGCCGTCAGGCTGACCCTGCTCAACGCCGGGTTCATTCTGCTGTGCCTGGTTATCCTGGTGCCGGTGCTGTATGCCTTGTCCATCTCCTTCAGCGGCCAGGGCGCCGCACTGTCCGGGGAGCTTTCGCTTCTTCCCAAAGATCCCACGCTGGAAAACTACCGGGCCATCCTGTTTGATAAGCCCTTTCTGCTGTGGCTGAAAAACTCCCTGCTCCTCAGCGCGGGCACCATCGCCCTGTCCATGCTGTGCGCGGTGCCCGCCGCCTACGCCGCCTCCCGCTGGCGGTTTGCCGGACGGCGGGGGATGTTGCGGGCGCTGCTGGTGCTCAACGCCTTCCCCCAGGTGCTGTCCATGTTCGCCCTGTTCCGGGTACTGCGGCTGACGGGCACCCTCAACACACACGGGGGGCTGGTGATGATCTACGCCGGTTCCATGTGCGTGTTTGCCATCTGGAACATGAAGGGCTATTTTGACACAATTCCAAAGGAGATTGAGGAGGCATCCAAAATTGACGGTGCCAATGACTTTCAGATGATCGTCCGCATCGTCCTGCCCCTGGCAAGGCCCGCCATCATCGTCACCTGCGTCATGGTACTCATCACCGTATGGAATGAATACCTGTTCGCCACCACCTTCCTGCTGGACAGCCGGTCCTACTCCCTTGCGGGCGGCCTATACCAGCTCCAGTCCAACGACTACAGCCGGAATTGGTCGGTATTCACCGCTGCGTCCATGCTGGCCTCTTTGCCGCTGCTGCTGATTTTTTTCAAGATTCAGAAGTACATGGTATCAGGCCTCACTGCCGGCGGGGTGAAAGAATGAGGATCGTTTCATATCTCTTGGGAGGAGGAACAAGTTATGATTCTGCGTCAGGCTGTGACGCACATCCCGCTCTCACAGTACGCGTTTGCCAACAGTGAGAGCAATTTGACCATCCGGCTGCGGGCTGCGAAAGATAACCTGACCCGCTGCGTCCTGTATTACGGGGATCGGGTTCAACCGGGCGACTCGATCAGCTTCACCCCGTTGGATATGGAAAAAGCGGCGTCGGATCTGGAATTTGATATCTACGAAGCGACATTTGAAAGCCCTTATAATCGCGTATGCTACTATTTTGAGCTCATTGACAAGGACGAACAGATATTCCTGTTCGCGGATATCTTTTCCCCAGCTCTGCCGGAGGAACGCAGTGAATTTTACCAATACCCGTTTATTCGGCGCGAGGAGATCAGCGCTGTGCCGGAGTGGCTGAAACGGGCTGTGGTATACAATATTTTTCCAGATAGTTTTGCGTCAGGAAAGCGCCAACTCCGGGGAACATCTTCCGAATTGCCTTGGGGCGATGGACTGACCCTCAAATCCCGGCTGGGAGGAACGATCCGGGGAATCACAGACAACCTGGACTATATTGCTGAGATGGGTTTTAATTGCCTATACATCAACCCAATCTTCACAGCGGGGGAGTATCATAAATACGATCTGCTGGACTATTTCCATGTCTCGCCCGATATGGGGACGGACGAAGATTTCCGCCAGCTTGTGGAGGCAGCGCATGAACGCAGCATCCGCGTGGTCATAGACGGCGTATTCAACCATTGCAGCTGGTATTTCTTCGCCTTTGACGATGTGGTAAAAAACGGCGCGGCCTCCCAGTATAAAGATTGGTTTTATGACCTCAAATTTCCTGTTGTGCGCCCAAAGCGCGAGGATGAGGTTCCATCTTACAGCAGCTTTGCTTACGAACGGAAGATGCCCAAGCTCAATACCTCCAACCCCGAGGTGCGTGACTACTTTATGAAAGTATGCGCGCACTGGCTCCGGGAATACGGCGTGGACGGCTGGCGCCTGGATGTGGCCAATGAGGTAGACCGTGTATTTTGGCGCACGTTTAAGCAGACTGGCCGGGGGATCGACCCCGAGAGCGTCATGATCGGTGAAATATGGGAGAGCGCTGAAAGCTGGCTTCGCGGGGATATGTTCGATTCCACCATGAACTATGATTTTCGAAAGAACTGCCGCGATTTTTTTGGAACGGAAAAGATCAACGCAGTCGAATTCAACGCGCGGGTGACCCAAATGAATTACCGTTATCCCACCGGCGTGGTGCAGGGGCAGCTCAATCTACTGGACAGCCATGACGTAAACCGTTTCTTTTCGTACTGCCAAAATGACATCCGCAGGCTGCGTTTGGCGGAAGTGTTCTTGTTTACCGCACCAGGGGTTCCCTGCGTATTCTATGGTGATGAGCTGGGGATGTCCGGTGACTGTGAATCAGCGCTGCGCGGCCCCATGCCGTGGAGCGCTCCGCCTTCGGACGAACGAAATTTTTTCAAAGCGCTCATATCGCTGAGGCGTGGCAACGACGCCCTTCTGTACGGTACATATGCTGTGCTGGACATGGACGAAAATGGGCTTTATGTATTTGAGCGGCGTTGGAGGGAATGTGTCATCACGGTAGCACTGAATGCGCGCGACGTTACCACGGAGATAAGCGGTGTTGTGCCCAATGATGATCCGCTGCTTTCTGATGCCTACGGAGAAAGCCGCCTGGGCCCCTTTGGGTACAGTGTTTGGCGTACGGGAGGTGAGAAAAGGTAGCGGAGCAGCGGAGAAGTCACCGGAGATATAATCGACAACACTCAGACATGTAAGAAAGGAGCGCCACATTATGAAAAAAACTGCAAAAAGAATTCTTTCCCTCGTTATGTGTCTCGCGATGCTTCTGCCGTTTACTTTGCAGATCGTGCCTGCAGCGGCGGCGACAGATACAAGCGTAACAAACGCGATGACGCTCCAAGGAGAGCGCATCTATCAGATTATGACGGATCGCTTCTATGATGGCGATCCAACCAACAACGCACAAGGCGAAGCCCTTCGCTATCAAGAAATCACAGCAGAGGATATGCGCTATATGAAGGGCGGTGACTGGCAAGGGATTATTGAAAAAATTCCTTACATCAAGGGCATGGGGTATAGTGCTATCTGGATATCTCCGATTATGGATCCACAACTTTGGAGCGTCCCCGATGAGGCCGGAGTTCAGGGGCCCACTGCTTACCACGGATATCATATTTATGACGCTTACCGTGCAAGCCGGTATTTCGGTGCCGAGGATCCAGAAGCCAGCAAAGAAATTTTAAAGAAACTGGTTGATGCCTGCCATGCAGAGGACATCAAAGTGATTATTGACGTTGTGCCCAACCATATCGGAGATTATTTAAAGGGAACCGGCAACAACGCTCACTACTCCACGGCTACCAGCTATAAGGCAGGGACTCAATTACAGCCTGTAGCGCCTTTTAATAATGTGAATTGGTATCATAATTTGGGCCCCATTGACTGGGATAGGGAGCACCCGCACAGCGACTGGAGCACACAGATGCTGGAAAACCACGATCTGGGCGAACTGGATGATATCGACTTTGACATCCCCGAGGCGAAACAAGCGGTCTTTGATTCCATCAAATACTGGTTTGATTATATTGGTGCTGACGCGGCCCGCGTCGATGCCGCGAAATGTATGAAGCCTTCCGATATCCACGATCTGGAGGAATATCTTGGCGTCCCCACTTTTGGAGAGAATTTTGATATGCATGTGGACTTCCTCTCCGGCTGGGTCGGCGACAACGGTGAGGTTGGTATGCTTGATTTCCCGCTGTTCCAGGCTATTGTTGATTCCTTTGCCCACGGTAGCAGCTTTGATTCTACGGTCAAAGCGGTTTTAGATCAAGACTACCTGTATGGAAACAACGCAAATGAAATGGTTGTTTTCTTGGATAACCATGATCGCAACCGTTTCTTAACCGAAGCGGGCGGGAATGTGGCAAAGCTGCAAAATGCATTGGCGTTTTTATTCACTGTGCGTGGGATCCCTGTGGTATTCCAAGGTACTGAGCAGAATCGCGGGAATATGTACAATGACCTGATGTATGGTATGGCCGACTCATGGAACCGCTGGTCTATGGTTGAAAGGGACGCAAACGGCAATGTGATCAGGGATTACTTTGATATAAGCACGGACACATACCAGCTCATCGCACAGCTCAACAAGCTGAAGGAAATGTACCCCGCGCTGAACTACGGAGCGCAGCGCGAAATGTGGTCTTCTTCGGATATCTATGCGTTCTCCCGCCGTATTGACGATGGCGCCAGCGCCGGCGATGAGATGATTTGCGTATTCAACAATGCGGACAGCCAGCGAAACGTATATATGCCCATTCGCGCAGAAAGCTCCATCAAACCGGGAACAGTTCTTGAAAATGTTTTGGATCCCAGTGATAGAATTACTGTTTCCCAGAGCGGGAGAATAGCGGTTGAGTTGACCGGAAATTCCAATAAAATTTATAAGGTGAGCAGCAATCAAATCCATACCACAGTTCCGGTCACCTTCTATGTTCACAACGCTACAACCCGCCTCGGGCAAAACGTCTATATTGCCGGCAACACTGATGCGCTTGGCAACTGGAATGTAGATAACGCGGCAGGGCCTGCGGTTTGTCCCACATATCCCACCTGGAGCACTACGGTAAATCTGCCGGTTGGAGAAACAATTCAATATAAGGCCATCAAGCGCGGAGCAGGTGCTGTTGAGTGGGAAAGCGTCAGCAACCGCAGCTATACGGTGCCTGAAAATGGCGGCGCAGTATCCTTTACGTGGTCTGCGGAAGGGGAGACCACCCTTGTGCCTGTCCAGTTTACAGTGAAGGATGCATACACGACATGGGGCGAAAATATCTATATTGTTGGAAATGTACCTGAGCTTGGCGAGTGGAGTGTGGACTTGGCAGTTGGTCCTGCTCTGTGCCCCAGCTATCCCACATGGACCGTATTTATTGATGTGCCCGCTGGTTGCGCAATTGAGTGGAAAGCTCTGAAAAAAGGGTCAGGCACACAGACAATCTGGCAGGGTGGGGAGAATAATACATTCATCGCACCTGCCTCAGGAGTTGGCTCTACAATGACAAGCTGGAAATGATTTTCTGCGGGGGGAGCTTGCGCTCCCCCCGCAGTTTTGGATTAGGGTAAAGATATTCTTCCAAAAGCTGGGCTTTTCAATGCTCCTACCCTTATTCGATCTCCAAAAGCCTGGTTTTTCAGCTTCTTTACTGTGCCGCAACAGTGATATTGCGTGGTAAATCCTTCCCGGTCCACCTTCCACCGAGATCTTTTATTTGTTGTGATGCGTCTTGTTGATTTATTTCCTCCCCAAATCCTGGGGAGGGTCCCCTCCACCAGTTGGCGGGCAGCATCGCGTATAAACTACTTCCACCCAGCTTCAGCGTGGACAAATCCGCCCAAGCGTGGTATATTGTTTCCGTCAGCTCTATGCGAGGAGGGATTGTCGTGCCCACGCTGATGATGCTTCTAATCGGATACGTAGATTCCACGCTGGCCCACGCCGTCGTGGCGGCCTACCTGTTCGCCGTCCTGGACGAGCGGAGTTGGCGGCGGCTGAAAAAGCTGCCCGTCCTGCTCCTCTCTCCGTTGGTCAACAACCTGCTCAACATATTCCTCATGTATGCCCTTCCCGGCGGTACTCTCATCCGTTTCTGGGCCACCAGCTTGTGCGCCATGCTGTGCGTCGTGCTGTGGGCCCGGTGGGCCTGGAGAATGGGATTCTGGCAGGCCCTCTCCGCCGTGTCCATGACGGGGGTGTTTCAGGTATCCCTCGTCATCCTGACCCGGTTTTTGTACCGAACCATCTTTGTGGATAACGAAATTCTCCAGTTCGCGGCGGTGACGGCCGTTATCTGCGTTGTGGTGGCGCTCTCCACCGCCCTGCTGTACCGCCTGCGCTTCGGCCGCTGGTTCCGCCTCCTGCTGGAGGAGGGACCCGGCCAGTGCCGGACAGCCCTGTTCCTTTTCGCCCTGGCGTGCGTCATGGAGATGTTTTATATGCTCCAGCTGAGGGGGCTTCAGGAGAGGTATTTTGCCCTGTATTACCTGCTGGTGCTGGTGATGGTGGTGCTGGTGGTGGGGCTTGTGCTCTACCTGGCCCAGTGGTCCGACTCCGCCCGGAAGATAGAGGCCCAGCGGGACGTCATCGCCCAGCAGCAGCTCTACGAGCAGGATTTAGAGGTCATCCGCCGGGAGGTGCGCTCCTTCCGCCACGACTACAAAAACCTGCTGGCGGGGCTGTCGGAGCAGGCGGACGAGGGCGAGGTGGACGAGCTGCGCTGCGCCCTGTCGGAACTGGACGCGGGTTTTGACCGGCGCATCGGGGAGAAGATTCGGGCCTCTACCCAGATCGGCAACCTGCGCATCCCCCAAGTGAGGAGCCTCCTGCTGTCCAAGCTGGCCGCCATGGGCGGGCAGGGCATCGACTGCCGGCTGGAGGTTCTCTACCCCGTGGAGTCGGTGGGGATGGACGTGTGGGACTTCGTGCGCTGCCTGGGCATCCTGCTGGACAATGCCGCCCAGGCCGCCCTGGAGACAGAGACGCCCTGGGTGGAAATCGTCCTGCTGGCCCAGGGGGACGCGCTGTCCCTGCGGGTGTCCAACCCCTACGCCGGGGCCATCGACCCGGACAAAATCTGGGCGGAGGGCTTTTCCACCAAGGGGGAGGGCCGGGGGCTGGGTCTCCCCAGCTACCAGCGGATTCTGGCGGATCACCCCAACACGGCCGCGTCCACCAGCTGGGCGGGGAGCGTATTTGTTCAGGAGCTGAAGGTGGAGGGCAGGCCATGATTTCCATTTATCTCTGCGACGACGAGGAGGCCGTCCGCCACCAGCTTCAAACCGCGATAGAGTGGAAAATCTTCGTGGAAAATTACGACATGAAGGTGGCGTGCGCCGCATCCTGCGCCGGGGAGCTGCTGGACGCGGCGCAGGACAGCTGCCGGGGCGTCTACTTCCTGGACGTGGACTTAAAGGACGGGGACTGGGATGGCTTCACCCTGGGCCGGGAGCTGCGGCGGCGGGACCCCCACGGCACCCTGGTCTACATCACCAGCTACGGCGATCTGGCCTGGAAGACCTTCCAGTACCACCTGGAGGCCTTCGATTACATCGTGAAGGAGGGAGAGCAGACCGGCTCCGCCGCCGCCCGGTGCCTGGAGGCCGTCCACACCCGTCTGCTGGACGAGCGCCGGGATCCGGCGGAGGTGTTCTCCCTGCGGACGGGGGACGAGACCCGCCACGTACCCCTGGCGGACATCCTGTTTTTTGAAACCGCCCCCAAGGCCCACCACGTATACCTCCACACGGCGGACAGCCGTCTGGACTTCGTGGGCAGCTTGAACGAACTGGAGCGGGAGCTGTGCGGGCGGTTTGTCCGGGTCCACCGGGGCTATCTGGCGGCGTGGGACAAAATTGAGGCTGTGGACTGGAAGGGAAATCAGGTCCGGGTGGGCGGGCGGACGTGCCTGCTGTCCCGGGCCGGCAAGGCGGAGCTGAAACAGAAGAGGGGAGGGAGCCTGTGAGGCCCCCTCCCCTCTTCTTGCTGTTTAAGAACGATTCGCGCCGTTTGGGAAATTCGGCCCACATCAGGCTGGGCGCGTGGTATGTTTCCTTTCGCGGACAGGCGGGATGAGAAAGGAGGAACACGCAATGGCAAAGGAGCGCTTTGTGGAGGTCTATAACCAAGGCATCGTCAATGTGATGAAAGTCGTCGTCGATACGGAAACCGGCGTAAATTATGTCATGGGCTCTCACAATAAGGCAAGCGGCACGGGGATGACCGTGCTGGTGGACGCGGACGGCAAGCCCATCGTCACCCCGATCAGCTGACAGAATCTGTTTACAGAACAAATCCGCATCAATATCACCCTGCCTGTCTGCTTGATATTTGATTCGGAGGCATTCTCTATGGCAGTAAGAAAAAAGACGCGGCAGTCTGCCGAAGAAGCTGGCCGCAAGCCGTTCCAAGTCCTGCAACGGGAACTTCAGGAAGCAGGGTATCTGGAACAGGACATCACGTTCTCCTCTGCAAAAGCCATTATAGTGGGGTTACTGTGCGCCCTACCTTTTGTTGTCCTTTTTGGTGTCATTTACCGCCTGTTTTTGATTGACCGGGCGCAATTGTCCGACGCCGGAGGAATCGCGTTCTACATCATGGTTCTTGTCATCATAGCGGTTTCCGTATTCATCCATGAACTGCTCCACGGCTTGGGGTGGGCAATATTCGGCAAAAAGGGGTGGACGGCGATACAGTTCAACATCAGCGCCTTGATGCCCAGCTGCACCTGTCAGGCAGTATTGACCAAGCGCCAATATCTCGCCGGTGTTCTGGCTCCGTTCCTGGTGCTGGGCCTGGGAAGCGCAATCTTCTTATGGATCTATCCGGGAACCATCTCTGTCGTCACGATGATGGTGAATTTTGTGGCGGCGGGCGCCGATCTGATGATCGCGGTTTCTGTTTGCAGGCAGCCGAAAGATGTGCTGATCGCCGACCACCCCAGTCAGGCAGGGTATGTGGCATACAGCAAAATCGACGCTTCCTATAAAAAGTAGTCTGCCGCATGGCGGCAAAAGAAAAAACATCAATGTTCTGACAGGAGGCACATGAACATGTCAAAAGAAGTCCAGAAATTCACCCGGGAGGCGGGATATAAGCCGCTGGAGGACCGCAGCATCATCGTCAAGTACGCCCCGGCAAATCTGAGTGAGCAATTTGCGGCGTTTTTTAACTCGGAGTTTTATGTTCTCCAGATGTGTGAACACGAGATCATCCTGCTCCCCTTCAACACCACATGGGGCAACCTGCGCAAAGATGTATCCCTGGTCCTTCCCTATGGGGACATCCAGTCGGTGGAACTGGAAGACGATATGCTCAACACGGTCATCACCATCCGCACCGAGTCGGACACCATCCGCCTGACTGCCCAGCAAGCGGCACTAAGCGACCTGCGGAGTTCCAGCCTTTATGCTACTATGTATGCCGGCAGCTTCAAAAACTGGCACAAGGAAAATATAGAGGAGACGCTGGCGGCGCTGAAGGGCTTGGGGATGAACCGCCCAAAAAATAGCGAACAGCACTAAAGGAACAGAAAAAGGTCAGGAAACAGCCTGTGCCCGCATTTCCAAAGGCGGCATACTCGTGGCAGTTTGAAGGCGGACATGATTGTAAAACCAAATGAATTCATTGATTATCTTCCTGGTCTGCGCCCTGGTCTGGGGCTTTCTCCTGTAAATGCACTCACATTTCAGGATGGAAAAGAAATTCTCCGCCATGGCATTGTCATAAGGATTCCCCCGTCTTGACATGGAGGGAGAAATGCCGTATGAAGAGGGAATGATGCCAGGAACTACAGAAATATGTATTGATCGGACAGTTGAAATTCTGGATGGAACGTTTTGAACCATTGACGGTTTTATAGGCATCATAGATTCCGTTTCAGGAGCTACCAAACCTTACACCCACATTATACCTCTGGTGGCAGGGAAGCGCAAGGATGCGTGGGGAAACGCAGAAAGGCAGCACCCGGAAGTGCTGCCTTTCAACCTTGCTCCACCTCTGGCCAGGTTGGAACTGTTGACAAAGTCAACGAAAAGCAGGCAACAGATCAGAAATGGCGAAGAAAAAAGATGCCTAACAGCATCAGTTTGCATACTTTATCATTCTTTTGAGGTTTAATGCCACGGCGGAAAGGAAGCAATGATCTTCCGCTGCCCCTAAGCCTTTTCATAGGACACGAGTTAAATTGTGAGAACGTTTTTGTTCGGCAAAAGAACCCTCGCACCAAATTTGCCGCAGCCGGAGTGCTTGGAGATACTTCGGAGAATTTCTGCGCTCCCTGCCAGACTGCACAGCGGCCTCAAAATAATTGCGCAGTATTCTGCGGCTTGTCCCTGATGGCTGTCGCACAGGCAGTTTCCACGCATAGTGCATTGGCGGCAGTCAGATGATTCTGCCCGGTATACCCAATACAGCCCGCTGGAGCTGCGGTACAGCGGGCGCAGGGCCAGCACTTTTCCGTTCGAACAGCGATATACATCATCACCTTCCTCATAGGAAAAAGCATCGGTTCCAAATTCCATTTTTGTATTGTCCGGCGTTTTTCGAGCAGTTGTGTAAAACACGATATCCGCAAGGCCAAGCTCATGCTGGGCTAACGCCGAATCATAGCTAGAATCTGCCGCCGCGGCCTGTACCGCCGTTATGGAGCGGACTCGTTCCATCTGCGGAAAGAAAGGAGCCAGGTCACTGCTGTCCCCAGCTGTGACTGCCACATCCAGGATGATACCGCAGCCGGCATCCAGTGTTTGATGACTGAGATAGTGCATTCCCAGCGGTTTATTTCTTCGTTTCAGGTAGCCCGCTTCCGGATCCGTCCGGCTCACACACTTTTGTGTCCGCCGACTGTCTTTTTTGATCTGCTTTGTTCGCTTCTTTCTCCGTTTCCCTGTCCTGCGTTCCAGTTCCTTCAGTCCATCCTCCTCATATTCATCCAATCGATCCCAATATAATCCAGGTTCCTCTGGCATCTCTGTCAGGTATTCCGATGGCCGGGACGCATTCGCTTTTACATGGGTGGAATCTGTCGCCATCAGCCCTCCGCTTACCAGCCCCTTTTCCTTGCACTGCCGTACCGCTTTCTCAAACAACCGCCGGAATACTTTTCGGAAACTGGGCTTTCTCCGCCGCAGTTGGGAGATCGTGCTGTGACCCGGTACCTGTTCATCCAGGTCAATGCCAAGATACCAACGAAATGCGTTGCTGTCCGCGCACCGCTGCTTAATCTGTCGTTCCGATGGAATGCCATATAGAAAACCCAGCAAAAGATACTTTACCATTGCCACCGGGTCTATGGGCGGACGGCCATACTTGCGGCTGTATAAATACGCCGTCTCCTCATAATACGAAAGACAAATCCAGGGCACGCTCCAGCTTCCCCACAAAATGATCTTCCGGCACCAAATCTTCTATTGTCATCATATGATATTTCAGCTGCATTTCCCCGCCCCTTTTGTCCTTATTACAACATATTTGACGCGTTTTTTAGCTATTTTGTCAACAGTTCCATTTCTGCCCCGAGGCCGTGGTTATTATCTTTCGCCTCCACGATTGCCAAGGGCAGATTGGGTTTATAGTACAGAAGGTAGTCTGCTTTCTTCCGCTTGCCACGGGCGGTAACATTTCCGCGAACGGTCACCCGGCCATCCGTGAAACTGTATTCCATTTTGATCTGGCGCTGCCTGTCCCATCCGGCAGCTTCAATTGCTGGAGTAATGAACGGAAGTTTAATGTCCTCCTCAGTCATTTCACATTTTTCCATTAAGCCGCCCATATGGATACCTCCCCCGTAAGACTTCTGATAATCAAAAATTATCGGAAGATATTTTGAAAAAGCAGATTCTATGCGCATATATTGTAATTATAACATAAAACGGGCAATGAATTCAACAGCTATTGCCCGTTTCACGCTGAATTACCTAAAACCTGAAATACTGCCCAGAGAATACAGCAAGCTGATTTCTAATGCCTCGCTGATCCGAAATCGTATCGACCACGAGGATTTCTATGAAAGAATATTTTGACAAATGGCAAAGACCAAATTTGAGAAAATCCCAAGCATCAAAGAGAAAATCAAGCAGCTTGAAAACAAGAAAAGCGGCTCTTCAAGCGCATGGGGCTTTATTGAGAAGCTGCTGCCCGGTACGATCCCGCTGACCGAGGAACAGTTCAAAGGCCGTGGTTTTCCACCATCTACTGCACGGTTTCCAGCACGAAATCCACCTCCAGGGACTGGCTAAGGATATAGGACCGGATCTGCCTCGTGCAGGCCTCCAGGATGCGCTGGAAGTCCGCCATGTCCTGTTCCTCCCGGGCCTGCCGGAACTGTTCCGCCCTCAGCCGGCCGTAGTGTCCAAAACGGGAAACGCCGGCCATACCATCCCGGGCTCCCATAGGTCAACTCAATTGTCCGTTCTTCGGGGTACAGTTTATTTTCCTTATGGATCAATCCTCCTGCTCCCCCGGCCAGCTCATGGCGGTGAACTGGAACCATCCGTGTTCCCGGGTAATGGAGTAATGGATCTGGTGATGCTTCAGCACGCGGTCCACCGCCTGCAGGCCGAACCCGTGGAGCAGGGAGTCCTGCCGGGGGGCGGCGTCCTCCGGCGGCAGCGGGTTGCGGATTGAGAGCACAAGCTCACCCCCCTGGCACAGCAGCTTGACGTGGATCTCCCTGTGGCCGTCCAGCTTGCGGCAGGCGTCCAGGGCGTTGTCCAGCAGATTGCCCAACAGCTTGACCGTCTCATCGTCCGTAAAGGGCAGGCTGGAAAGATCCCCCACCATAAAGCGCACGGCGGTCTGCTGCTCCCGCGCCTGGGCATATTTCAGGTTCAATACCGCGTCGGCAATGGGGTGGTTGGTCTGCACCGTGGGGCTGTCCTGATAGGTGTACTGGGTCAACTGCCGCAAAAAATCTCCGGCCTGGGCATACTGCTCCTGGGCCAGCAGCATGGAAAGCACGGTCAGCCGGTTGCGGTACTCATGGGTCTGCATCCGCTGGCTGGACACCATCTGGCGCAGTTCCTCCGCCTGAGACCGCTCCCTTTCCTGCTGTTGCAGCTGCTGCCGGCACAGGCGCTGGAACTTCATCGCCCGGCGCGTCCACACCACCCCCAGCGCCAGGACCAGCTCCAGCGCCACCAGCAGCATACACAGCGCCCATGGGATCATCGCGGCGTCCGCGTCCGGCCCATAGCGGGCGCGGACCTCCGGCCAGACAAGGTCAAAAACGCAGCCCAGCCCCGCTAAGGGAAGCAGCGCCAGCAGCACCGACACCGGCCAGCTCAGCGGCCTCAGCTCACGCCGCGTCTGCTGGAACTGCCCATAGGCCATGCACAGCGCCAGCACAAAACAGCGGGAGACAATATCCACCACCAGCACGCTGATACCGTCGTACCCCAGCACGATTTTCATCCGAAAGGCGGACACGCTCAGCCACCCGATCTGGATGTCGGCAAGCCAGAGCACCGCGAAAAAGGCCGCCACCGCTGCCGCTTTCCGTTTCAGCGTCCCCTCGTAGGCCGCGCAGGCGTACGATAGCCACAGCAGAACCGGCAGCACGGCCCGCGCGATCTGCCGCCAACCGTCCCCGGCCAGCGGCTTCTGCGCCATGGAGCAGACCAGCAGGTGCAGGACGGCGCACAGCGCCGCCCCGCCCCAGCGGGCCCACCTGCGTCCGGCGGCGGGGGGCAGGGCCATGCGCAGCGTCAGCCAGACGGCGGCGCATTCCAGTACAGCGGGCGCCAGCCGCAGCAGTTCCTTCATGGGCGTTCTCTCTCCTTTGTTCCCGGGCGGGGACGGCTACCGGCCCTTCCAGGCCAGCAGTTTTCCCACCAGCTGGTTGTAGTTCTGCCTGCTGCAGGGCAGGCGTTCGCCGTTGACCATATATGCCTGGTAGTTGGAAATCTTCCTGCAAAGATCCATGTTGACCAGGATGCCCTTCTGAATGCGCAAAAAGCCCTCCGGCCCCAGGGAAGCCTCCCAGTCCTGGAGCTTTCCGTAAAACTCCAGCTCGGCGCCCGTGGTCAGGTGGGCGCACACAAGATGCCCGCGGCTTTCCAAATACGCCAGCTTGGCCAGTTTTACCGTCACCGGCTGGTTTTGGATGGTGAGGGTGACGGCGCTTTCCTGGTGGCGCAGCTCCCGCAGGGCTTCCCCCATGGTGGTGTCGAAGGTGCCGGACAGCTCGTCCTTCAGCAGGTAGGAGAAGGCCCGCACCGCGTAGCCCATGATGGCATAGTCCACATAGGCGGACAGGAAGATCAAAATGGCGTCCTGGTTCCGCTCCCGCAGGAGCTTGGCGGCCTGTATGCCGTCCATCTCCTCCATGGACACGTCCAGCAGCACCAGCTGGAACCCGGCAAGCTCACTGCCGGCAAAGGCCAGCGGCGAGGTGAAACAAATGATCTCCGCCTGAAGATCCTGCCCGTCAAAAAAGCGCCGGGCCATTCCCTCTACCCGGGCGACAAAGGCGGGCTCGTCGTCGCAGATCGCAACCCGGATCAACAGCTTCGCCCCCTTCCGTTCCACAGCCTGGTTTCCCTTTCATTTTATTATAATATGCCAGGGCGGGGACTGTCAAACGGCCCCCGCCCGCATCATGTGTCCAAAAGCCGCATTTGGTGCAAAGGCACTTGCCCGGGATTGCGGGAGTATGCCATAATGCGGGCAGAAGGCGGGAGAAAGGGGAGATCACGATGCAAGCCAAAACCGGCCGGACGGGGCTTTTACTCTTCCTCCCCAGCCTGGCGGGTGTGTGCGCGTTTTACGTGCTCCCCTTTCTGTCCAGCCTCTACTACACCTTCACCCAGGGGGTGTCGGAGCCCCGGTTTGTGGGCCTTGCCAACTTCCGGGACCTGCTGGACAGCCCGGTCTTTCGCCATGCGGTGGGAAACACCGCCTTGTTTTTGATTCTGGGCGTGCCGCTGGCCCTGGCCTGCGCACTGCTGCTCAGCGTGGCGCTGGCCAAGGGCTCCTTTTCCTGGCAGCGCTGGGCGCTGCTGCTGCCCTTTGTCCTGCCCGCCTCCAGCCTGGCCGTGGCGTGGCAGGGCATGTGGGGAAGGGAGGCGCTGAGCGGCCCCGCCGCCCTGCCCCTCACCCTGCTTTTGTACCTGCTGCGCAACGCGGGCTGCCTCAGCGTCATCCTCACCGGGGCCATCCGCGCCCTGCCGGTGGAATATCAAGAGAGCTGCTGCCTGGACGGCGGCGGCGAGGGCCGCTGCCTCGTCCATGTGCTCATCCCCCTGCTCTCCCCAACTTTGCTCTTCGCGGGCATCGTGGCGGTGATGAACTACTTTCTGCTCTTCCGGGACGTGTATATGCTCTACGGCGACAGCCCGCCCCGGCGGCTTTATATGCTCCAGCACTTCATGAACAGCAGCTTCTACAGGCTCAACTACCAGCGGCTGAGCGCCGCCGCCTTTTTGACGGTGCTCACCCTGTCCGCCCTGGTAGCAGCGGCGCTGCTGCTGCAAAGGAGGGTGAAACGCCATGTGGAATAAGGGACTGGGCTGGAAGATTCAGCGCGCGGCGGTGTCCGCCGCCGCCGTGGCCTGCCTCGTCCCGGCGGGAGTGCTGCTGTTCGGCTCCCTGCGGGTGAACGGGCGCTTCTCATTGAGACAGTACGAGGAGATTCTGCTGGGCTCCAAGGAATTTTTCGCCTGGTTCTGGAACTCGGCGGGGTACACCGCCGGGATTCTGGCGCTGTGTGTGCCGGTGGCTGCGCTGGCGGCCTACGGCTTGAGCCTGCACCGCTTTCCCGGCAGAAACGCCCTGCTGTTCCTCTACACCCTGCTGATGCTCCTCCCCTTCCAGGCCACGGTGGTGGCCCAGTACCTCACCCTGCGCTCCCTGGGGCTGCTGGACACCCCCGCCGCCATCATCCTGCCCTGCGCCTTCGGGGCCTTCGGGACGTTTCTGCTCACCCAGTTCATGCGGGGGCTGGACGGGGAAATCCTGGAGGCCGCGCGGCTGGACGGCGCGGGGGGTGGGCGCATCCTGCTGCACATCGTCTGCCCCCTGTGCAAGCCCGCCATCCTGTCGCTGGTCACCCTCCAGGCCATCAGCTGCTGGTCTATGGTGGACCAGCCGGTGGTGTTTCTGCGCAGCGAGGCGCTGCTCCCCCTGTCCCAACGGCTGAGCGGCCAAACCTTCGGCGGCGCGGCGTTCGCGGCGGCAATTTTATACGCGGTGGTGCCCATGCTCCTCTACCTGTGCTGTCAGAAGGCGCTGGAGGAGGGCATCAGCCTGACCAGCATCCAGTAAGGAGGGCGGGAAATGAACCGGACAGCCGGAAAGGCCATCGCCGTTTTTCTGCTCCTCATGCTGTTTTTCACCTTTGCCAGCCACCACCTGGACGCCCTGCGCACCCCCCGGGTGCTGTGCGTCACGCCCGCCCCGGGCGTCATCGGCGGGGAGCGCTATGACGCGGTGATGCCCGCCGAGGCCGTCTACCTTGACAAGGAGCCCTACGTCTACGTGGCGGAGGACACCTTGTCCTACTTCTACCCGGTGGCCGTCCGGCGGGCCACGGTGCGCGTCCTGGCCACCGGGGACGGCCTTACCGCTGTGGACGGCCTCTACCGGGAGGCCCGGGTGGTGCGGTATGCCGACCGGGCGCTGGCGGGCGGCACCATCCCCGTGCGGGTGTGGGAGGAGGAAGCCCCATGAGGCGGCGGCTGACGGTCTGCGCCCTGGCGGCGCTGGTGTTCGCCGGGGCCCTGGGGTGGCACACGCTGATCTTACGGGAGCTGCCGGAGGGCCGGGTAGAAGTCCTCGCCCCGAACCTCCCGGCAGCGGAGGGTGCCTTGGCTTCCGCAGCGGCTGAGTGGGGCTGGGAGCCCGCCTCGGAGGAAGGCTGCTTCGTGATTCCCTCCGAGAACCCCTTTGCCGCCCCGGCCATCCGGGCGGCGCTGGCGGGCGCGGGCATGGAAGCCCAGGTGCTGGACTACGCCTGGGCCCCCGCCGTCGTCGCCCAGAGCGGTACGCTGTGGCTGGGCTGGGGGGCGGTCTGGGGGCTGTGGCTGGTGTGGAGCTTGCTCTGGGCCCAGGGGCGGACGGAGTGGACCCGCGCCCAGGCGGCGCTGGAGCGGCAGTACCCGGCGCAGTACCTGTCTGACGCCGGGGTGCGGCTGCTGGCCGGGGCCATTGCCCTGGCGGCGTGGGTGGTGGCCGCCATCCTTGCCCTGCAATGGCTGTGGCGCTGGGAGCCGGCGCTGCCGTCCGGCCTGCTGCCGGAGGGCACGCTCTTTGACCCCGCCC
>OFGH01001091.1_pt1 | contig 19744 bp, 17 predicted proteins | sample 1521721 | NCBI WGS metagenome assembly OFGH01 (sample SAMEA3504132, study PRJEB24116) | mouse gut metagenome | biome: mouse gut; feature: mouse-associated habitat; material: faeces | place: Denmark | collected 2011
AATATGAAAGACCAATCTGCAGCGCGATGGCGGATATCCGCTCCACTCCCGCCAGATAAAACTGATAGCCCGGCGTCGTCCAGAGCGCCGAATAAGCCTGCAGCGCCAGCTCCTTCCCCGTGCCGTCTTCCACAGTTGCCATCATGGCCTCGATCTGTCCGGAATTGATCATGACTGCTGTAATCAGATTGCCGATGCAGGTGAACCCCACGATCAGCATAGATTCTATCCCGCCGTGCCCCACGCCGTACATCAGAGAATTCTCTTTCGACAACGTCTTCTTCATCCAGAATTTCATGGCCACAAACCGCCCGGTCTCCTCAAACAGCCCTGCGGCAAGCCCGCCGTACAGCGCGTAAAGCCAGATATTCTCCGTCAGCACGCTCCCGGACATCCCCAGCACGATTCCGTGGAGAATCTGCTCCAGGATCAGTGCAAACAAAACAAATATAACAGCACCGATACCCGCATCGGCAATCCTTGTGCGCAGTTTCACCTTCACCAGAATCATCAAAACCAACGGCAGCCCGATTGCTGTCACCGCCGAAAAAACCATACCTGCCATTGCCACAGCAGAAACCTGCTCCACCATATCGTATCTCCTCCTTACTCCGCTTTACAGCCCGTTCTCCGTCCGTAAGCCGAATCCTTCGCTGCCCGTATTCTCACACTTTGAAACAGCTTCCTCCCACAAACTCCCTGCAAATTGAGTTATTCGGGATCGAAGCGCTGTCCACACCGAGAAAATAATTAAGAAACCGCAATAAACGCTTCGCCTCATAAAATTCCGGCTCGCCCTCCCGGATACCGAACAGCAGCGGCTCCGCATACTGCTTCAGCACCGCCAGCTCATACACCAGCACCGAATTAAACATCACATCCGCCTCTTCCTGGAACGGGAAAATATTCTCTTCCTCTCCCCTTCTCACGGAAGGCCACATCTGGATCGTCCGTTTGGCGGAGGAATTTCTCGTTCTGGCATCCCGCACAATCCGTCGAAGAAGCCTGCCGTCCGTGGTGGGAATCCTGTTGTGATCGTCGATATTCAGACTTGTCAATGCGCTGATATATATTTTAAATTTACTGTCCTCCGGCAGAGAATAGGACATCTTCGGATTCAGTCCATGAATACCCTCGATAACCAAAATATCCTCCTCTTCCAGCTTCATCATATGCCCGTCGTATTCCCGGCGCCCGATCTTAAAATTGAACGAAGGAAGCTCCACCTCCTCGCCGCCGAGCAGCTTTAACATATCCCGATTGAACATCTCCACATCGATGGCTTCGAGACACTCAAAATTAAAATCCCCCTTCTCGTCCCTGGGCGTATCCTCCCTGTTCACAAAATAATCGTCCAGACTGATCAGATGAGGCACCTTGCCAAGCGCTCTGAGCTGTATCGAAATCCGGTTTGCAAAAGAAGTCTTTCCCGAGGAGGAAGGCCCCGCTATCATGACAAATTTCACATGGCTGTGACGCACCACCTCCCTGGCGATCTCCCCGATGCGCCGCTCCTGCTCCGCCTCCTGCAGCAATATCATCTCCTGCATCCTGTTGCTGCAGATCACATCGTTCAGCTCGCCCACGTTCTCGATCCCCGCATGGGTGCTCCAGTCCGAAGATTCCTTCAAAGTCCCGAACAGCTTCTCCTGGGCACGAAAAGGCTTCAGTGCAAAGGGCTCTTTCTCATCCGGCATCACCAGCATAAAGCCCTCGTTATAGGCAATTACCTGAAAATGCTTCACATATCCCGTGCTGGGCAGCATATACCCGTAATAATAGTCATAAAAACCGTCCAGACAGTACAGATTCACGCCGGAACTTCTCCGGTAACGGAACAGCTTTTCCTTATCCTTCATGCCGTACTTACGGATCAGCTTCATGCACTTTGCCATCGGATAATATTTCTTTGTGATCAGCAGATCCTTTTGTGCCATCTCCAGCATCCGCTCCCGGATCTTACCTGCCAGCTCCTCCGTGACTTGAACATTTCCCTTCACCGTGCAATAATAGCCGTTGCCCACCGCAAACTCTATCTTCACTCTCTCCAGCTCATCCCTGCCCACAATCTCCGTGATCGCCTTTAAAAACATCATCTTAACCGTCCGCACATATGCCCTGTGCCCGATCGAATCCCGTAGCGTCAAAAAGGACACCGCACAATCCTCTTTTACCTTTTTGTGGAGCTCATGGATCTTTCCGTTTGCTATCACAAGAGCAATCTCATTTTTGTACTCCTGCTGATGGTCCGATGCCACCTCCTCAAAAGTCGCGTCCTCATGATATTCCGTTACCACTCCGTTTACCGTTACCTTCATACTGCCAACCCCTTTCGTTTATGATTATGCCATCCAAAACGGCTCTTTCTCCGGCGCGGCATACACCTTTACGCCTGCCAGTTTTCTGCTGCAATACTCCTCCATATAGGGCACAAAGATCTTCTCAAGCCCATAGTGCCCCGCATCGATGACCGCAAGCCCCTGCTCCACCGAATCAATCCCCTCATGATGATCAATATCACCCGTTATCAAAACATCCGCCCCCAGCCTGATGGCATCCTCGATGCAGCTCTTGCCGGAACCCGGACAGACTGCCGCCATCACGACCGTTTCCGCCGGCATCCCAAACACCTTCACCTGTTCAATCCGGCAGCGGCTCTTGACAAACTCCGCACACTCCGCCAGCGTCATCGGAGCAGGCAGGGCGCCAGCCCTTCCGATGCCTTCCCGGATGCTCCCGTCCTCAAACGTAACAGTCAATACCTTTCGATCCTCCAGCCCAAGCTGCCCTGCCACCGCATCCGCCATACCCATCACGTCAAAATTGGTGTGCATCGCATAATAGCACATGCCGCTCTCCGCCAGTGTCAGTATCTTATCCCCGATAAAGTGCTCCCCCGAAACCCTTTTCAGCGGCTTAAATATCATCGGATGGTGCGTCAGCAGCATATCCGCCCCCACGGCCTTCGCCTCCTCGATCACTTCCTTTGTGGCATCCAGCGCAATATATATGGAAGAAACCTCTTTTTCCTCCCTGCCGCAGAGCAGTCCCACGTTATCCCAGCTCTCCGCAAAGGACTTCGGAGAAAGCTCCTCCAGACACTTCATGATTTCATAACATTTCATGCTTAATTCTCCTGTTTTTATTTCAGTTCCGCATCCGGCTTCGTGATGCACACATCAGGGGAGCAAATTTGAATCTGATAATGCTCAGCTTCAAATTTCTCCCGTGCATCTCTACGCCTCCTGCTGTTTTCCCAGTTCCGCATCCGAAACATGCACCATTTTTCAGCTCTGCATCAGGCGGCGCACATCGCGAATCCGGCCAAGTTCCTCCTCCACCTGCGCCCGCCTCCCGGGATAGGCCTGCACTTCCTTCCATATTTTTTCCTGTTGTGCCTCCCAAAAGGTAAGATATTCCAGGAGGACCGGATGTTTCTCTTTGATCAGGCAGGGACCGAACGCATCCTCGAGATGATAACGGTAGTTATTTATCTCTTCTTCGCTGCCGGCGTCCCTTCTCACTTCCCCGGGGCATAACACTTCCACCAGCATCATCGGATAAAACTTTCCATCCTCCAGCACCATATCCTCTTTCCGGATCACAAACCCCTTCCTGCGCAGATATTCCCGCACAAATCTGAGTTCCGACTGAGGCTGCAACACGAGATAACGCAGGCTGCTAAGCGTCTCCGAATGGTCCTCCAGAATCTTCACGATAAGCCTCCCGCCCATGCCTGCGGCTATCATGCACTCCGCCTCCCCCGGCAAAAGCTTCTCTATCCCGTCAGAGAGACGGGTTTCTATGTATGCGGAAAGGCGGGCACTCTCGATATGCTCCTTCGCCCGCAGCAACGGTCCCCTGTTGATATCCATGGCAATTACGCTCGGGCAGATCTGCTCCCGCACCAGATAGATCGACACAAATCCATGATCACATCCTACATCGCAGGCTCTCACACCGTGAGGGACAAGCCCTGCCACTGCCGCCATCCTGTCTGATAAACCAAATTTTTGCATATTCACCATTTTATAACACTTGTTATCAATTCAAATAATCTTTCAGTTTCCGGCTTCGGCTGGGATGGCGGAGTTTTCTCAGCGCCTTCGCCTCAATCTGACGGATACGTTCCCTTGTGACATTGAACTCCTTGCCCACTTCCTCCAGTGTCCTCGCCCTGCCGTCGTCTAAGCCGAACCGCAGGCGAAGCACCTTCTGCTCCCTCTCTGTCAGTGTGCTCAGCACTTCCACAAGCTGTTCCTTCAGCAGTGTAAATGCTGCCGCCTCCGCGGGCACCGGCACGTTGTCGTCCTGAATAAAGTCCCCAAGGTGGCTGTCCTCCTCCTCACCGATGGGTGTCTCCAAAGATACCGGCTCCTGCGAAATTTTGGAAATTTCCCGCACTCTCTCCACCGGAATATCCATCTTCTCCGCGATCTCCTCCGGCAGAGGTTCCCTTCCCAGATCCTGCAGAAGCTGTCTGTTGACACGGATCAGCTTGTTGATCGTCTCCACCATATGCACAGGAATACGAATCGTCCTTGCCTGATCCGCGATCGCCCTTGTAATCGCCTGACGAATCCACCAGGTCGCATAAGTGGAAAATTTAAATCCTTTTCTGTAATTGAACTTCTCCACGGCCTTGATCAGTCCCAGGTTTCCTTCCTGTATCAGATCCAGAAACAGCATGCCTCTCCCCACATAGCGCTTTGCAATGGACACAACCAGACGAAGGTTCGCCTCCGCCAGCTTCTGCTTCGCCGCCTCGCCGTCCGCCACTACATAGCCGAGCTCTTTTTTCTCCTTCTCCAACGCCTCTTTTTCTTCCTCACCGGCGCTCTCCAGCACTCCCTCGATCTCTTTTATTTTCTCCGCCGCTGCCACGCCGTCCTCGATCTTCTGGGCATACTCTATCTCCTCTTCCGCCGACAGAAGGGGCACCTTTCCTATCTCTTTCAGATACATTCTGACCGGATCTTCGATGCTGACGCCGTCGGGCACAGAGAGGTCGATATTCTCCATATCCACCTCATCCTCTTCCGTCAGATTGACGTCATCATCGTCCAGGTCACCCTCCACCGGAATTTCCATATTACACACGACACCGTTTGTCTCCAGAATCTCCAGCACTTTGTCAAACTGCTCCTCCTCGATCGGCAGATCCCGGAAAAAATCGTTGACCTCGGAATAATCCAGTACATTCTTTTTCTTTTTGGCAAGATTCAAAAGTTCTTTTATCTTCTCGTCAAATTTTACTTTTGTGTTTTCATCCATTATGACTTCCATCCTTCCTTATTAATGCGGGTAACGTAAACTTATACTGATGAGCAATAAGATTTTCTCAATAAAGCCGGCTCGCGAGCACTGCCGCTTTATGCATACGGAAAATTTCATAGCCCGTGAATATAATCAGATAGTATACTCTCTAGTCAAGAGAAATATGCATTTTGCTAAGTTCTTCCAGCGCTTTTTTTCCCGCAATCACCTGATTTAACGCCGAAATATCCGTTCCCAGCCTCTGAGAATAATATTCATAGCTGTTGCGCTTCACATGACATACGATCTCGTGCAGCGCCTGCTCCGCTTCGCTTTTTCCCTCCAGCTTTCCGACGCTCGCATGAAAAATCTGCGCCACCTCTCTCTGCCGCTCTTCCTCCGGGAATAAAGCGATGATTCCCGCCGGATCGGCTCTTCCCTTTTCCAGTTCCTCAAACAGCCTTCCTGCCACCTCCTTATAGAGCTCCTCCGTAAAATCTTCCACCGTAATATACCTTTTAACCTTCGGATAAATCTCCGGCATATCCGCCAGCCAGGCCAGAAGAAGCCTCTGCGGCTTCCGTACACGATCCTCCGGCGTTTTTTTCTGCTGCAGCCCCGATTTCGGTCTCTCAAGGGGTTTTGCACCGCCGCCTCTCAGTGCCGCCGAATTCACCAGCTTCCGCAGGTTTTCATGCCCGATATGATATTTTTCCGCGATCGCTTCCATATAATTGGCGCGCTCCGCTTCCTCCGAAAAAATACAAAGTTTTTCCGCGATGCCCCTGTGAAACTTCGTCTTCTCCGCCGGATCATTTAAATCAAACTCCCGGGACAAAATACGAATCTCAAAGAAAAAGCTGTTCTCCGCCTCCGCAAGGCGCTTCTCAAAGGCATCCGCTCCCTCCGCCTTGATAAACTCATCCGGATCTTTATGAGGCGCGAAGCTGATCACCCTTCCCGTGATCCCGGACTCCCGCAGAATCCCTATGGCTCTGAGCGCCGCCTTCACACCGGCTCCGTCCGAATCATAGGCGAGCAGCACCTCGTCCGCATAGCGTTTGAGCAGCAAAGCCTGTCCCGACGTAAACGCCGTACCCAAAGATGCCACCGCCTGGGTAAAGCCCGCCTGATGCATCGTGATCACATCCATGTAGCCTTCGCAGAGGATAAACTGATTCTTTCTGGAACTTCTGGCAAAGTTCAGCCCGTACAGATTTCTGCTCTTGTCAAACACCGGCGTCTCCGGCGAGTTCAAATATTTCGGCGTCCCGTCCCCCATCACGCGCCCGCCGAAGCCGATGACGCGGTGATTGATATCCTGAATCGGGAAGATCACCCTGTTCCAGAATTTGTCGTGGAGCCCCCAGCGCTCGTCAAATGTCGCCAGCCCCGCCTCCTGGATCAGTTCATCGGAAAACCCCTTCTCCCTTAAATAGCGCGAGAGATCATCACTTGTCTTATTGGCAAAACCAAGCCCGAATTTATGCAGCGTCTCATCCTCGAGCTGCCTGTTCTTCAAATAAGTAAATCCCGGCTTTCCCTGGGGTGCACGGAGCTGGTAATAAAAATACCTTGCCGCCTCCTTATTCACCGCAAGGAGCCTTGCCCTGTGGTTTTCCCTGGCCTTTGCCGCCTCAGAATACTCCGCCTCCGGCAGTTTGATCCCCGCTCTGTCAGCCAGCATCTTCACGGCCTCCTGAAAACCGGCATTCTCATACTGCTGCAAAAAAGTGATCACGTTGCCGCCTGCGCCGCAGCCGAAACAATAATACATCTGCTTTGACTGGGACACCGAAAAAGACGGCGACTTTTCATTATGAAAAGGGCACAGTCCGAAATGGCTGGCGCCCTTTTTCTGCAGCCGCACATAGCCCGAGATCACATCCACGATATCATTTCTTGCTCTGACTTCCTCTATCACTTCCTGCGGAAAAAACATAATTGGTCCTCTATTCCAGTTCCGTAAGCGCCCTCCCGGCACCTTTATCCGCAGAGAATTTACAGCCCAGACGCGTCTGTAAATCCTCTGGGCACTGCTCGGGCACTTACTGTTTTCCAGTATTTATTTCAACTCACAAACGCTTCGCTTTTTGTTCGTATCCCTCGCTTTCAGCTCGGTCTATTCCAGTTCCGTAAGCGCCCTCCTGGTACCTTAACTCATCCGTGCCAGGATACGGGCACATAAATCTCCTCAAATTTTGCGATCGCATAGCGGTCCGTCATGGCGCTGATGTGGTCGCAGACTACCCGCTCAAAGGGCTCTCCCCTCTCTGTCAGCATCAGCATCTCTCGGGGCAGTTTATCCCTGTGCCCGCAGAAATATCCATACAGCGTTTCCACCAACATGATCGCCTTCCCCTCTTCGCTCTTTGCTTTCGGGTTTGTATAGACATGTTCAAACATAAACGCCCGCAGCTTTTTCATTGCCTCCGCCACAGGCTCCGACATAACGATACGGTTTTTTTCATAACTGTTAGAGACAATATCATGGATAAAATGATCGATCCATTCCGTACTGTTATAGCCGATCACATCCCCTATCTCCCGGGGCACATCTCTCTCCGTCAGAATACCGCCCCGTATGGCATCGTCCATATCATGGTGGATATAAGCGATCTTATCGGAAAACCGCACTACCTGCCCTTCCAGCGTGGACGGATTTCCTCTGGTCTGATGGTTTAAGATTCCGTCCCGCACCTCCACGGTCAGATTCAGCCCCTGTCCGTCCTTCTCCAAACGTTCCACCGTCCGCACACTCTGTACATTGTGGGCAAACCCAAGAGAACACACGTTATTTAATGCCCTCTCCCCGGCATGTCCAAAAGGCGTATGCCCCAGATCATGCCCCAGCGCAATGGCTTCCACCAGTTCCTCATTGAGCCTGAGCGCCTTGGCTATGGTCCTTGCATTCTGAGAGACCTCCAGCGTATGCGTCAGCCTGGTCCTGTAGTGGTCCCCCTCCGGCGTCAGAAACACCTGCGTCTTATCTTTCAGCCTGCGGAATGATTTACTATGTAAGATCCGGTCCCGGTCCCGCTGAAAAACAGGTCGGATATCGCACTCCTCCTCCGCCCTGTCCCTGCCCTTTGAATCCACACTGTGACAGGCATAAGGGCTTAAGATCTCCGCTTCCCTCTTCTCCAGATTCTCCCGTATCTGCATTGTTTTTTCTCCCATATGGCTCACAGCGCCCCGGAAAATCCGAGGACACCGCACAAAACAGTCCATCATATACCTTCACAATATATATTCTGCAAATTCTTCCTATTTCCTTTTTATTCATGTTTCAAATTTTCTTTTTTTTATTCCGTCAAATACCTTACCGGCCATATTACAGACACCAAAAACATTTTATTGATTTTTACAATCTAATATCATTTTCCTCTTAAGTTTTTCCCGCATCCGGCCGAAAAACTTATCACAGGGATGTGGATATTTATCAGTGTGCCCGTTTACAAAGAGCGAAACGGCGCATAATCATAAAATTGATAGAAGGAGCTGCATTATGTCACTAACCGTTCAAATGAAACCGGATCATACCAGCGTTATCACAAGAAGCATGCAGAAACTCGGCAGTAACGGCGGTACGGATATGAATAATCTGACAAAGACCATGCTGGGCGGAGGCGGCGACAATACGCTGATCGACTACACTGCCATTAAAAACGGCAGTTATGGAAAGCTGTTAAAGGCCTACTACAGCGAAGTACCTGATTCCGATACCAAAAAGGCAGTCAAAAACGAAAAAAATGTGAATAAAAAAGTGGAGCTGGTGCAGGATGCCATCAACGGCAAATCCTCCGATTCCTCAAAAACCTCCACGGATACCACCTACAATGCCATGGCAGACAAGGTGAAAAACCTTTCGGAGTCGGTATCTACTCTTTTCAACGAAAGTATCTGAATTTGTCTGTTCCGGGCAGCGCTCTCAGCGCTGCTTTTTTATGCATAAATTTCTATCGACAATCTATTGCATTTTCTCCCATTTTCTATTACTATTGAAATTACTGCAAAACCGCCGGGATTCCCCCGGCAGCAATACTATTGATGGAAAAAACTGGAGATTGTTTATGAAAAAAATAGAAGTCATCATACGTCCCGAAAAACTGGAAGATTTAAAGAAAATTCTGACCAAAAACGAGTACAGCGGCATGACCGTACTTTCCGCCATGGGCTGCGGCCATCAGGAAGGATTCGACAACCCTGAATTTGAAAAGCTCGGACTCGAGGTAAACCTTCTGCCGAAACTCTATGTCATGACCGTAGTATGGGATGAGGATCTTGAAGATATCCTTTCCGAAATCGTCGATAAACTTTCCACCGGCAACGTGGGTGACGGTAAAGTGTTTATCTCCGATATCGATGACGTCATGCGCATCCGGACAGGAGAAAGAGGAAAGCAGGTACTTTAAGGCGGATCGGACCGCTCAATAAACTGGAACTATTTGGAGGTATCCATAAAAGGAATGATAAAAACTGACAGAACCCCTATCGTAAGACTGTCCGGTGTGACAAAGGATTTTGGGAAAAGCGAAGTCTTGAAAAATATCGACCTGGACGTTTACGAAGGCGAATTTCTGACTTTGCTCGGGCCTTCCGGCTGCGGTAAAACAACAACGCTCCGCATTATCGCCGGTTTTGAATCCCCGTCTCAGGGATGCGTTTACCTTGAACAGGCAGACGTGACAGCCCTTCCCCCTTATAAACGGAATGTCAACACGGTTTTTCAGAGTTATGCGCTCTTTCCGCATATGAATGTCTTTGACAATGTGGCTTTCGGGCTTGTGGAAAAGAAAGTGCCGAAACCCGAGATCAAACAGCGGGTGGAAAAGATGCTGGAACTGGTGCAGCTTAAAAATTTCGGCAGACGCAAACCCCATCAGATGTCCGGCGGACAGCGGCAGAGAGTCGCTATCGCAAGGGCTCTTGTCAACAACCCGAAAGTACTGCTTCTCGATGAACCCCTGGGGGCACTGGACTTAAAACTCCGCAAACAGATGCAGATGGAATTGAAGCATCTGCAGCAGAAGCTGGGCATCACCTTTGTCTATGTCACCCATGATCAGGAGGAGGCGCTGACCATGAGCGACCGGATCGCTGTCATGAATAACGGCTCCATAGAACAAATCGGCACGGCACGGGAAATCTACGAACGCCCGAAAACAAAATTTGTAGCCAGCTTTATCGGGGAATCCAATATTATAGAAGCTTCCGTCACCGGATTTGACAAAGACCTGATCGAACTGACCGCGGAAAACGGCGTTGTCCACGCAAAGGGCAGCGGTTTTGTACAGGATGAGATGATCTATATCTCCATCCGTCCCGAAAATACCATGTACTCCATGGAGCCCGTAGAGAACTTCCGGCTTCGGGGTATTGTTAAGGAGCATATTTATGTGGGTTCTATCGTAAAGACCGTAGTCGCGCTTCCAAACGGCCAGAAGCTTAAACTCAACCAGCATCCCCACAGCAGTTTACCCGAAATCGGCTCCGCCGTAACGGTATACTGGGATATGGACAAAGCGGTGATCATGCATACCACCGAAGATACGCTCTACGATCTGATCGAGGACGCTCTTTTAAACCGCCCGGATCTCGCCGTCCGGCAGGGGCATCACGGCGACACCTGATAAAAACACAGATAAACACTACGGAACAGGACATACAAACAGAAATGGCACATAGAAAACATACCGAAAAAACTTCACACGGCAATCAGCACAAAAAAGAGATTTTTTCCCTGGTGGGACCTCTCTTTCTGTGGATGGTGCTCTTTCTGGCACTGCCGCTTATCTATGTCATCGTGATCAGTTTTCTCGAAAAGGGAACTTACGGCGGCGTACAGGCAATATTCACACTGGAAAATTATACCGCGCTCTGGAATCCCACTTATGGGAAGGTGATCTGGCGCTCGATCGTGCTGGCATTTTGGACCAGCCTGATCTGCCTGCTCATCTCCTACCCGTTCTCCTTTATTTTATCCCGAATCAGCAAAAAGTATCAGGGGTTCTGCGTCCTTCTTATCATGCTGCCCTTCTGGATCAATCAGCTCATTCGTTTAAACGGCTGGAGCAATATCCTGCGGGATTCCGGTATTATCAATACCTTCTTGCTGAAACTGGGCATCATCTCCGAGCCGATCATGATGATGTATACGGACGGCGCCACCCTGTTCGGTATGGTATATGCCCTCTTTCCCTTTATGGTGCTGCCTTTAAATAACTCAATCTCCAAGCTGGATTATTCCCTGATCGAAGCCGCTCATGACCTTGGCGCTTCCCGGATCAGTACTTTTTTCCGGGTAATCCTGCCGCTCACCCTTCCGGGTATTTTTGCCGGCACGATTCAGGTTTTTATTCCCAGCCTGGACGCCTTCTACATAGCGGACGTGATGGGCGGCGGCAACTCCACACTGCTCGGAAACCTGATCAAAGATCAGTTTATGGCTGCCAGAAACTGGCCCTCCGGCGCTGCCTTCTCGGTGATCCTGATCCTCTTTACCCTGCTTGTATTAAAACTCTATACCAAAGTGGGCAATCTGGAAGATCTGGCGTAGCCAAAGATATCTCGGTGACGGGCATCATAATACGGATATAACAGGACAAAGTCCCTTACAGATAAGACACTTCCAACATAACGAGGAACCAACATGAAACGAAAAGAGAAGAAGCAACTCAGTCCCCTTTCCTGTCTCTACGCCAGACTGGTCTACTTATTTTTATATCTGCCGATCTTTATGGTAGTCGGCTACTCCTTCAATACGAACGACAATAACCTTGTCTTCAAAGGGTTTACCCTGCGCTGGTATGGCGCCATGTTTCAGAACAGGTCCCTGATGAGCAGCCTGCTTCTGACGCTGGAACTGGCTCTTGTCAGCACCGTTATCTCCGTTGTGCTGGGCACGCTCGCCGCCATCGGTATGCACCGTTATGACTTTAAGCTGAAAAAAACACTGGACAATATGCTCTATGTGCCGATCGTCATTCCCGAACTGGTCATCGGTATTGCATCCCTTGCTGCCTTTACCACACTGCGCATCACCTTAAGTTTCTGGACGCTGGTGATCGCCCATGTGACGTTCTGCGTTCCTTTTGTTATTATCACGCTGCGCGCCAGAATCGCCGGCTTTGACAAATCCATTGAGGAGGCGGCTATGGACCTCGGTGCAAATCAGTTCCGCACTCTGCGCAGAGTGACGATCCCGATGTTGATGCCGGGCATTATTTCCGGCGCCCTGCTGTCCATTACTCTGTCTCTCGATGATGTGATCATCAGCTATTTCGTGACCGGCGCAGGCGATACCACCCTGCCTATCAAAGTCTATGGTATGGCAAGAGGCAAGATCTCCACAGAAGTTTATGCCCTCTTTACCCTGATGATCCTTGTGACCATACTGATCTATCTGCTGTTTGCGGCAACAAAATCGATCGCGGCAAAGCGGCAGCATTAACGCGAAGGAGTTACAGCCTTTTTTCGGAAGAAAATAGAGTCAGTTCCGTCATCTATGGCATTAAAAAAGCATTTGGCACAACTTCCTCCAAATGCTTTTCACTCATCGTCCGGTTCAGAACAAATCGCTGTGTGTTCCCGTTCTTGTCAAATATAATATCAACGTCCCATTATCAATCTCATATATGAGAAGCCAATCCGGTGTAATGTGACACTCTCTACAGCCGGAATAATCTCCACTTAAATTGTGATCTCTGTTCTTTTCCGGTAATTGTTCTCCATTTGCCAATTTCTTAATAATATCAGTTATAAGCGAAATATCATAGCCTCTCTTTTGTACACGCTTTAAATCCTTTTGAAATCTGGATGTCGGTCTTATGGTATAAGTCATAACAATAACTCCTCCATCATTTTATCCACATCCGTATATAATTTACCGATGGAAGCATTCTGTTTCATCATTTTAACTTCCTCAACAGCCTCTCTCGTTTCTGCATTAGGAATATCTCTTGATATTTCAAACGGAATTCCCTGTACTCTTATTGCCTGCTTTGCTGCCATAGTAAAAAAAGTTGTCATATCTAATCCCAGATCGGACATTAACTCCTGCAATTGTGCTTTTATGCCCGCATCCATCCGCATTGTTATATTAGTTGTTGCCATAATCTTTACTCCTTTCTCCACTATATTATATTGCCAGAAAAGCATTGCGTCAATACATTGTGTATGCATTGCACACTTTAAACTCTCATCAGATGACATCCTACTACTTCAAACAATTGTGGCATATAGTCTCTCTTTCTCTTCCTCAGGTTGTAACATCTCTTCCTGCATCTTCTCCTGTTCTTCTCTCTCTTTCTTCTTCTCTTCCGGCGTCTTGTTTATATCATTGCGCTCATCAATCAGCCTCTCCACTTCATCCGCAAGTTCTTTGGTTTTTTCTTCAAGACTGCCTTTCCTCACTTCTCCAAAGAATGCATCGGCTGACGACTGCATCATACTCCTTTTCGCCTCTTCCACGCCTTTGAGCGAATCATCTCCCACATGTTCTATCCCGGCGCCTCTCACCGTCCGCAGAACATCCATCCCGAAACTTCTGGAATACTTCACATCCTTATAACTCAGCTCCATCTCTTCCCGGAATTTCTGCATCATTTCTTCTAACTGCTCATCCGTTAATATCTCATTATCAAGAGCTGTCCGGATATCCGCAGTTTTCTGAAGCACACTCTGAGTAACGGCTTCCGCTACGTCAAAGTAAAACAGCCCGGACTCACCGGCATGCGCCAGCATTTCCTCCGCACCCTTTTCACGGCTTGCAGAGGAGGACATAAACCGTACCGCCGAATCCTGAATTGCTTCGCTCACCGAATCCCCTCCACCGGAGGCTTCGCTGCCGCCTTCCGTTTCATCGTTTTCCCGTCCCTCCTCCGCCTTCTTTACTTCTTCTATTGTCTTAAGCAATGTTACCAGATCCTGGTTATTTTCATCGATCTCTTCGTTACACCGGGCGGACTGCTGCATCGCCATCTGCTGCGCCTCCCTCTTCCTTCTTTGGGCTTCCTTCGTCTGATAGTCTTTCTGCTCCTTCAGAGCTTCCCTCAGATTTTTCAGTTCTTCGAGAGTTTCCTTCTTCGCATTCTTTATGGCATCCTGATTTTTACAGCTATGATACTCCTTATCTATTTTTATTTCCTCTTCACTAGAAGCATAGGACGCGTTTAAGGCTTTTATCTTTTCATCAATTTCGTTCAGTTCCTCACGATATCCTTCTCTGATTTCCGCATCCAGATCTGCCTCCTCCTGCTGGCGGAGAAGCATTCTCTCCTCCCTGACACTTTGGGCATTCCCTGTCTCTGACCGAGCCGTCTGCTGCCCGCTCAACTTTCTTCCTTCCTGGGAAATCGTAACCCTGCACTCAGGACCGAACATACCGCCCGCTGACCGCATCTGATTTTTCTTTTCCTGAATGCCTGCCCCTACCGGCATCATACCTGCAGCATTTACTGTTAGCCCCTTAATCTGCATACTGAATACCTCCATTCCTTTGAACATTTTTCGCAATTCCGTTTGCGTGGCATCACTCTATTGATATATGTATCGTCATATTTTTGTCCTTTGATTAGAAAAACGGCAAAACCTCCCTTCTTCCTCCATGGAAATTTTGCCGCCATCCCTGTCAGACTATATCACAATATTTTGTATCTCAATTTTTAAATAATTGCGCTATGCTGCTCCTCTTTCTCTTCTCCCGGATGCATGAGTTTCTCCTGCATCTTCTCTCTTTCTTCTTCCTTTTTCTCCTCCGGAGTCCTGTCTATACCATTGCGCTCATCGATCAGTTCTTCCACTTCTTCTGCAAGTTCTTTAGATGTCTCATCAAGGCTGCTATTTCTCGCCTCCCCAAGGGCAGCATCTGCCGCCGCCTGCATCATCCCCTCTTTCACCTGCTGCATGTCTTGCATAGGATTATCCGCAATACGCTGTATCTTAACATCACGCATATCCCGCAAAACCTGTGTCCCGAAGCTTCCAAGGATATAAGCCTCCTCCCTCTTCACCTTCACCTCAGCACGAAACCCCTGCATCATCTCATCTACCTGCACATTTGTAAAAGACTTATCGTAAACAGCCCCTTTCATAAATGTGCTTTTCCTGAGAAGGTCTTGGGCTATGCCATTTGCCTGTGAGAGAAACCAATTCCCTGAATCCCTTACCATATTTGATATCTCTTCCACACCTTTTTCATGGTTTAAGGAAGATTTCATAAGCCCCAGCACCGAATTATGTATCACATCACTTGCTGAATTCTCTGTATTGGGTACACCGCTGTCATCTTCCAAGGCATCCTTTTCCTGTTCATCCCCCGCCTTTTCCGCTTCTTCCATCGTCTTTAACACAGTCACCAGATCCCGGTTATTTTCATCGATCTCTTCCTTGTACTGAGAAGCCTGCATTGCCGCTATTTTTTGTGCCTCCTCTAATTTTCTCTGACTTTCCTCCGCCTGAAAATCCTTCTGTTCCTGCATTGCTTCCTGCAACAGCCGCTGTTGTTCGACTACCTCTTTCATCAACGGATCATTATATGTCAGATCATCTCTCATCCTGCCATAGGCGGCATTCATCACCTTGATCTGCTTCTCAAGCTCCTCCAGTTCATCGTAATATCCCTCTCTGGTTCTCTTTGAAAGTTCTGCTTCCTCCAACTGACGCAACAGTATTTTCGTCTCTTTGTCACTCTGCGCATCACGGACATTTTTTTCCTTCTGAACTGCCTGCTGTTCGCTTAACTTTCTACCCGCCTCGGAAATTGTAACTCTGCACTCAGGACCGAACATATCGTTTTCAAGTTGTATCTCGCCCCTGTTCTCAATCCCCCGCACTACCGGTATCATACCGGCAGTGCTTACTCTAACACCTTTGATCTGCATACCAAAATACCTCCATTCCTTTGAACATTTTTCGCAATTCCGTTTGCATGGTATCACTCTATTGATATATGTATCGTCATATTTTTGTCCTTTCATTAGAAAAACGGCAAAACCTCCCTTTTCCTTCCATGGAAATTTTGCCGCTGTTCCTACCAGAATACATCATATATGCTACAGCTTAAATTACAAAAAACTGCAGCATATTATCCCGTTTTCACTTCCTCATCTGAACCGTCCCATAGTACCTGGTAAAAATATCAAAGTTTTCAGCATACTTCCGAAATCCGCTGTCATCATTATCGCTGTTTTTCAAAAAGTCACTCAAATGATAAAACTGAGGATGCTGATCAAATATTCCAAAAACATCAAAAGTAATTTTTTCCCTGATCTTTATCTTTTCACCAACACCCGCCTGCAAACTTCCCACATGGGCATCTTTCTCCATGGAAGTCCTGAAAAACAGGTAAAAACCTTCCGGCGGCTCTTCAGACATATCGATCATACTGCATATCCTTGCGCCATTTTCACTCCCATTTTTCCACACCTGATGAAAGCTGCTGCTGTACGACAGCAGAGAATCTGTATCACGCTCCGATGTATCAACTTCTCCGCATTTCCACTCCTCCGCAATCTCCCCAGCAGCCTCTTGAAATATTTTTCTCAACTCTTCGGACTCATAATAGAAATCTGCATTATAATATACCCAATCTTTATTCTCTCCCTCTTTCCAGCCATTTTCGCGAGCCAGTTTTTCCCCTTCTTTATCACAGGCAAGATTTGCCATTACAGAATTTGCCCTGCGGAATGTCTCATACGCATCCAGTATGATCTGCCTGTTGTGTTCCGGATCTGTTCCCGTTGTCCTTCTCTCCTGCGCCATCACGACTCTCATGTCCTTACAACGGTCTTTAAAAAACTTTTTCAACTCTTCCTTCGTCATGGAATGGTCCAGATAATAGTCTTTCAGCCTCTGTTCGATCTTCTTTTGTTCCCGCTGACCGTAAGCTGTCCCATAGCAGTGCTTCGGCATGGGCTGGGTTGGCTTTCTGTAGTCCGCGTAGTTTTCGCTTGTAACAGGCGTCTTTTTTATATTTGTGAATTCAACAGCATCCTTCAGATACTCTCTCAGCTCTTCCTCGCTAAGCGTTTTGGATCTGGATCTAAGTCCTTCATTCATTTCATCTGACGCGCCTATTATACTCACTTCCCCGGTTATGCAGTTGAAATGATACTCCCCTATGTAACTATCTAAATCTCCCCAATCTATGTTTAAACCTGCACTCATATTTAACCTCCATATTTATATAGTTGCCTCCACTCCATTGAATACTTTCCGCAATTCCTTTTGCCGGCATCATTTTACTATGACATGTATCATTGTATTTCTGTCCTTTAATAAGAAAAACGGCAAAACCTCCCTTTTTCCCTCCATGGAAATTTTGCCGCCATCCCTGTCAGATTATATCAAAATATTCTACATCCCACTCCTTTAAACAATCGTGGCATATTGTCTCTCTTTCACTTCCTCAGGCTGTACCATCTCTTCCTGCATCTTCTCCTGTTCTTCTCTCTCTTTCTTCTTCTCTTCCGGCGTCTTGTTTATATCATTGCGCTCATCAATCAGCCTCTCCACTTCATCCGCAAGTTCTTTGGTTTTTTCTTCAAGACTGCCTTTCCTCACTTCTCCAAAGAATGCATCGGCTGACGACTGCATCATACTCCTTTTCGCCTCTTCCACGCCTTTGAGCGAATCATCTCCCACATGTTCTATCCCGGCGCCTCTCACCGTCCGCAGAACATCCATCCCGAAACTTCTGGAATACTTCACATCCTTATAACTCAGCTCCATCTCTTCCCGGAATTTCTGCATCATTTCTTCTAACTGCTCATCCGTTAATATCTCATTATCAAGAGCTGTCCGGATATCCGCAGTTTTCTGAAGCACACTCTGAGTAACGGCTTCCGCTACGTCAAAGTAAAACAGCCCGGACTCACCGGCATGCGCCAGCATTTCCTCCGCACCCTTTTCACGGCTTGCAGAGGAGGACATAAACCGTACCGCCGAATCCTGAATTGCTTCGCTCACCGAATCCCCTCCACCGGAGGCTTCGCTGCCGCCTTCCGTTTCATCGTTTTCCCGTCCCTCCTCCGCCTTCTTTACTTCTTCTATTGTCTTAAGCAATGTTACCAGATCCTGGTTATTTTCATCGATCTCTTCGTTACACCGGGCGGACTGCTGCATCGCCATCTGCTGCGCCTCCCTCTTCCTTCTTTGGGCTTCCTTCGTCTGATAGTCTTTCTGCTCCTTCAGAGCTTCCCTCAGATTTTTCAGTTCTTCGAGAGTTTCCTTCTTCGCATTCTTTATGGCATCCTGATTTTTACAGCTATGATACTCCTTATCTATTTTTATTTCCTCTTCACTAGAAGCATAGGACGCGTTTAAGGCTTTTATCTTTTCATCAATTTCGTTCAGTTCCTCACGATATCCTTCTCTGATTTCCGCATCCAGATCTGCCTCCTCCTGCTGGCGGAGAAGCATTCTCTCCTCCCTGACACTTTGGGCATTCCCTGTCTCTGACCGAGCCGTCTGCTGCCCGCTCAACTTTCTTCCTTCCTGGGAAATCGTAACCCTGCACTCAGGACCGAACATACCGCCCGCTGACCGCATCTGATTTTTCTTTTCCTGAATGCCTGCCCCTACCGGCATCATACCTGCAGCATTTACTGTTAGCCCCTTAATCTGCATACTGAATACCTCCATTCCTTTGAACGTTTTTCGCAATTCCGTTTGCGTAGCATAACTCTATTGATATATGTATCGTCATGTATCCTTTATTAATAAACGAAAGCTACTATTAATTTTCTTTTCAGGGTTGTATAAAGGACAAATTTCCACATCCATAACATCATAAAGTTCTCTTTCAAAGTTATATAATCCAATCCCTCTATTCACATTTATAGTTGAGTAAAAAAAGCCGTTTTCACGAGTAATAGGTATTCCATATGTTCTGGCTATATCTGGTCGATCATGCAACTCCCACGTTGTATTTACAACTGTTATTTTAAGTTTTACATTCGCTGATCCCGTCTTATTTCCCACGCTGTCCGTATAATATACAAGACCTACAATATTTATCCAATTATCGTCAGCATCATGCAATTGATAACCAAATCCCCCTTCAGAACCACTGAGCCCTGTATACTTTGTAATCATAATCCCATCCACCCTTGAAACAGGCACTACGGAAAGATTATAAACCGGCATTTCTCCTATATTAAAATCATTGAAGGTATTTGTACTCACCACACGGATATAATATGTACCAGCAGGCAAATCTACTTCTCCTTCTCCTTTACCGCCTCCGCCAAACTCCATTGCGAAATAATCCTGTGTTACATTTCTGTATATCTCAAACTCACATCCGTTTGTAGATGCGCTTGAAGCTAAATTTAATCTTACTTTGTCATACTTTGGGCTATCGAGTACGGTAAAAGAATACCAGTCATTATCAATAGCTGAATTTATTATTCCGGATACCTTTGCTCCTGTACTGCCCAAAATCAACCACCCCGGTGCAAGCACTCAAGCACTGTGAGTGGCTCCT